>Ga0153940_1000483_pt1 | contig 20509 bp, 23 predicted proteins | sample TSNJ024MetaG_FD_104736 | JGI IMG/M metagenome (GOLD analysis project Ga0153940, IMG submission 104736) | Attine ant fungus gardens microbial communities from New Jersey, USA - TSNJ024 MetaG | ecosystem: Host-associated > Fungi > Mycelium > Unclassified | place: USA: New Jersey, Brendan T. Byrne...
ACAGTATAAAGGAAAACATGTTAATTTATAATGGCTCTCAGCCACCGGAACAGTGGCTCTCAAACACCGGAATGGTGGCTCTGAAAGTCCGGACAGGTGGCTCAAAAAAGGGCGGAATACTCAATATATTATGTTAGTTATGGATCTTGCAGGTTATTTGGGAATTTCATCTGGAATTGCACAAAAGATCGTTAATGCAATTGATGTTGGAGCAGCAGCTTTTGTAATCCTTTCAATTCTGTCAACCGTGATTAGTGCAGGTGCACTTGGTGCGGTATCAGCTGCGGTGGATTACATAATCTTAACCGTTAAAAACTATATCAGCAAAAGCCTTAAGGCTCAGGCTGTAGTTTGGTAAAAATAGAAACATAAAAATCACCTATTTAGTTTGGCCCAAATAGGTGATTACAAAAAATTAAATAATAAGCATCTTGTACGGAATTATTACAAAAGCTACAAGATTTTATTATTATAACATGATATCAATCATAATACTAATAAAATTTTTGAGGAAAGGAATTTGCTATATGGATTTTGCAAGAAGAGATTTTTTGATCTTAAAAATGATTATAAAAGATGAGTTTAATCATGAATTTCATCCATTAATGAATGAAATAAAATCTAAACTTAGTATAAAAGTATCAAAGGTTACTCTTTTTTTCATATTGATTATTTATCAATATGCATTGATATTCTTATTGCTATTGCTATTTTATAATATGAGAAATAGCAGCTTATTTATTTTAATATCCATATTAATAGCAGCGTTTAATTTAATTTTACCTGCAACGATTGCCAGAACATCTCAGTCAAGGATTGAGGAAAATCCGAATTTTGAATGTTTAAGGATGTCCGAATTATCTTTAAATAAATCGAAAAAAATAATTATTTTCTCAGAACTTATTAATTTCTGGATACATAATTTTTATATAGAGTTTTTGACCATTTGGCTTTTATTTATACAGTTTAAAGCTATAGGTTTGTTAATGGGGATAATGTGGTTAATAATTGTATCAGCTGTTTTTCTAAAGATATTGATGAATAAGTCGGATATTAATGGTTTTAATACGGATTCAATAGCGATATATTTATTTCAATTGGTACTGGGCGCTTTTGCAGCTTACAATATTTTTGAAATATTCGTAGCAACGCTTGATCGACTTTCTTTGAATCAATTTTTTAATGTTAATATATTAAGTGATTATGCAAAAAATTATTTGCAGAATATCATAATTGCCTTCAAGAGCAGGATTTGCTATGGGCTTTTAGCGGTCATAATTTTTATTGTTGTATATGCCTTTATAAGATTGTTCATAAGTAGAATTGAATTAAAAAAAATGGATTTATTAAAAGAAGCTGTGATTGCTAAGTTTCTAAATATTACTATAAAAATAACAAACAATATTTTTGTAAAAAGAGATTTAAAGCGCATTTTTAATATTATGCCCAGATTGGAAATAAATATATTTATGGTCATTATACCGTCAGGAATTGTGTTTATAAGTGTAGCCTTTTACTTTTTTATAACAAGCAATATGGAGCCGACTGCAGTTTTAATTGCATTAGATTTTATTCTATGGTCTGCATTATATCAATTTTCCAATTTGTTGGTTCAGAATATACCGATTTTTAATATAGCTAGTGAGCTGAGGAATATTGAAATTATAAAAATGTCTAATAAAGGAATCGGCAAATTAATTAATTCAAAACACATTTTGCTGTTTATTTTTAACATTCCTTTATTGCTAATTATTATATTTGAGAAGGTTATATTATTGTTCATGGGGATAAATCCAATTATAGTGTTGCTGAGCTTAGTTAATAACTTTGGAATGTTGATTGTTTGTTTATTATTAACGCTGAAGTGGACTTTGATTTTACCTAAATTTAGCTGGACAAATATTTTTATGATTAGGCAGGATAATTTTGATACTCAAATATTACGGCAATTTTTACTTGTTCCAAGCAGAGTTATAACTTTGTTTTTTGTAATTAGTTTTGTGTTTGTCAATATTGTAAACGTAGAGTATAATGTGTATTTTGTTTTTCTCTATTATATATTGTCAACTATAGGAATCTTAATCATGATTCTTTTACTTAAAAGGAGAAAAGAGAATGAATATAGTGCTAAAATCTAAATATAGCAGATATGTTATTATTCATATAATGCTTTTTTTGTCCAGTACAATAATAGGAGTATTTATAGGTAGAGTGGCAGGTAATATTGGAGAAATAGCTTTTCTTGATAAACCTTTTTACAAATACTTTTTTCATAATGTATCTTCGTGTTTAGTCTTAATTATTATAGGTGTAATAACGTATGGATTTTTGACCTGGATTCCATTAGTATATAATGGGATAATTTTGGGAATGGCGATTAATTTTCTTTCTTATCATCATAGTGGAATCAGCATTTTCTATTATTTTATTCATGCAATTTTTGAAATACCTGCACTTATGCTGTCTATTTATTTAGGTAAAGTGTTGGCAGTTGAAACGAAAAATCTAGCCGTAAGTTTTGTAAAGAGAAAGACAGCGGGAGGAGAAAGAAAGTTTACAGATTTGCTTTACATTTTAAAGTTGCTGTTACTGATGGTTGTTTTTCTGCTTGTGGCCAGTATAATAGAATCCATACCTAAATAGTTGGTGCTGAGAAAAGAGGTGAATACTTATGATAGAAATTACTAAATTAAGCCATGCATTTGATGAAAAGAGTATATTCAGAGATGCAAAATTATCCATTTCTGAAGGAGAGGTTATTTGGTTACAAGGTGAGAATGGAAGCGGCAAGACGACATTATTTAGAATTTTGTCTGGAATACTTGAACCTGTATCAGATGAAGAACCTATTATTAATTTAAAAGGTGAAGTAGTCAGGATTGCGGAAATGAGGCATGAAGTGAATTACATTCCTAGTAAACCATATTTGTTTGAGTATTTAAGCGGACGTGATAATATGGAGTATCTAATATCGTTATTTGATTTGGAAGGCAGTTATAATCAAATAATGAAAAATATTGTTGCACTGAGATTAGAAGATGATCTGGATTTGGAAGTTCATACCTATTCTTTGGGGATGAAAGCTAAACTATACTTAGCCATTATGATAGAGCGTGTTACTTCCCTTATAATCATTGATGAATTATTAAATAATATTGATGTAGAATCATTAAAAGCAGTCGTTAAGATTTTCGAAAATAAAACCACAAAAGGAGGGAGTAGTATAATATTTTCGTCACACACACAGATTATGGAAGTTATAAGTAATACGAAAGTAATTCATATAAGAAATAAAAGGTTAGAATGATTAAATATTACTATGAGTGAAGAGAAAGGAATGTGATTTAAAATGAAAATCAAGATAATTTTTGCGCGTATTCTACTATTATGCAGTATTGTTTCGGTATCGACGACAATAGTATTACCTATATATAAAAAATCAATTGGTCAAATGATATTGCCTGCATTTAATGGGACTTATTCAGTCGTTGCATTATGTGTGTGTTTAGGTTTCTTTTTTTACATAGCAAAAAGAATAGATAATGACATATGGGTTAATAGACTAAAACTACTGTTATCGTGTTCTTTTCTGTTGTCTTTATTAACAAACATAGCTTTCATGTAGTTTATTGTTTCGGGTTCAGTCATATATCAAAAAAAGCAATTTAACAGCCGCCATAATGAGCGGCAGTTTTTATCTAAAAAACACGAAAAGAACATAAAAGTTGCAAAACGAACATATAAAATGAGTGCGGATTATTAAAGACTGTAAAATAAGGACAAAATAAACAAAAACAAAACTTCTGTTTATTATATATTATACAAAAATACATATAATGGTTGAGTTAATTGAATGATAATGATAATATATATTATATAAAGCAGATAAATGAACATTAAAGCGTGAAAAAGTTCGTAAAAGGAGAAGAAAATGAGCAAATTAAGTGAGATCAGCAGGGAAAGTTGGATCATGAGTACTTTTCCGGAATGGGGAACCTGGCTCAATGAAGAAATTGAAGCAGAAGTGGTTGCGCCGGGAAGTGTTGCAATGTGGTGGCTGGGATGTACGGGTCTATGGGTGAAGACACCGGCAGATTGTAATATTACCCTAGATTTATGGTGTGGTAATGGAAAGCGTACCCACGGTAATGGGAAAATGGCAGTTGGCCATCAAATGGCAAATATGTGCGGCGCCAGAAACATGCAGCCGAACTTAAGAGCAGTTCCATTTGTGATCGATCCTTTTGCGGTCAAGAAGATAGATGCAGTGTTGGCAACACACTATCATCAGGATCATATGAGCCTGGAATATGCAGCACATGTAATACAAAGCGGGATAACAACCTTAGATGAAAATGGAAAAGAAATTCCGGTTCCCTTTATCGGACCATTAAAATCTGTTGAGTTGTGGCAAAAATGGGGTGTACCGGAAGAACGGTGTATTACGGTAAAGCCCGGAGATGTAATGAAAATTAAAGATATTGAGATTGTCGCGTTAGACTCCTTTGACCGCACCTGCCTGGTAACTACTGATTTTACCGGAACGGAGCGAGAAGATCTGACTGGGGTATGTCCGGTAAATATGGATGATAAGGCAGTAAATTATCTTATCAAAACACCGGGAGGGAATATTTACCACAGTGGTGATTCTCACTATTCCATCTATTTTGCGAAGCATGGAAAAGATTATGATATTGATGTGGCATTTGGTTCTTATGGAGAAAATCCGATCGGTATAGCAGATAAAATGACATCCTGTGATATTTTGCGGATGGCTGAAGCCCTACAGTGTAAGGTTGTAATTCCGATTCACTATGATGTATGGACCAATTTCATGGCAGATGTTAATGAAATTCGGGTTCTATACGATATGAAAAAAGATCGTCTGGATTACAAATTCCATCCTTTCTTCTGGGAAGTTGGTGGGAAGTATGTATATCCATTAGATAAAGAAAAGAAGGCATATCACCACAGAAGAGGGTTTGAGGATTGCTTTGAAGCACCGCAGAATATCCCTTTCCGCTCCTGCTTGTAAAAAGAAAGGGGGAAAAGAATGTTAAGAGAATTTGTAGAACGGAAGCATTTTAAGTTTGCAGAAGCGGCAAAAGATTGGCGTGAGGCTATACGTATGAGTTGTGAGACTCTGGAAGCGGATGGGACGGTAGAGGCAGATTATAAAGAAGAGATCATTGCCTGTGTTGAGAAATACGGTCCTTATATAGTTATTATGCCAAATGTGGTGATACCGCATTCGCAGGAGCATGCAAAAGGGGTAAACAAGACAGCGGTCGGGTTTATGAAATTGCATAAGCCTGTCCGGTTCACGCCGGGGGATTCCACTACGGATGCACAACTGTTTTTTACACTGGCATCCTGTGATTCCAATCAGCATCTGGAAAATATATCAAAACTTTCAGAAATGCTGATGAATGAGGAGCTTGTAAAAGAACTGGCGAAAGTGAATACGCCGGAAGAGCTTCTTGAACTTCAGAAAATTTATTTGGATTAAGTGAGAAAAAGGAGGGAAAGGGAATGAATGTCTTATATAGCATATGGGAATATTTTGCAACAAACATTTTGCAGCAACCGGCATTTATGATCGGATTAATCGTAATTATTGGTTACATATTACTTGGAAAACCGTGGTATGAGGTTTTTGCCGGAGGCATTAAGGCAATTGTAGGATATCTGATCTTAACTGTTGGGTCAGGCGGACTATCTTCAAACTTTCGCCCGGTGTTGGTGGGATTGAAAGATGTATTCAACATTGATGCAATGGTTATTGACCCGTATTTTGGGCAGAATGCGGTGACTACAGGAGTAGAAGAAGTATTTGGCAAGGGATTTGGTCAGGCGATGATCTTGCTGCTAATCGCCTTTGTAGTTAATATAATTTTGGTTAAATTCAGTAAGATCACAAAACTCCGTGCTCTGTTTACCACTGGGCATGTACAGGTACAGCAGGCAGCGACGGCCTATTGGCTGATTATGTTTGCGTGTCCGTTCCTTTTAAACAGCGACATCAAACTGCTTATTGTTATGGCATTGATTCTCGGTACTTATTGGGCAGTAGGAGCTAACCTTACCATCAAACCATGTCAGGAAGTAACTGATGGTGCTGGTTTTTGTCTGGCGCATCAGCAGATGTTTGGCATTGCTCTTAACTATTGGCTGGCAGAGAAATTATTCGGTGGGAGGAAGGGCAGAAAGGTTAAGAAAATTGAAGATATGGAACTGCCGGGGTTTATGTCCATTTTTAATGACAATATGGTCTGTACTTCTATACTGATGCTGGTTTTCTTCGGAGCGATTTTAGTGCTTTTGGGAAGAGACTATCTTATAGCTGGAGAATTTTTGGCCGAAGGTTCCAGTATGGTATTCTATGTTATTCAGACTTGTCTGTATTTTGCTGTATATCTGGCGATTTTGCAGCTTGGCGTCCGGATCTTTGTAAATGAGCTGACAATGTCATTTCAAGGTATTGCTGATAAAATTTTACCAGGTTCCATCCCGGGGGTTGATTGTGCAGTTATCTTTGGATTTGGTGCTTCTAATGCAGTACCGCTTGGCTTTCTGGCAGGTTTCGCCGGACAGATTATCGCAATCGCGCTCTTGATCGTACTGAAAAGTCCGGTACTGGTTATTTGCGGATTCGTACCCGTGTTCTTTGACAACGCTTCCATAGCAGTATTTGCCAATGAAAAGGGCGGTATCAAGGCTGCGCTAATTCTTCCATTTATTTCGGGGATATGTCAGGTGTTTGGTTCTGCATTTATCGCCGGCTGGGTAGGCATGGCAGCGTATGGTGGTTATTTAGGTATGTGGGATTGGGCAGTTGTATGGCCGGTTATGACGGTTTTGATGAAGTTCTTAAGCTATGCTGGCTTGGCTGTCTGTGTTGTGGCATTGCTGGCAATTCCACAGCTTCAGTATAGAGCGGACAAAAAAGGTTATTTTATGATGACCGAAGATTATGAAAAATACAAAGAAATGAAAAGGAGTGTTAACTGATGAAAGATAATTTATCATTTGTTGTTTGCTGCGCTAATGGAGCAGGCTCAAGCCTTATGATGAAAAAGACAATGCAGAAAGTATTAGATAAAGCAGGTCTTAAACCGGTTAAAATACATCATTGTGCTCTTTCTGAAGGAAAGAGCTGTGCAGTACAGTACGATGTTGTATTTTGCGCTCAGAATTTTATGAATATGTTCAAGGATGCAGAAAAGAAAGGAACCATTGTAATTGGTCTGCGAAATATTATATCTGCCCAGGAAATGGAGGACAAAATGAAAGAACATGGAATTATCTAAAATTATTTCATACACCAAAGCAGCCCGCAATTTTGAAATGAAAGGGATGGAGGATGTTGTGAAAAAGGCATATACACTTGGATTATATGAGAAGTCAATGCCGCCTGATCTTAGCTGGAGGAGAAAGTTGACAGCGGCGAAAAAAGCTGGATTTGATTTTGTCGAGATCAGTATCGATGAAACCGAAGAAAAACTTTGTCGACTGGATATGAGCAAACGAGAGCGGGTGGAGCTTGTCAGCCTCATGGCAGAACTGGATATGCCAATTCGGACAATGTGTTTAAGCGGTCATCGTAAATATCCTCTTGGCAGTCAGGATGGGTTAGTTTGCAGACGCGGGATGGAGATTATGGAAAAAGCCATTCAGTTGGCAGAAGATTTGGGTATACGTATTATTCAACTGGCCGGATACGATGTTTATTATGAAAAATCCTGCCGGGATACCAAAAAGCGTTTTTTGCAAAATCTAAAAAAAGCTGTTAATATGGCAGCAAGAGCTGGTGTGGTGCTGGGCTTTGAAACGATGGAAACAGAATTTATGAATACCGTACATAAGGCGATGAAGTATGTAGAACTGGTAAATTCCAGTTATCTGAATGTATATCCGGATATTGGCAACATTACCAATGCTTCTGATATATACCAGATCGATGTGCTGGAAGATCTCCGGACTGGTAAGGGGCGGATTGCAGCCATGCATCTTAAAGAGAGTGCACCGGGAAAATTCAGAGAGATTCCGTTTGGAGAAGGTCATGTAAATTTCGAAACAGCCATTGCGGCAGCGTGGGAACTGGATGTGAGAAAATTTGTTACCGAGTTTTGGTATACGGGAAATGCAAAGTGGGTAGAAGATCTGGTATTTGCCTGGGAAATGATGTCTAAGATTTTGGATCGGCAAGAGCAGCTAGGTGAGGTGCAAATATGAAAGCTGAAAAAAATGTAATCGCTAATCTGTCGAAATGTTATTCTATTGCCCCTCTGTATTACAGAGGGGAGGAACATTTTTTAGTGGCAGCAGAAAAGAAGGACCGGTGTCTGCTATTTGATTTAAGCGGAAAACTGGTGGATACGGTATGGTTTGGACCGGGCGGCACAATGAACATGGTGCAGATACCGGAAAGCGATGGGCAGTTCCTGGCAATACAAAAATTTTATTCACCCAATGATTCCAGGGAGGCAAAGATTGTTGTAGTAACACCTGTTTCAGAAGGAAATTGGGAGGTGAAAACACTGGCAGTTATTCCCCATGTACATCGATTTGATATCATTACGCGGGATGAAACACGATATTTAATCGTCTGTACATTGAAATCTGCTCATCAATACAAAGACGACTGGAGTGTGCCGGGAAAAGTATATGCAGTTGAATTATCTACAGATCTCACGGAATATGATGAGAATCACCAATTGGATCTGACAGTAATAAAAGAGGGAATGTTAAAAAATCACGGGTATAGTAAGTATTGCGGTGATGAGAGTGAAAAAGCGCTGATTTCCAGCAACGAAGGGGTGTTTTTATTTACGCCTCCGGCCGAAAAAGGCAGCAGATGGAGTATTAAACAACTATTATCGGAACCGGCAAGTGATGCTGTTTTATTGGATTTGGATGAAGATGGTACTTGTGAATTGTGTACCTTTTCGCCATTTCATGGTGACAAGATTTCGGTATATAAAAAGCGGGGTGAGCAGTATGATGAAGTCTATGTCTACCCGGAAGCGGCAGAATTTTCTCATGCGATCGGGGGGGCGGTTATCTGTGGGAAACCGGTTTTTATCACAGGGTACCGACAGGGGAAAAGAAGGTTGATGGCTATATATTATGATCAGTCATCAAAATCTTATCGGGCTGAGATTATCGACGAGGGCCGGGGACCGGCGAATGTCTTCTATTATGTAAAAGAGGGTGAGGATATCCTCATTGCAGCAAACCGGGAAACCGATGAAGTGGCTATGTATAAAATCGAAAGATTGGAGGATTAAGCATGAGATCGTTTAAATATATCGTAAAAGATGAACTGGGAATTCATGCAAGGCCGGCAGGACTGTTGACTAAGGAAGCTAAAAAATATAAGAGTAATATAAAAATTAAAAAAGGAGAAAAGGAGGTGTCGGCTTCTCAATTGCTGATGTTAATGGGATTAGGCGTGAAACATGGAGAGGAAATAACCATAACCATTGAAGGCGCGGACGAAGAGGCGGCATATGCGGCGATCCTGGCCTTTTTAGAAGAAAACTTATAGAGGTCTTCGATGGAAATATTTCAGAACTTATCTATTGAATTGGTATCTTTTGTTGTATTTGGAGCAGTTATATTTGTTACCGGAACCACCAAACTGAGGGAGCATCTGCGGTTTAAAAAGTGCGGCACCATATGTGAAGCAACGGTATTACAGTGCAATCATGTATCACAAAACGATAAGCAGGGCAACCTGATTCAAAATTATTATGAATTGAGAGTTGGTTATGAAGAGAATGGTCATAAAAAACAGGCAAATATAAAGAGTCTGCAGGAATATGGGCAGGAAACGTCATTGATTATTGTTATCAATAAAGGCGGTAAAGAGGATGTGGAGGTTTGCGAAGGGCCTGGTCAGCCAATGTATACGGCATGGATTTTGATTGCTGCAGGTATACTGACAACATTGCTTCCGGTTATAAAAAATGATTATGGAATGACCGGTAGTTTTCTAATATTATCAATTCTTTTTTTATTACTGAGCCTGTACTTTATGCGGTCTTATTTGGGTGATAAGAAAAGGAAAATAATTCCTGTAGAAGCGGAAATTACTGATTTGCTGTACTGGAAAAAAGGCAAAGAAGGTGGGAAACTGATCAAACCTGTGATATCCTACTATCCCATTCTCATGTATGAGCATAATGGTGCCAAATATCACATACGAAGTAAATACAATTATACCTCGCAGAGCGCCTGCCGGACAGGAAATAAAAAGATGATATACTATGATGAGGAGTATAAATGTGCAGTGGAGCAGTGCGGGAGAAGGTACATGCTGATCTGGAGCATTGTGTTTTTTTTGATTGCGGTCAGTGGACTGGTTAGTTTATAGCAATAGTTCATAAACATCTGGACAAGTGCGGGAAACTTTCATATAATGTAGATATATCCTTGGTTTTAAGAATATTTCGGAGGAATAATTATTTGAAAAGAGAACGTGCATTAGTAGAGAAAAGAAGACATGAGATTCTGGAAGAACTGCGGCGCAATGATCGGATTCGAGTAGATGAATTAGCGCAAAGATGGAATGTATCCCCATTGACCATCCGGCGCGACCTGCAAAGCTTAGAAGAACAAAAAAAGGTGCAGCGCTTTTATGGCGGAGCCAGCCTGGTGGAAAATGAAAAAGCAGTAAATAAAATGGATACTTGTCGCGAAACAATTTCAAAATATGCAGCCAGTCTGGTTGAAGACGGTGATACTATATTTATCAATACCAGCATGACAGCTCTTAATCTAGTGAAATATCTGGATGGAAAACGGGTAAATGTAATTACCAATAATGGAAAGGTCATGAATATTGACGTCCCCAATAGCGTGTCGGTTTTGTTATCCGGTGGCGAACTTCGATATCCTAAGTATGCTATGGTTGGGGAATTTGCTTTAAAAAATATGGAAAACTTAACCGCCATGAAGAGTTTCGTGGGTTGCAGTGGTATTTCCATAGAAAAAGGAATGACAACCGGCATATTAAATGAAGTTCATATAAACCATTTAATGCTGGAACAGGTAACCGGAGAAAGTTATATTTTAGCGGATCACAGTAAAATTGGCCGTGACAGCAGTTTTGTGAGCCAGGAGATTGGTTGGATTAAAAATTTAATCACTGATGAACTTACAAGTAAGGAGCAGCTGGCTCTATTCCGGGAAAAAAATATTAAAGTGCATCAGGTTAAGAGAGATTTTTTATAAACTGTAAAAACTGATAATAAGAGATATCTAAACAACTGTATAGCAGCTTAGACATGGCGGCGCAAAGAGTAGTGTAAAAGTTGAAGTAAATTAAAAGAAAGGCCCCATTCCTGGGGCATTTCTCGTTTCAATGAAGAAGTTTAGTTAATTACAACAACGATTTCTCTAATTGCTGCCCATTGGACTTCACCTCGTCAAAAAATTTGTGTTGTTTAACACAATAATAGTATTGGAATATTTATTAAAAATTATGAGTGGAACAATTTGTAAGAAAATTGTATCTAAATGAAGAATTAGAAGTCTGTCGCAGAGGTATTAAAGAATCGGGAAGAAAAAACGGAGGTAACAGTATGGGTGAGAGATGCAGCTGGGCCAAAACCGAATTGAGTAAAGCCTATCATGATGCAGAATGGTGTGTCCCGCTTCACGACGACCAAAAATTATTTGAGTTGCTGATCTTAGAAGGAATGCAGGCCGGTTTGACCTGGGAGCTGGTATTGAAAAGAAGGGAAGCGATGCGGGAGGCTTTTGACGGTTTCGATCCGGTTAAAATTGTGGCGTATGATGAAGCCAGGCTTAAAGAACTGAAAGCCAATCCGAAGCTTATCCGCAACCGGCTGAAACTGGCAGCCTTGCCGGTTAATGCAAAAGCTTTTATGAAAGTGCAGGATGAGTATGGGTCATTTGATGAATATATCTGGCAGTTTGTAGAGGGGCGTCAGATTATTAACCACTGGCAGGATGTGACTGAGATGCCGGCGGAAGATGAACTTTCCCGTTGGATCAGCAAAGACCTGAAAAAGCGGGGATTTAAATTTGTCGGACCGACCATCTGCTATTCATTTATGCAGGGAGCCGGCCTGGTGGACGATCATGTGGTTGACTGTCCGTGGCACAGCAATAATAAAGCAGATTGATGAAAAATATCTTTGGTTGACAAACAGTAATAGTCTGAGTAAAATTAATAATAATAGCATAGGCGTTGGGTCGGAGCGGCCTGACGTTTTTTTGCAAAAATAAGTCATGTGTGGAGTGTGAAAAAGATGTACAGTATTGATGAAATTGTAAAAGAAGATTCAGAAATTGCAGAAGCTATCAAGCAGGAAATGGAAAGACAGAATTCTCATATCGAGCTGATCGCTTCGGAAAACTGGGTAAGTAAAGCGGTCATGGCAGCAACGGGGAGTCCGTTGACCAATAAGTATGCGGAAGGGTATCCGAAAAAGCGGTATTACGGCGGATGTCAGTATGTAGATATCGTAGAGGAGCTTGCCATCGCGAGAGCCAGGGAATTGTTCGGCTGTGATTATGCGAATGTACAGCCGCATTCAGGTGCACAGGCTAATATGGCAGTGTTCCTGGCGATGCTTGAACCGGGTGATAAGATTCTGGGAATGAATCTGGATCACGGCGGTCACCTGACTCATGGGTCTCCGGTCAATATGTCAGGGATATACTTTAATATTGCCGCATACGGAGTAGATGAAAGCGGGTTTATCAATTATGATGAACTTCATAAAATAGCAATGGCGGAAAAACCGAAAATGATTATTGCAGGAGCTAGTGCATATGCCAGAACGATTGATTTTAAACGATTCCGGGAGATTGCAGATGAATGCGGCGCCTATCTGATGGTGGATATGGCCCATATTGCCGGATTGGTAGCAGCCGGGCTGCATCCAAGTCCGATTCCCTATGCCCATGTGGTTACAACCACTACCCATAAGACGTTGAGAGGTCCCAGAGGTGGAATGATTCTCTGTAATCAGGAAGCGCAGGATCAGTTTAACTTTAATAAAGCGGTTTTCCCCGGAACGCAGGGCGGTCCGTTGGAGCATGTAATCGCAGCCAAGGCGGTAAGTTTTAAAGAAGCGCTGCGGCCGGAGTTCAAAGTGTATCAGAAACAGGTTCTGAAAAATGCCCGGGTACTGGCCGGCGGTTTAACTGACAGAGGTGTGAAGATTGTTTCCGGAGGTACCGATACTCACCTCATGCTGGTGGATCTGACCGGTGAGGAAGTGACCGGTAAGCAATTGGAGACCAATCTGGATCTGGCCCATATCACATGTAATAAAAATACCATTCCAAACGATCCCCGTTCACCATTTGTAACCAGCGGTGTAAGATTGGGAGCTGCGGCAGTGACGACGAGAGGGCTAAGAGAAGATGATATGGATCGGATTGCTGAAGCCATCTCACTGGTTATTAAGAGTGAAGATAATATTGAAAAAGCAAAAGGAATAGTTGCTAAATTAACTAAAAAATACCCTTTGCTATAATATTTTGATGAAAAGAAAGAATGTCTTTTTTGAAGTGTACTTTGATGAAGAAATAGTATACGATCACGGAAGAAGGAAATTAAATGGAATTCAATTTGCTTTTAAGAAAAAGATAATGCCGCAATTTGAAGAAATTGTGAGTACCGCTTTGATGTTTTATGGGAGAGAACACCGCTTGGCAATGAGATGGCTGAAAAAATAGCCGGACTGGCACGGTTTATACATGAGTTCAGCCTGCTCTCGCAGGCAAAACAAGATCAGGTGGCGCTGTGGGAAGATTATCTTGTATATGCGATCGTATTGGAAGAAAATGAGCAAATTGTTGATGAAATCAGCAAGCGGTATAAAATTCATTTACCAAATTTGTAGGCGAATAACAGCATGCGTATTTATTGAGAAAATATAGAAAGGGCATGTGGCGATGGAAAAAATGGTTTTATGGACCCGGCAGGTTCCGCAGGTCTGGGATGAATTAGTGAAAACTGGCAGTTATTCGGTGAAAGAAGCTTATATCCGGGAGAAAAATGATACAATTTCTGATTTTTATCTTGAGCTGTATCGCTGGTATACGAAAGAAGCGCGCAAGCATATAGCAATTGCCGGAGAACTCGAGTATCCGGTCTGGCTGTCGACAGACGAGTCTTCCATGCTGCAGCCGGTAGCAGATTCGGTAATCCTGAAAGTAGAGGCTCCCAGAGATAAGATACTGTTATGCAATATGACAGCATGGGAGTACCGGGTGAACTATTGGTATATTCCTCTGGATAATGATGATGAATGTAAGCATAACGAAGAATTAAAAAGGTATGGAATTGGTAATGAGAGTGATTTGGTATTAACCGATAAAGGGAATTTCTATCCGGCAATGCGAAGGAAAATTACAGACAGCTGGGACAGATTATTTACATCCATACCAAAGAAGCCTGCCGATTATGCGGCAACCATGTGGGAAATAAAGAAAGAATGGGTTTCGGAGGTGCGGGAGTATTGAGAAATGATGCGGTGATTACGATGTGGACAGCACAGGATAAAAGAGTCTGGGAAACAATCAAAGCCAGCGGCTGTTATTATGTAAAAAAAGAGTATGTGGAAGCGAAATATCAAGAAACAGCCTGGATATTTCAGACCGCCTACAGCTATATCAATAAACATGCAGAAAAGGTGATAGAAAAGCCTTTTCAGGCAGACTCCCTGATTTGGCTCTTCCGGGATGAGAAATGGGCGGCAAAAGAGAAAGATATGGTGATCATGAAGCTTAATATTCCTGCTGATCAGGTGATCTTGTTTGAGATGAGGCGCTGGAATAAAGTACTCAATCTTTCATTTATCGGCAGTGATAACGAAATGGAGAAGTTTCAGCAGAATTTGACGAAGATCGGCATTAATGACAGTTCTGATCTATTCACAACTCCCTATTATCCACTGCAGAAGAAGGCCGTAACAGACAGCTGGCAGCGGCTGTTTGAGATTGAAGATATCCCCGCCCAATACATTCAGGGCGGTGCATGGCAGTTGAAAAATGAATGGATTGGGGATATTATATATTGATTCCGCAGACATAAAACAGGATTTCTTTGAAGTCCTGTTTTAATTTTTCGCTGTCCAGTTCTTTCTGCCGGCATTTCATTTCCAGTTTCGATTTACAACAGCTGACAATGATGTCGTTTATCATGTCAAGGTTATCCTCAGTCACGGCGGTATCCTCCTGCAGCAGCAGCCGGAGGATTCTCAAACTTCGTTCATGAATGTTATTCCCGTAATACATCGACTCAATTTCCGTAGAGAATTTTTTGCGTTCTTTAGGAAAAACGGTATAATAGGTAGTCATTATTTTCCGCAGGTCATTGCTGCGTTTGCCGAAGAAAAAATTATAGAATATTTCCGGCTGTTGGTAGATGGACCCTGTAAATAAATCCCATATTGATATAAAGGTATCAAGAGGAGAGTGCAGATTATTACTTAACTCTTCCAAGGCCTGACTATAGTCATTAAAATGTATCATCGAAGCCAGCATCAGTAATTCATCCAGATCTTTAAAATGAAGATAGATTGTAGAGTTATGATAACCCGCCCGTTCTGCGATCTTGCGGATCGATATCTCATCCATACTCATTTCATTTAACATTTCCTGAGTTGTACTTATAAATAATGCAGCGGTCTGTATCCTCTGCAAATTTTTTTCATTGTCCATAGTTACTAGTCTCCTAATTATATTAATCAGTCCTGAAGTGTCAGGCCAAGTGATATTATAACATATTTCGATAAATTCGAAAAGGTTATGCAAATTCAGAAGTAGATATTTATAGATTTTATGAATAAATAAAAAAATAATTTGTTAAAAATATATTTACTGCTTGACAATAAGCGCGCTTATTAATATAATAATTGTATAATATTACGAACAAGCGCGCTTATTAAAAACGTAATATGGGCAAAATGACTTATAGAATCAACCTATATGTCAGAAAAATATCAATCAGGGTAGGTAAAGGAGGTTATTTATGAGGCTCGAAATAGGGAATTTTTATGTGCGGGACATTGTTTTAGGAAGTGACCTGGTATATGAAAATGGCACATTAACAATTAACAAGGAAGAAGCATTAAAGTTTATATGTGAAGATGATCGTATCACCGAAGCGGATATTTACATAGCAAAGCCGGGTGATAAGATTCGTATGTGTCCGGTAAAAGAAGCTATTGAACCCCGTGTCAGACCGGACGGGAGAAGCGTATTCCCCGGTTACGAAGGAGAGTTGGCGCAGGCGGGCGACGGTGTTACATATGCTTTAAAAAACTGCAGTGTGCTGGTAGTGGGAAGACACTGGGGCGGTTTTCAGGATGGAATTATCGACATGAGCGGTGAAGGACAGAAATATACCCTTTTCGGTGAGTTGAATAATATTGTTCTGGTGGCCGATACCAATGAAGAATTTGAGAAACGGGAACAGCAGAAGAAAAATGATGCTCTGCGCCGGGCCGGGCACCGTCTGGCCGAGTATATCGCAGCCACTGTAAAGGATTTACAGCCGGAAGATGCCGAAGTATACGAATTGGAACCGATGATCCGGCGTACAGAAGATGTTGAGAAATTACCTTCGGTTGTATATGTTATGCAGCCTCAGAGCCAGATGGAAGAGATGGGATATAATACCCTGGTTTACGGTTGGGATATGAACCACATGGTACCGACTGTTATGCATCCGAACGAAATTCTCGACGGGGCGGTTATTTCCGGAAGTTTCATGCCGGTCTCCTCAAAATGGTCAACTTACGATTATCAGAACTGCCCGAATATCAAAGCACTATATCAGGAACATGGCAAGACCATCAATTTCTTGGGAATTGTGATGTCTAACCTGAATGTTGCGCTGGAACAGAAAGAAAGAGCGGCATTATTTGTAGCCCAGCTGGCAAAAACTCTGGGAGCGGACGGAGCGGTCGTAGCGGAAGAAGGTTATGGTAATCCAGACGCCGACTTTATCGGCTGCTATGTGGCTCTGGAAGATGCCGGTGTCAAGACGGTAGGAGTCACCAATGAGTGTACCGGACGTGACGGTCAGTCGCAGCCATTGGTAACGCTGGATGAAAAATGTGATGCCATTGTATCCTGCGGAAATGTTTCTGAACTGATCAAACTGCCGCCTATGGATATTGTTCTGGGTGAACTGGAAGCTTTGGGAAGAGATGGCTTATCAGGCGGCTGGGCTGATGATGAATTGCTTGGACCTTCGGTAAAACCGGATGGCTCTATCATTATGGAGAACAATGCGATGTTCTGCGGAGACCGGGTATGCGGCTGGTCGACTAAGACGATGAAAGAATTTTAAATGAGGAGGGAATTGGCATGAAAAAAGCGATTATATATATCAACCAGTTTTTTGGACAGATCGGCGGTGAAGAGAAAGCCGATCATGCTCCTGAGATCAGAGCCGGTCAGGTGGGACCGGCGACAGAGATGGCTAAAAGTCTGGATGCGGAAATTACCCATACCGTAATCTGCGGTGATAACTTTATGGGTTCCAACACGGAAGAAGCGATTGCAGCGATTTTAGGAATGCTGGAAGGCAAAGAAATGGATATATTTTTAGCGGGACCGGCTTTCCAGGCGGGAAGATACGGAGTTGCCTGCGGTACCATCTGTAAAGCGGTGAAGGAGAAGTTCAACATTCCCGTAGTAACCTCAATGAATATTGAAAATCCCGGTGTGGAAATGTTTAAAAAAGAAATGTATATTATGCAGGGCGGAAATATTGCAGCCAGAATGCGTAAGGATGTAAAAGCCATGATGGCTTTAAGCAATAAGCTTCTCAGCGGCGAAGAAGTCGGCTGTGCCGAAGACGAGGGCTATTTTGCCCGCGGCATCCGTCGTCAGGTATGGCGGGAAGACGGAATACCAGCTTCAGAGCGGATGATCGATATGCTGAAGAAAAAGTTAAATGCTCAGCCCTTCCAGACTGAATTACCGATACCGAAACTTGACCGGGTTCCGATCGCTCCGGCGATTAAGGATTTGAAGACGGCGAGGATTGCATTGGTGACTACCGGGGGAATTGTTCCGGTTGAGAATCCTGACCGTATTCAGTCAGCTTCAGCGACCCGCTGGGGCAGATATGAGGTAAGTGCTCTGGAACGGTTAAAGACAGGGGAATACAAGACTATTCATGCAGGTTTTGATCCGGCAGCGGCCGATGCTGATCCTAATGTTATCACTCCGGTCGATGCTTTGAAAGTGCTCTTGCAGGAAGGCGTCTATGGCAGTCTCCATCCTTACTTCTATTCGACGGTAGGAACCGGTACAACGCAGGCAGAAGCGCAGCGGATGGCCAATGAAATGGTTCCCTATCTGAAAGAGGATCAGGTTGACGGCGTTATCATGGTCTCCACATGAGGTACCTGTACACGTTGCGGTGCAACGATGGTGAAAGAAATTGAAAAAGCAGGTTTCCCGATTGTACAGATGTGTAATCTGATCCCGGTAGCAAAAACGGTAGGTTCAAACAGAATTGTTCCGACCATCTCTATTCCCTATCCATTGGGTGATCCGGGAACACCGAAAGAGGATCAATGGAAACTGAGATATCACCGGACCAAGGTGGCACTTGAAAGTCTGGCAACCGATATCGAAGAACAGACGGTATTTAAAGTGTAGCATTGTTGTCTTGCAGATGAGAGGGACGGTGGATATGAATAAAAATAAAAATCAGGTATTTTTGATATCTTTAATATTAACTGGTGCAATTGCTATTTGGGCAATTTTACTTAATGATAGTTTCACGGTAGTTTCTAATGCAATACTTAAATTTCTTTCCAAGAATTTTGGCTGGCTGTATTTGATGGTAATGCTATTTTTTATAGTGTTTGCTGTCGCGATCGCATTGAGCAAATATGGAAAGATCCGTCTGGGGCCAGATGATTCAAAACCGGAATATAAGACCGTTTCATGGTTCGCCATGCTGTTTGGCTGCGGAATGGGAGTCGGTCTGGTGTTTTGGGGGATTTCGGAACCAATTTCTCATTTTGTCAACCCTATGGGGATGGAAGGAGGAACAGCGGAAGCAGCCGAATTTGCAATGCGGGAGTCCTATATGCATTGGGGAATACACCCTTGGGCAAATTATGCGATCATCGGATTGGCCCTGGCATATTTTCAATTCCGTAAAAATAAACCGGGTCTTATCAGTACCATATTTGAACCTTTGATTGGTGAAAAAGGGGTACAGGGATTTTGGGGAAAACTGATTGATATTCTGGCAATATTTGCTACGGTTGCCGGGGTTGTGACTTCTCTTGGCCTGGGAGTACTCCAGATTAACAGTGGACTGAATTATCTATTTGGTATTCCGACCACTTTGATTATTCAGATAATTATTATTGCAGTAATTTCTGTTATTTATATATGGTCAGCAGTTTCAGGGATCGACAAGGGAATCAAATTAATCTCGGATGCCAATCTCTACATTGCACTGGCATTAATGCTGCTGGTATTTTTGGTAGGTCCTAAAATGGAAATAGTAAATACGTTTACGAATACATTAGGTCAGTATCTGGGAGATATTATCCCGGAAAGTTTAATGATCAAAAGTTATTCGGATAATAGCTGGGTAGAATCATGGCGAGTGTTCTACTGGGCGTGGTGGATTGCGTGGGCGCCATTTGTAGGCGTATTTATTGCCCGTATATCAAAGGGGCGCACGATCAGGGAATTTATCGCGGGTGTAGTAGTTGCACCAGCCCTTGGTTCGCTGACATGGTTTGCAATATTTGGGACATTAGGAATAGATCTTGGCATGAAAGGTGAGTTATCTCTTGAAACATTATCTGAGATAGCATCCGTGCCTGAGACAGGACTTTTCATCGTAATGCAGAAATACCCTCTTGGTACAGTTTTGTCTCTGGTGGCACTTGTATTGCTTTGTACATTCTTTATAACATCAGCAAATTCAGGAACCTTCGTGCTTTCGATGTTATCTACGAATGGGGATTTGAATCCTCCTAACGGGAAAAAGGTATTATGGGGAGTTCTCCAGGCATTACTGGCAGTGGGGCTGCTGATTGCAGGAGGATTAGAACCGTTACAGACAATTTCTATAGTAGCTGCATTTCCATTTATTTTTATTATGGTATTTGCTTGTATATCGTTGATGAAAGCATTAAAGAGTGAAAAAGTATAAAAGGAGAAGGTTATTATCCTTGGTGCAGGCCCGGCCGGATTGGCCGCCGGCCTGTACGCAGGGAGAAGCCGTTTATCCACATTGATCATCGAAAAAGGTCAGGACGGCGGACAGATTGCCATCACCGATGAGATCGAGAATTATCCGGGACAGCTGGTGGAGGGCGAAAGCGGTCCGTCGCTGATCACCAGGATGACTCAGCAGGCGGAAAAGTTCGGCGTAGAACGGGTTACTGATGTGGTGAATGCGGTGGAACTAAATGGTGGCACCAAAAAATTGATCAGCGCCAAGGAAGAATACGAAGCGAAGACCGTTATTGTA
>Ga0153940_1000486_pt1 | contig 20411 bp, 15 predicted proteins | sample TSNJ024MetaG_FD_104736 | JGI IMG/M metagenome (GOLD analysis project Ga0153940, IMG submission 104736) | Attine ant fungus gardens microbial communities from New Jersey, USA - TSNJ024 MetaG | ecosystem: Host-associated > Fungi > Mycelium > Unclassified | place: USA: New Jersey, Brendan T. Byrne...
ACGATGCCGGTCAAAACCCATTTCACTATTCTTTTCATTCCTACTCCCTCTCTTTCAATACTTCCACCAGATCAAATTTACTGATACTGCGCTTTGTGGATAAATTCGATAAATACACCGAAACCATACAGCCGATAACTGCCGTTACAAAAGCTGATATAGGCGTAGTGGTGGGTATGGAGAACATTTCATTTTCCATGACGGAATTTAAAGCTTCTTTTAAAAATCCTGTAAAGGGTATTCCCAAAATCGCTCCCACAAAGGTCAAAATCCAATATTCAAAGGCTACTATCTCAGCCACCTCACCGGTGTGCATCCCTACAACCTTCATTGTACTGAACTCCCGCTTTCTTTCTGAAAGGGTAATGGAAGACGTGTTGTATATAATGGCAAAAGCGACAACGACCGCCATTACTTCCATCATGTATATCATAAAGTAGTAGGGAGCCATGAAATCCTCGTACAGCTTTCTGGTATATTCTATATTCTCCAGAGAAGAAACATTATCCGCCTCCTGAACAAAATCCTTTATAAAATTAAAATCGTCCGTATCAAATATGACCGCCGTTGCGGTACTGTTAAGCTGGAAAAGCCTGCACAGGGCATTCAGCTCTATATAGGCGTTGCTTCCCAGGTTTTGGTTTACCACGCCTGTCACAAGAAGCTCAATATCGTCATCCAGCAGGTTTGTAGAAGCTTTAAGCACATCCCCTATACCTACGTCTAACCGCTCCGCAAGGCCATTGCTTAAAATCAAGCCCTCTGTGGAAATAGGAAGGTTCCGCTTTAGTACGTTGTCATATATTTTATATAGCTGAGAATCGGCCTGTATGCCGGTTATATATACGCTTTCTTTATGGTAGGTTTTTTTTAACTCCGCCGGTATTTCAAGAAGTCCTTCGGCGGTTTTTATACCTTGTAAGGAGATAACGCTTTCAACCGCGCTATTTTGAGACAAAGCCTTATTGAAGCTGATTTTGCCTTCATACCGCTGCACCTTAGTAAACTGGTTTAGCATCATATCGTCTATCATTGAGCCGTAAGACGCCATAAAGGCCAGTATTCCGAAAGAAAAGGTAACACCCATAACGATGAATAAAGAGCGGAATTTATTACGGCCGATACTACGTACTGCCATATGTCCCCTCATAGTCAGCATATGGGCTAAAAAAGGTAATCGTCGAAGAATGTCCTTCCTTACAGGTTTTGGAGCTATGGGACGCATAGCCTCGGCAGGTATCAGCTTCAATATATTTCTGGCTCCGGCAAAGGCTCCGGCCAGCCCGCCGGCCAGCCCGATGATGATTCCGGATATTATAAGCCCGGCGGCGCTGTTGCGGTTAAGCTCCGGCAGACGGAAAAATACCTTATATATTTCCAGCATACTGCCTGAGGTGAGGTAGCCCAGCGCTACGCCAATAAGCCCGCCTGTAAGGCCGGTTACGCCTCCATAAAACATATAGTGCGAAACGACCTCCAGGTTGGAATAGCCGAAGGCCTTAAGAGTTCCTATCTGCATCCTTTCCTGTTCAATGATTCTTTTCATCATCAGGTAAAGGATGGCCATAGCCATGGCCACAAATACAAAGGGCACTGAGGTTGACATTGAGCGGACGCTTTTCAGCTCAGTATCCATCATGGCGCAGCTGGGATGGCCATCCCTGTCATAAAGGGATACAAGCCCGTATTTATCAAGCTCGTCTTCAAGAGCTGTCTCCAGCTTTTTTAAGCTGTAGCCTTCGTCAAACCGAAAGCTCAAATCGTTGTATACGCCGTAGGAATTGGTAAAGGCGTTGAGAGCTTCCCCCTGGATAAATGCAATACCAAAGGTTTCCGGGTCGGGAAGCATATCGGTGGTATCCTTGATAGTATAAACGTATTCAGGGCTGTCGGCTCCCGCGCATATTTGAAAAACTCTTTGCCTGCCTTCAATTATCAGGGTTACGCTGTCCTCCTGCTCAAGCCCGTGAGCCTCCAGAAAGGCGCTGCCTATCATAATATCGTCGGGGTTTGAAAAATCACGCCCTGTGTACAGGTAATCATTTAAAGCAAGGGGTCTTTCATTTATATTTACGGAAATCAACCGAAGGGTTATTACCTTGTCGCTGCCGGGAATAAGAGCCCGGGCTTCATAAACCTGACGCCCCTGAACCTCGCCTATCCCTTCTATACGCTTTAGATTTTCAATACCGGAGTGTGGGATGGCAGTTACCTCCGCAAAAGCGTCGGCCAGGTTGTATTCCAGATAATAGGCTTCGGTAGATTCCTCAAGAGCAGTGATAGCTATGCCCATTGCCGTATACATCAGAATGCCGATGGTTATAAGGATAATGCAGGCAATATAGGCTCTTTTGTTTGATAGCATGGCCCGTACCGCTTTTTTTATCAAAATCACCAGGACACCTCCTCGTAGGGGCGGCATTCTGCCGCCCGCAATCTGCCCACCGCCCGCAATCTGTTTGCGGGCATTATACGGGCGGCAGAATGCCGCCCCTACAACAGTTCACCAGGATACCTCCTCCGGAGGCACAGGATGATCGTTTGTTGTAATTTTCGCGATAAGTCCGTCCCTTATATGAAAAACCCTGTCGCCCATCTCACCGATACCGGCGTTATGGGTGATTATGGCCACGGTCTTTTTATAATCCCGGTTAAAATCTTTTAATAACCGCAGCACCTGTATGCCGGTTTGAAAATCCAGCGCGCCGGTAGGCTCGTCGCATAGAAGAAGCTCAGGGTTTTTCGCCACTGCACGGGCAATCGCCACTCTTTGCTGTTCCCCGCCGGAAAGCTGGGCCGGAAAGTGGTCGCCCCTGTCCTCAAGACCGATTTTATCAAGCAGCTTGTTAGTGTCAATGGGAGATTTAGACAATTCCGCCGTCAGAAGGATATTTTCCCTTGCCGTGAGGTTGGGAATCAAATTGTAAAACTGGAAAACAAAGCCTACGGCATTTCGGCGGTAAACCGTTAATTCCCGTTCATTGGCGGCGCTTATGTTTTGATTATGAAAAATAATTTGCCCCGCCGTAGAGCGGTCTATTCCGCCGATGATGTTGAGCATAGTGCTTTTTCCGGAGCCGCTGGGCCCCAGTATTACGACAAATTCTCCTTCGTATAAAGAAAAGCTGACGCCACGAAGGGCATGGACTTCCACTTCGCCCATTTGGTATACCTTGGTAACGTCTTTTGCTTCCAATATAGCTTTCAAAGCATCACCTCCACACATTGACTACCTGGTCAATACTATTTTAAATCGTATTGACCAGGTAGTCAATAGGAAGTTTCATTGCTTAAGGGCTTAAAAAACTCTGTCAAAAAAAGGAGAAAAGTACAATGAAAATTTGATATAACTAATTGGGTGTGGATTATTTTAACAGGTCAGCTATAAAATATTCATAATAAATTTCATATATTTGAAAAAAATTTCCTATTCTTATTGATTATTACCATTGTTATAATGAACTCGTCGCTTCAAGAAATTACTTATGGAGCGCCGAAAATATTATTGAGCTTATCATAAGCTCCATTTCTTAAGGAGGTAATATTTAATGAAAAAGCTTTTAAGTATTTTGCTTTGTGCAGTTATGCTGGCAGGCGTTACCGCTTGCGGCGGCGGCTCTTCATCCGGCAATGCAACCGCAGCGCCGTCGGAAGCGGCAACACAGGAAGCAACACAGGCGCCTTCCGAAGCCACTGCGGCTCCCGAAGCTCCCGTTGAGCAAAGTGACGGCCAACCATCAGCTTCCGGTGTAGATGGTAAGACGGTTGGTATTTGTATTTACAAATTTGACGACAACTTTATGACACTATACCGCAACGAGCTGAACAGGTATCTTACGGCCGGCGGCGCTTCCGTTCAAGTAATGGACGGCAAGAATGACCAGGCTGAGCAGACCAACCAGATCCAGAACTTCATTACCCAGGGCGTTGATGTACTTATCATTAACCTGGTACAATCCTCCGCCGCTTCTCAGGTCGCCGATCTTTGCGCCGACGCCGGAATTCCGGTAGTGTTCATTAACCGTGAGCCTGAGGCTGAAGAAGAGCAACGCTGGAAAGACGAAGGGCTCGCTCTCACTTATGTCGGAGCCGATGCGCGTCAGAGCGGTACCTTCCAGGGCGAGCTCATTGCTGATCTTCCTAACAAGGGCGACGCCGACGGAGACGGCACTGTCCGCTATGTAATGATTATGGGAGATCCTGAAAACGTTGATGCTCAATACCGTACAGAATTCTCTATCAAGGCTCTTAGAGACGCCGGCGTAACCGTAGAAGAATTATTCAATCAAAGAGGCGACTGGGATCAGGCCAGGGGCCAGGAGCTGGCAGCTAACGCCTTAGCGGCTTACGGAGAAAAGGTCGACGTTATCTTCTGTAATAACGACGCTATGGCCATGGGCGCTTTGCAAGCTATCGAAGCCGCGGGCCGTGTTATTAACCAGGATATCTATCTGGTAGGCGTTGACGCGCTTGCCGAAGCTCTTGAAGCTATTGGCAACGACCGCATGACAGGCACCGTATTTAATGACCACTTAAGTCAGGCCCGTACAGCCGCCAATAAAGCTGCCGATTATATCAATGGCGCAAGCGTAGATAATGTTTATATGGTAGATTATGTAAAGGTCACTCCTGATAACGCTAATGATATACTTGCTCTGATTTCATAATTAGGGACCTTAGTAAATATACAATGCTCGTATTACCGCGGGATACCTGACGGTATCCCGCGGCTACAGAGTTTACAGAAGGGAGAGCAAGGCCTTGAATGAATATCGCTTAGAATTGCGCGGTGTCTCTAAGGCTTTTCCTGGCGTGCAGGCTTTGGACGATGTAACTTTGTGTGTCAAGCCCGGCACGGTGCATGCGCTGATGGGAGAGAATGGCGCTGGAAAATCCACCCTAATGAAATGCCTTTTCGGCATATATAAAATGGATACCGGCGAAATATCATTAAACGGAGAAAAAACCATCATTCACAATCCGCTTGACGCGCTGCACAAGGGTATAGCAATGGTACATCAGGAGTTGCAGCCTATACCGGACAGAAGTATTGCTGAAAATATTTACTGCGGACGGTATCCTATGAAAGGGGTTGGCCCTTTTACTTATACCGACGATAAAAAAATGAACGAGGAAGCTCAACGATGGCTGGAAGAGGTTCATTTGAATGTAGACTCCAGGCAGAAGCTAAACTCACTATCCATTTCACAAATGCAATGCGTTGAGATAGCAAAGGCTGTTTCTATGAACGCTCAAATAGTCATTATGGACGAACCCTCATCATCGCTGACCGAAAACGAGGTTGAAAACTTATTTGGCATAATTAACGAGCTTAAGTCAAAGGGTGTGTCCATTATTTATATTTCGCACCGAATGGATGAGATACTTCGCATTTCCGACGAGGTAACCATTATGCGTGACGGTAGATATGTAGGAACCTGGGAAGCAAAGGAGCTTACTACAGATATTATCATTTCCCGCATGGTAGGACGGGATTTAAGCAATAAATATCCGCCGAAGGATAACAAGCCTGGTGAAATAGTACTTAAGGTTACAGAGCTTACCAGTATACTACCGAAATCCTTTAAGGATGTAAGCTTTGAGTTGAGAAAAGGCGAGATATTAGGATTTGCAGGGCTAGTAGGGGCCCAGCGCACAGAACTTATGGAAGCTTTGTTTGGCATACGCAATTTGGCCTCAGGCACAATTACTCTGGATAACAAACCGATAAATGTACGGCGGCCTGCCGACGCTATCAGAAACCGCATTGGCCTTATTACTGAAAATCGCCGTGAAACAGGAATTTTTGGCGTATTGTCAATAAAGGATAACGTAGCCATATCGTCCCTTAACGCCTACAGGGATTTTGGCGTTGTATTAAACGATCAAAAAATTGGCAAGGTAGTAGAAGACAGCATTAACCGTCTAAGTATAAAGACACCTGATCATAAGACTCGGATAATGTCTTTGTCCGGAGGCAATCAGCAAAAGGTAATCATCGCCCGGTGGCTTGCCAATAACCCTGAAGTCCTTATAATGGATGAACCTACACGGGGTATCGACGTAGGCGCTAAATATGAAATTTATCAAATCATGATAGAATTGGCCAAGGAAGGCAAAGCAATTATTATGATCTCCTCCGAAATGCCCGAACTTTTAGGCGTTGCCGACAGGATAGCTGTCATGTGCGAGGGTCGGCTCACAGGTATTTTGCCTCGCGAGGAGGCCACACAGGAAAAAATTATGCAGCTGGCTACTGCATTTAAGGGAGGAGAAGTTGCGGTATGAATCCCACAAAAAAAGATTTTTCATTAGTGGATTTTCTTATTCAAAACGCGCTGATTATAATACTTATTTTGCTTGCCGCTTTAGCAACATGGAAAAACCCTAATTTTTTAAGCGCAAACAACATAAAGAATGTAGGTATCAACATTGGTCCCCGGTTTCTTATAGCCTTGGGTGTAAGCGGATGCCTTATTACAAGAGGTACAGACCTTTCCGCAGGACGTATGGTAGGTCTGGGAGCTTGTATTGCCGGTACATTGCTGCAAAACGCGAGCTACAGTCAAAAATTCTTCCCCGATCTGGGAGATATGAATATTTTTCTGGTATTGCTGATGGCGGTAGTCATCTGCGGATTTATGGGCATGCTGAACGGTCTTGTTATATCCCGTTTGAAGGTGCCTCCGTTCATTTCATCACTAGGCTTTCAAACTATTGTTTACGGCGCGTGTCTGGTGTACACAGGAGCCGTGCCACTGGGCGGATATAGAAAAGACTATACCGATTTGGCTACCAGGAATTATTTCGGCATTCCTCTTTTTGTCATCATCGCCGCGGTAGTAGGCGGATTAATGTGGTTTTTATATAACAAAACCCGTCATGGCAAGTATATGTATGCTATAGGCGGTAACGAGAACGCCGCTGAGGTTTCCGGCGTAAACGTAAGCCGCAGTCTTGTAAAAATATATACTCTGGCGGCCTGCCTTTACGCGTTTGCCGGATTTCTTATCGGTGCAAAGGCTGGCGGAGCCAATGTAAATACAGGGTTTGGATATGAATTGGAAGCCATTGCTTCCTGTACTATTGGCGGTGTTTCCACCACAGGCGGTATTGGACGGGTATCCGGTATATTGATAGGTGTTATGGTGTTTGAGATGCTAAAAAGCTCGCTTCAGTTCTTGGGTGTTGACACTTCATACCAATATATCGTGCAAGGTTTGGTCATTATAACTGCCGTAGCGTTGGACTTAAGAAAGTATCTGGCGAAAAGATAATAATGAACAAATTGAAGGAGCTGCCGAATATGGCAGCTTTTTGTTACGACTATTGTGATGCCAAAACTTCTGTGATAACCTATACTTCAAAATATAGTTTTGTGGGAGGAGATATAATGATTTTATGTAAAGATTTAAAAGAGCTCGTTAACATGGGAGGGTATGATAATACCTTTGTTGGGCTTTACCCACTGCGCTCCACAGAAGATTGCCGCGATAGATATGCCGGGGCGGCCGGCTCCTTCTTGGATTTATTCGGTAACCGTCCGGTTACTTTTATTTCCGCTCCAGGGCGTACCGAGGTCAGCGGTAATCACACCGACCATCAGCGGGGAATTGTTTTAGCCGCCTCTGTGGATCTGGACATAATCTGCGTAGTTTCTCCCAATAACGAAAATATAGTAAGGGTTAAATCAAAGGGATATCCTATGGATCAGATAAGGCTTAACGATCTGTCCGTACAACCCCATGAAGCGGAAACCTCCGCCGCCTTAATACGGGGGGTGGCCGCATGGTTTTCCGCCAATGGATATAAAATAGGCGGATTTGACGCATATACAACCTCCGATGTTCCCGGAGGCTCCGGCTTGTCGTCGTCAGCGGCCTTTGAAGTAGCTTTAGGGAATATTTTCGCTGCATTGTACGGTCCTGGGCCTTCGCCCGAAGAGATAGCCATGGCTGGTCAGTACGCGGAAAATAAATATTTTGGCAAGCCCAGCGGATTAATGGATCAAATGGCGTCCTCAGTGGGAGGGTTTGTTCAGATAGACTTTGAAAATCCGGAAAGCCCTAGGATCGAGCCTATAGCATTTGATCTTTCCGAGGCCGGGTTTCATTTATGTATAGTGGATACAAAAGGCAGTCATTCAAATCTGACTGCCGATTATGCGGCTATTCCGGATGAAATGCGCCGGGTATCTGAGTTTTTTGGAAAGCGTTATCTAAGGGAAACAGATCAGGACAGTTTTTACAAAAATTTAACGTATGTACGAAGTATTGCCGGTGACAGGGCGGTTCTTAGGGCCATACATTTTTTCAATGAAAACGCTCTTGTGCCAAAGGCGGCAAGAGCTTTAAAAGAAGGAAGGCTTGAGGATTTTCTTTCACTGATAGTAAAGTCAGGCTATTCTTCCTTTACATGCTTACAAAATGTTTTTTCACCAGCTCGCCCTCATGAGCAGGGACTTTCCATCGCGCTGACACTAAGCGAGGAAATTCTTGCGGGGAAAGGTGCCTGGAGAGTGCACGGAGGAGGATTTGCCGGAACAATACAAGCCTTTGTACCGGATATATTGCTTAATGAATATCGGGATATGATGGAGACGGTGTTTGGTGCGAAAGCCTGCCGGATATTAACCATAAGGCCCAAAGGCGGTATTGAAGTAATTATAGAAAGGATATGATTTTTTGGCTGAGCTTCGATATAATCCTATTAGTAAGGACTGGGTGATGATAGCGTCACACCGCCAGTCCCGACCACAAATGCCAAAGGAATGGTGTCCCTTTTGTCCTGGCAGCGGCAGGGTGCCGGATGAGGGGTATTCAGTATTGCGCTACCCTAATGATTTCCCCGCGTTGTCGCAAAACCCTCCGGAGCCTGACGACGTGGCCGGAGAGATGTTTAGAGTGAAACCGGCATATGGCCGATGTGAGGTGCTTTTGTATTCCGACCAGCATACTGTTACTTTGAAAGAGCTGTCCAACGAGCATGTGCATAAGCTGGCCCAAATGTGGCGGGATTGTTATGAGGACATGGCGGCGGATAAGGAAATAAAATATATATTTATTTTTGAAAACAAAGGCGAGGTGGTGGGCGTCACGATGCCTCATCCTCATGGACAGGCGTATGGCTACAGCTTTATACCAAAAAAAATAAAGGAAGAGCTGGAGGGAGCAAAAGAATATTATAATGACAAAGGCCGCTGCATATTTTGTGACCTCTTGGAGGAAGAAAAACGCGACGGCAGAAGAATAATCTTTGAAAACGAGCATTTTATAACTTATGTTCCATTCTTTTCTCCTTTAACTTACGGCGTTCATGTTACGTCTAAACGTCATCTGCCGGATCCGGCTGCCATGACTGGGATAGAGCTTAACAGCCTGGGCGAAACTATCCGGGATTGCGCAGGCATGTATGACGCTCTTTTTGGCATACCGTTTCCCTATATGATGTGTATGCACAGCTCTCCCACAGACGGTAAGAGTAATGATTTTTATCATTTTCATGTGGAGTTTTTCCCGCCAATGAGGTCGGCGAGTACACAGCAGTTTTTTGCCTCGTCGGAAACAGGTGCGGGCGCTTGGTGTAATCCAAATTGCCCTGAGGAAAAAGCGGTGGAGTTAAGAAGGGCGTATGAGGTGTATAAAAGATAGAAACATATAGTTATAGTTAATTTGATACAGATAGTCCATTAAAAATCCTTCTTGCATTTATTTCTGCTTACGCATATTATAATAACAACATATTTTTTTATGCGAATAATGTGATTGTATATATAGCATGATGTATATGTTATACTTTTTCTATAGAAATGAGGGATATTTAATTGGAATTGAACAGTTGTATCAACTTTTTGCTGAGCGCTTCTCAGAATGCGGTTTTTCAGTATTTAAGCGAGCCTCTTGCAGATTACGGCATTACACCTGCACAGTATGGCGTACTTAATTGTCTGTGGAACCATGAGTGTCTGTCGCCAAAACAGATTGGCGAAATTCTTTACCTAGAGGCCTCTTCTATCTCCAGCATTCTGGAACGAATGCAGAAGAACGGGTTGATTGACCGCAACGTTGATCCCGAAAATCGTCGGGTAATACTTGTATCCGCAACACAAAAAGCAAAAGAGATTGAGAAGCCGGTGGAGAGAATTATTGAGGAAATGAACGAGGTTATTCTGGAACCATTTTCTGAGCATGAAAAAGATGTGCTTCTTAAATCGCTACAGACAGTTATTATGAGAAAACACAAAAAAAGTTAAGCTGAATCGGTATGAAAGCCGGAGGCTAGCGCGACGAATACTTAGAACAAAGCAATAGGCGAATCGGAATGACCCGGTTCGCCTATTGCTTTGTTTTGGTTATTTGGCTTTGCAAAGCGAGCGTACGTTTAATTATTGTGTGCATTTTTCACTTCACTTAATTTTTTCCTCCAGACCATTAGAATACATTGACAAAAAATAAATAAAGGTTTAAAATAATTCTGCATGCAAACAATTCGCCTTACAAACAGTTTAGCTTTCGACTCGAAATCAACGAGCAAAGTTAATGTGAAAGGAGGCTTAAGTATGGTTTTAAACTAGCAACTTAATAGCTTTCCGTTCAGAAGCTTGTGTGCAATTACTTTCAAGCATAATTGCTATCGGTGTAATAGAACGTGACCGCAACAATTAGTTGCTTATAGTAACAAATGAAGAGTTTTAAATGCAAAAAGAATTATTTGTATGTGCACTAAGTGTTAATTGTTGTTAAATTAGGTGTTATGGGTTTTGTTGTATACGGAAAGGAAGGCATTTGTATGAACAATTTATTGATGGAAGTTGAAAATAATGTGGCAGTCCTTACAATTAATCGCCCTAAGTCTTTAAATGCTTTGAATACCGAAACATTGCTGGAGCTAAAGCAAGTCCTTGCAGAAATATCATGCAGAAAAGACATTAAAGTCCTTATTTTGACCGGCTCAGGCGCGAAAGCCTTTGTTGCCGGCGCAGATATTTCCGAGATGGTTAACGGAACGGCTGAGGAAGGCAGGTCTATGGCGCTTCTCGCCTATGAAACCTTTTCTATGCTGGAAAACATGCCTAAGGTAACCATTGCGGCTGTTAATGGATATGCTTTAGGCGGAGGTTGTGAAATTTGTATGGCATGCGATATTCGTGTGTGCTCTGATAACGCGAAATTTGGGCAGCCTGAGGTCGGATTGGGAACACTTCCCGGTTTTGGAGGAACTCAGAGGCTTCCCCGCTTGGTTGGCAAGGGAAGGGCAAAAGAATTGATTTTTACCTGTGACCAAGTTGACGCTAATGAAGCATACCGTATTGGCTTAGTTAATAAGATTGTTCCTCAAGCTGAACTATTGGATGTCTGCAAGGCAATGGCTGCCAAAATCATGAGCAAAGGCACATATGCGATTGCTTTGGCCAAATCATCCATTAACACCGGAATGGATACCGACCTGTCCAGCGGCCTTAAATTCGAGGCGGATTTGTTCGGCCTTTCATTTGCTACCGAAGACAAGAAAGAAGGCATGACTGCTTTCCTTGAAAAACGCAAAGCCAATTTTACTTCCTAACTACTTTAAATCCAAATTGAAATGTGAGAGCTTTTCTAATTTCGAAGGAGGTTTTAATATATGGGCAAAGTATCGGTTATCAGCGCTGAGGAAGCAGTTTCTTATGTTAAGGATGGTATGACTGTTATTCCTTCGGGTTTCGTTGGGAATAATTTACCGGAAGCTTTAAGTAAAGCTTTAGAAGCAAGGTTTTTGGAAACAGGCTCGCCAAAAAATCTTACGCTGTTTTATGTGGCGGGGCAGGGCAACAAGGCAGGTGCGGCATCTGAGCATTATGCTCATGAAGGACTTATAAAAAGAGCTATTGGCGGTCATTGGAACATGTCTCCAAAGCTTGGGCAACTGGCTATGGAAAATAAAATTGAGGCGTATAACTTGCCTCAAGGCACTCTTTCGCAGCTTGTGCGCGATATAGCCGGCGGCCGCATGGGAACGCTTACCCACGTTGGGTTAAATACATTTATCGACCCGAGAGTTGAAGGGGGAAGACTTAATTCCAAAACGACGGAAGATATCTTGGAGGTTGTCGAAGTCCTTGGAGAGGAAAGATTGCTTTATAAGTCGTTCCCTATTGACATAGCGTTTATACGAGGTACTTACGCAGATGAAAAAGGGAATATTACATTAGAAGATGAAGGAGTATCCCTTGAGGCTACATCCATCGCGCAGGCTACAAAAAACAGCGGCGGCAAGGTTTTTGTACAGGTTAAAAAGGTGGTGGCCTCCGGGAGCCTTGACCCTAAGCTTGTTAAAATTCCCGGCATTTATGTTGATGCTGTTGTTATAGCAGTAGCTGAGGAGGATAAGGCTCAAAGCATCGGCTTTGAGGATGACGGTTCTATAAGCGGTAAGTATTGTGTTCCACTAAGCGGCATTGAATATCCAAGCTTAAGCGCGAAGAAAGTAATCGCCCGCAGGGCTGCTATGGAGCTTAAGCCTAATATAGTCGCAAATTTGGGCATTGGTATTCCGGAGTATATATCAATGGTAGCCAATGAAGAAGGAATTGGAGACTGGATGACGCTTACGGTAGAGGCGGGACCAGTCGGCGGCATACCTCAAGGCGGAACCAGGTTTGGTGTTTCGGTTAATCCGGAAGCTATTTTAGATCAGCCCTATCAATTTGACTTCTATGACGGCGGCGGTATTGATTTAGCATTTTTAGGCCTTGCCCAAGCGGACAAAGCCGGAAATATCAATGTCAGCAAGTTTGGACCAAGGGTCGCCGGCTGCGGAGGTTTCATCAATATTACTCAAAACGCCAAAAGAGTATTCTTCTGCGGTACATTTACCGCTGACGGTTTGAAGATTGACGTTGGCGGCGGAGAGCTTAAAATAGTGCAGGAAGGTAAATCTGCCAAGTTTATCGATATGGTAGAGCAGATAACGTTCAGCGGCAACTATGCTAACAAAACAGGCCAGCCGGTTATGTATATCACTGAGCGCGCGGTATTTGAGCTTAAAAAAGATGGGGTATATTTAACCGAAATAGCGCCTGGAATTGACATGCAGACCCAAATCATTGATTTAATGGGTTTTGCCCCGAAAATTTCTGAAAATTTAAAAGTGATGGATGCCCGTATTTTTACCGATCAGTTGATGGGATTAGATCATTCAAAAAAACATCTTGGAGGTGCCTGATACATGAGTGTTTTAGTACTGCTTATTGCAATTATACTATTTGCTGTTCTGGCTTTTAGGCGAATAAACGCCTTAATACTTGCCCCAGTTGTATCCTTGTTTGTTATCCTTTGTTTTAAAATGCCGATATTGCAAAGCTTGATGGATTTTTTCATGCCTGCAGCCGCCAAATATGTATCAAACTACTTTTTGATATTTTTTGTTGGCGCGTTGTTTGGCGCTGTCTACCAGTTTACCGGGGCTGCGGAGTCAATCGCGAGATTTCTTGGAGGAGTTGTCCATGGTAAATATGTAGCTCCTATTGTAATGGTAATTACAGGTGTTTTAACATTTGGCGGCATTAGCGGCTTCGTAGTGTTTTTTGTTGTTTATCCCATTGCCTTGCAGATGTTCAAACAGTCAAATTTAACCAGGCGCCTAATTCCTGCCGCAATTTCAGCCGGTTGCTGGACCTGGTCTATGAACGGTCCGGGTTCTCCTTCTATCCAAAACGCCATAGCGATGAGAAATCTTGGTACCCCTTCCACAGCGGCGTTCGTCCCTTCTTTCATTGTAATGGTTGTACAGTTTATCCTTATTTTCGTGTGGCTTGAATATCGCGCGAGAAAGTTCACCAATAAGGGGATCGTTTTTGCCGATTCTACTCTTACATATCAATTATCCTCCGGAGAATTATCAGAGGCTGACTCAAAAGATTTGCCAAGTCCCCTGGTATCCTTCCTTCCTCTTCTTTTAATCATTGTTTTGTTCAATATATTCAATTCGGTAGAGCTTGCTGTATTATGGGGCATTATTTTGTCTGTAGTATTATTTTTTAAACGTCAAAAAAGCTTGCAAGCCTGGATTGACATATTTAACAAAGGCGCTGCCGACTCAGGTGTTTCTATTTTAAATACGGCGATTGTTGTCGGATTTGGCGGTTTAGTTCAAAATACGGAAGCATTTACGATTCTTGTTGACAATTTAAAAAACATGTCAATGAGCCCATTAATTTTTGTTGCCATTACCGTTGCGGTTTGCGCCGGAGCATGCGGTTCCGCTTCTGGAGGTATGGGTGTTGCGTTTAACGCCTTAACAAACGTTTACCTTGCGCTTGGGGTTAATCCTGAGTACATACACAGAATTGCGGCAATTGCCGCCGGCACCTTGGATACTCTTCCTCACCAGGGCGCGCAAATTACGTTATTAGGGATTTGTAAAATGACTCATAAAGAAGCTTATTTTGATATTATGGTTACACAAATTATCATACCTATTATCGCAGTGGCTTTATTTATCATGCTTGCAATGATGGGACTTTAAGCAAGGAAATAAAACGAAATAACTCGCAAGAAAATTGTTATAAAGGAGAAATAAGAAATGAATTTTAAATTTAATGCCGAAGAACAAGAAATTATTACCATGCTTCATGATTTTTGTCTGAATGAGGTTGCGCCTATAGCTGCCGAGATTGACGAAAATGAGCGTTTCCCTGAGGAGACGTGGCATAAGCTGGCCGATATGGGTATGATGGGTGTGCCAATATCCGAAGAGTACGGCGGAAGCGGCCTTTCATATGTCTCATACATTGGCGTTTGCGAGGAATTGGCCAAGCACTGCGCCTCTACCTCAATAATGGTGTCGGCACATAGCTCGCTGTGCAGCTGGCCAATCTCAGAATACGGCACAGAAGAGCAGAAAAAGAAGTATCTCGTACCGCTTGCCTCCGGGGAAAAGCTAGGCGCCTTTGGGTTAACCGAGCCTTCCGCAGGCACCGATGCCGCCAGCCAGAAAACTACCGCCGAGGACAAAGGAGATCACTGGCTTCTTAATGGCTCAAAAATTTTTATATCCAACAGTAGTTATGCTGATATCTATATAATAATGGCTATGACTGACAAAAGTCAGGGAACAAAAGGCATATCTGCTTTTATTTTAGAGAAGGGAACTCCGGGCTTCACATTTGGCACAAAGGAAAGAAAGATGGGTATCCGGGGATCAGCCACATACGAGCTTGTTTTTGAAAATTGCAAAATTCCAAAAGAGAACCTGTTGGGACAGATTGGTAAAGGTTTTAAGGTTGCCATGACTACGTTGGATGGCGGCCGCATAGGAATTGGAGCCCAGGCTCTCGGTATTGCCCAGGCCGCGATTGATGAATGCGTAAAGTACACATCAGAGCGTACGCAATTCGGCAAGCGCATCAGTCAGTTCCAAAATACCCAGTTTGAGCTGGCTGCTATGCAGACAAAAGTAGATGCGGCAAGACTGCTTGTTTACCGCGCTGCTCAGGCAAAGCAGGACAAAGAGCCTTATAGTCATTTAGCGGCCATGGGTAAGCTGTTTGCCGCCGAAACCGCATCAGATGTAACCCGGCGCTGCCTCCAGCTCGTCGGCGGCTATGGCTTCACCCGTGAATATCCTTTTGAGCGCTTTATGCGAGACGCGAAAATAACTGAGATTTATGAAGGCACTTCCGAGGTGCAAAAAATGGTTATTTCCGGCTGGATGGGCGTAAAATAGTGATATCGTTTAATGCCGCAATGAGAGTATAATTATAGACGGACAAAACAAAATGTACGCCCGTGCCTATAAGCCTAACCGGCTGTTTGGCACGGGCGTACACTTTTTTTCTTTTTATGTTTTTAACCCACTCGCAGCTTGAAATTTCATAGCCTATTCCAACGTCAGCGCTGAAACCCTATTTACATCATCCCAGGCTAAAGTACCGTACTTACTTAGGCCCCCAAATTTTATGTACATGTAATCATTTGAGTTATGGGCGCCGACCTTTACTGATTCCGAGCCCACCTTAAGATACACCTCAATGCTGGAATCCACTATTTTACTTGCCTTTGTACCTTTTTCACCCGAAACGTAATCAACTCCCTGTACTTGTTTGGAGCTATTTCGGCTGATGGTCAAGGTTTTAGCGCTGGAATCAAAAACGACATCGAAACCGTAATAAGCCAAATCGTCCGCTTTTATATACGTAGCGTTGTCGTAGTTAAGAGATGGAATCTTAACATCATTAATTGTCGCGACAATATCAGAGTAAACAAAATACTTTGAGTTGTCGGCCGCAACTGCTGGGGTACCTCCTGAAGTAGATGCAGGTGTTGTCGCTCCGCCGCTATATGGGCATACACCACCGGGATGCGAATGCGGCCCATAGCCGTGGTGATAGTGGTAACTACCAAGCCCGCTTTTGTTTTTGTTGTCTTTATGCCCTCCGCTTGAATCTGTCCTTCCGGAATGGGCAGCGGCTGAACAGACAAAAGATACTGAGAGTAGCAAAGATAATAGAATAGAAATCGCTCGCTTAAGTTTCACAAGCACTCCTCCTCCTCTTATTAGGATAAATTCATTTTATCATAAGTATTTATATTTTCAATACAAAATGAATTGATTAACGTTTCATTGCCTTTAAATGGGTCAGGATATACGGACATAGCAGCACAGGGGCCGGCCTGGTATTTAACTATTTGACAAAAAAAGAGCCACGAATTCGTGACTCAAAGGTAAGAATTACAGAAAAAAGGAACACCTTGAGTTTATCTCTGGATAGGGCCGCTGGCAATAATTTTTGACCGACAATAGTCGATATAAAAAAAGAGCCTCAAAGATCGAAACACTTTCCTAATTTATTGCTTTGATTGTAGCTGTTCAGGGAAGAAATTGGGAAGAAATTCTCGCCTTAATCAAAAAGGATATTGACATTAATGAAAATATCATTAAAATAGATAAGGCATTAGTCTTTAAGAAGAACAGAGGCGAAATAAATCTGTCTCCTAAATTGGAGATAAGTATGTATCTGAAAATCAGTCAATGACTGAATCAGGCTAAATGCAAAAAACCGCAATGCCGCATAAAACCGTGATTTGCTACTGTAGCTCAGTTGGTAGAGCAGCTGATTCGTAATCAGCAGGTCGTGTGTTCGAGTCACATCAGTAGCTTGATAGAAAAGCCCGCAAATACAAGGGTTTATGCGGACAAGGAAGTAGGTACGGCGGCGCAGAGCAATCTGCGCCGTTGTGCGTATTTTACGCGCTTCTATGGTCTTTCCGTTTGCTGGTCGCGTGTTCGGCGGCTAAGGCTTTCAATTCCTCATCGGTCGGAATATCAATCACGCCGACAGCATTGTAATAAATGTCAATCCGCTGTGTCCGCTTGCCGTCTACTTTTTCCGGCGCGTGAACCTCAATCCAGGAGATAAACTCATTGAGGACGGTGGGCGTTAGCTCCGTGATGTCGGTATACTTCCGAACATTGGCGAGAAACACTTGAAAATCTGCTGTGACTTCCTCCCGAAAATAATGCGCCGAACACAGCCCCATTTTCTCGTTATTCATTATTTTAGATTTGATTATCGCCCCGCTTCCGCTGTAAATTAGGCGCGAAGCTTTTTAATGCAAAACAAAAAGCCGCCGCGTACATAGCAAACCAGACGAGGCTCAGCACATCTCGTCTAGGCTATGTATCGCGGCGGCTTAAATATACCGCTCGGAACACTGAGGTAAATGTCAACCCACAGGCTGACATTATCTGTCATGTAGCTATCACGGAGGGTAATAAGTTACCAAGTCCATTGTGATAACTCACAGGGTTAATCCCCTGTTTGTGAATTAATTATAAAAAATGCTGAACAAGCTGTCAAGTGCGAAACTTATTATTATTCCCCGAATAATATTGCTTTATTCATTTTTCGTTTGACAAGATATGATAGGTCTGGAAATCAGGATAATTTTTTAAGGGTATAGGATGGAATATTTAAAATACTATTCATTTTTCTATTGACAAATCTGGTCTAAGGCATTAGACTTAACACATGAGGTCTAAAATATTAGACTTGATGGGAGAGATGATTGCATGGATGAATTAAAACTATTTGATGCGGAGTACAGATTGATGTGCATTATATGGGAGCTTGAACCGATAAACTCGACGGAACTTGTGAAGGTCTGCAATGAGCGTCTTGGCTGGAAGAAATCCACTACATACACAATGTTAAAAAGGTTGTGCGAACGCGACTTACTGCAAAATGAAAGCGCAACGGTCACGGCGCGTGTCAAGCGTGGACAGGTGCAAAAATATGAGAGCGAGGCATTGCTTAACCGCGCATTCGACGGCTCGCTCCCGTTGTTCATGGCGACATTTCTGCGTGACAGGAAATTGACTTCGGCCGAGGCTTGCGAGCTTCGTAAGATGATTGAGGAGGCGTCGAAATGAGCGCTATTTTTATGGAAATCCTCAACACGAGCGTTATGGCAAGCATAGTGGCGTGCGCGGTAATGCTGGTGCGCCTGCTATTGAAAAAGGCTCCTCGTATGTTTTCATACGCGCTATGGGCAATTGTTCTGTTCAAACTGTTGTGCCCGTTCAAGCTTGAAAGCGCGCTTAGTGTTCTGCCGTCAAGTGCGAACACCGTACCGCAGAGTATGATATACACGCAAGTAACGGCAACACCCGTCAATACCATGCCGGTTGCCGACAATGCAAATAACATGCTCAATGTGGTTGTTCCACCTATGGAACCTGTTGTAAACGCTGACCCAGTTGACATCGTTCTTAGTATCGCGTCATGGGTATGGTTCACAGGAGTAATCATTCTACTCGTCTATGCTGTTTTCAGCTATTTACGCTTGAAATTACGATTGAGAACATCAGTGTTGGTTCGTAAAAACATATGGGAAACCGATATAATATCTACGCCGTTTGTACTGGGTTTTATCAAGCCGAAAATATATTTGCCTGTTGATCTGGATGAAACGGATTACATTTTAGAACACGAACAAACTCATATAAAACGTTTCGACTACCTTGTGAAACCCATTGCGTTTTTCGCTCTGTGCCTACACTGGTTCAACCCAGTCATTTGGCTTAGTTATTTTCTGTTTTGCAAAGACATGGAAATGTCTTGCGATGAAAGCGTTTTGAAACGTTCCGACCATGATATTCGTGTCCGCTACTCAGGTTCGTTGTTGGCGCTATCCTCAAAGCAAAGCGGACTTATAAGCCCGCTTGCGTTTGGTGAGAGCAACACCAAGTCAAGGATAAAAAACACGTTACGGTATAAAAAACCGTCTTTGTGGATTAGTATCGCGGCGGTTGCCGCTGTGGTTGCCGTGACCGTTGGATTCGCGGCGACGCGCACGCAAGAAACGCAGCCGTGGGAAGGTGTGCCGCAAAGAAACAACTGGCGTGAGGAAAGTATGCACTTTAACCGCATAACCTTCGGCTCTGAGCGTGACTATATCGCTGCGCGCATGGGTGACGGGCCGGAATCGGAAATCTATACCGATACGCCGGAGGTACACTATTATATCCCGCCTGTGATATTCAACTCTGAAACTGGTGAGGAGTCTGAGGTGCCGGACAGTGACTATGACATAATGTTTTATTTTGACAACCCGTCAATTATAGAAAAGAAGGGATTGCATGGCATCTGGCGCATTGATTTGATTGGGAATGGTGAAATGGCCGGTGTCAGCGGCGATGACGCAGGGACACTTGCCGGCGTGTTGAGGGAATACGGCGGGCCCAACGAGGTAGAGCGTAACGGCAATATTTATACTCTGTGGTATTTCAGTCCCGATGACAGCGACAAACGCATGTGGTTTGAGGTAGAAAACGGCGAGTTGAACAGGCGTATGGGTATTGTCTGCGTCTGCGAAGGTGACGGTATATCGGCAAATCAAGCCGTCCAACAGCTTGTGGGCAGCATCGTGTATACCGACGGGCAAATCAGCTTTCAGATACCGCCGCAGTTTTACATGCCAAGCGATTGGAACATCCACATCGCGGGGCGTGCTGAATCTGACGGTATGAGCATGAGCGTCCATGAGTTTGATGATGTAAACGATAACCGTGCATGGGAAGCTGGCAAACGGTATTCGATTCCGATTGAGGGTCGTAATTTGACCGAACTTACTATGGATATCTTTCTGCCGGGTGAAAACGGCGGAACTGCTGAGGGAATTGTTGATCTGCTTGCCAACATACAATCTTTCGAGCCTGTTCCGGTACAAGAGGCAACTGCAAACTATGATAATGTCAAAATCACGATGCTCTCTGATATGCCATGGTTTAGCGGAACGACAGAGTTTGAAACGGACAATAACCTAATAGTCTCCAGTATTGAAAACGAGCTTGCAGGCGGTACTATATACACGGATAAACCGGTTGACCTTGAAGCGAACATAATTAACAAATATCAAATAGAGCTATAT
>Ga0153940_1000488_pt1 | contig 20404 bp, 21 predicted proteins | sample TSNJ024MetaG_FD_104736 | JGI IMG/M metagenome (GOLD analysis project Ga0153940, IMG submission 104736) | Attine ant fungus gardens microbial communities from New Jersey, USA - TSNJ024 MetaG | ecosystem: Host-associated > Fungi > Mycelium > Unclassified | place: USA: New Jersey, Brendan T. Byrne...
GATAGCCTTGCTTTAGCAAATGCTCAAATAAATCTAAATAAGGCTTATACCAATTTCTTTCGTGACAAGTCTGCTGGGTTTCCAAAATTCAAAAGTAAGAAAGACAATTATCGCAGTTATACAGCTATCATGAACCGAATAAAAAAGTATCCTTCTCGGTGCCCTGTATATGTTAGGTGTGCTTTTAGACAATGCTGTTGAAAGTGGTACGAAAAAAGCAATTATTATCAATATATCCGTGATTGAGGAAAGTTTGTTTTTATCTGTTTCCAACGAATACCAAAGGAAATCAGCAGATGATTTTAATAAGATGTTCCGGGAGCAATATTCTACCAAAGAAGAAAGTACTTCAAGGGGATACGGATTATCCAATTTAATTAAAGTAGTTACTGATTATGGTGGAAATATCTTATTAAAAGAAGAATATAATAAAGAGCAAAAAAGTGATTACATTACCAGAATGATAGATATTAAAAGTTAAATAGAAAAGCTGTTTTGATTTACTTTTATAGGAGAAAAAGCATTGAGTATAAATATAATAGAATGGATTACTAATATATGTTTAAATTTTATGGACTGTGTTATGTTTTATTATCTATGTAATAGTTTAATAGGAAAAAAGCCCAATTTATCCGTAAAAACAATTTTGATGGTAATTTCATATGGTCTTGCTATAGGAACAATTACTCTTGGATTAGATGGATACATGGCTAGAGTATTAATCAATATTGCTTTGTTATTAATAATTAAATACATAACCAGCAGAAAGATTCAAGATGTGGTAATTATATTTGCGATTATATTTTTATGCACTGTACTCATTCAAGCATTGGGCCTACAATTAACAAACAGCTTAGGATTAGAAATGAATACAGATTGTACATTTTTATTAGTACAGATGTTTACAACAACGATTACTCTATTTATTTGTAAAAAAGTTCCTTTATACAAACTTTACAATATAATAGAAAAAGAAATATTATTAAAATTATTAATTATTAGTTTGGCTGTCATACTTTTAATTACACTCTTTTATATCAATTTCGAATACACAACCTCATACATTTTATATTTTTCTATTCTGATCATAATATCATTTGGAGGGTTATATCAGACATTAAAAAAAGTTTTCTATTATACAAATAAAATTCCGATGCAGCTTCATGATATAAATAATTTACTGATGGGAATCAAACTATCAGTTTATAGTACGTCTGATATTAATGTTGTTAGGGATGAGATTGATAAAGCTTTGGGAATTATTGATATTGATACTGATATAGAGGGCATTGATATGAATGATTATAACCAAATTATCCTATCTTTTATAGAACTAAAAAAGAGAAAAGTTGTAAATAATGAACCATCTTTTTTTGCAGATATTGGCTATTATGAATCCAATGCAAAAGTAGCTTTTTCAGTTATTCTTTATATGTTAGGTGTGCTTTTAGACAATGCCATTGAAAGTGGCACAAAAAAGGAAATTATTATCAAAGTATATGTGATTGAAGAAAATTTATATCTATCCGTATCCAACGAATATAAAAAGAAATCGTTCGATGATTTTGAAAAGATGTTCAAGGAAAGATATTCTACAAAAGGAGAAATGAATTCAAGAGGATACGGCTTACCTAATTTAAGTAAAGTAGTTACTAGCTATGGTGGCAACATCTTATTAAAAGAAGAGTATAATAAAGAGCAAAAAAGTGATTACATTATCATAACAATAGATATTAAATAGTAAAAAGCTGTTGGTTTCCCAACAGCTTTTTACTATTTGACTTTTTTGAATTTATTTGGCAGTTTAGGTTCACCTACCATACCTGAACAAAATCCTCCATCAACTGCTATTGCCGGAGCCATTTTTAATAACTTTTCTGACAATTTTATTAGTCCAGAACGTTTTTTTGACATTTTCTATCCTCCTTTCTCCTTAAATATTCAAATAATAATTGCGCATTTTGAAGTACAATAATCCATAATGCAGAAAACGCATATATATTTGTTTTATTAAAGAATATCAATATCAACCAAATAGAGGTAATAATAAAAGCAGTTATTTTCTTTTGTGGGTCTCTATCTTTACTTTGGATGGCATCTTTTTCAATTGATCTAATTGGTGCAGCCAACAGAGTTACAATTAAAGAAAAAATGGAAAGCACCATGATTGCTAAATTATTTAATGGTATCCATGGCAAAATAATAATAGCCAAAAAGAAACCTAAAAATGTAATCAATAGGCAGCTAAGTGATGTCTTGCTGTGGTACCCACCAGCTAATACTCGAATTGACATCAAAACAATTAAAGTAAGCAAAAAATAATTTTGATAACCGAATAAAAAGAATACCAGAAATATAATGATAACCTTTTCAATTTCCCACAAAATTGATTGTAGGCTGTATCGCATCATATCGATGTCATCTTCATTATATTGATTCAACGACCGAATCTGATTTAAAATCTTCCTTATTAAAAAATCACTAATTGGCACTTGTATCCCTCCGCAATAACTTCATAAAAATAATATAACACATTTTGTAAAATAATGTCAATGCTGAAAATAATAACCACTAAAAATATTGTTACTATTCAGCCTGCGACGGCTCTCCGGAGCGTTTTAGTCGTAGTTAGCAGTTAGTTCGCCAGAGCGTTGCCGCGTTTACGGAAGTAATCCCATGCCCTTTGCCCGCGTCCGTTCGCAAAATACTCTCCCCCCAATAACAGTCCCGCTTTAGGTACAATCACTATTGAAGAAACAAAATCTCCGACAGACTTACTAACCAATACAAAAGGAAGGAATCGCATCGGAACAAAAGCCAAAATGAATATCAAAAAAGTATTTCATAGCACCAATAATATAAGCATCTCCGGTCAGATGGGTATAACGGAGTTCCACTTCATCGACCATCTTACGAAAGCCAGTGTGTTCCAGAAAAGTTCTGATTTCCTTTAAAAAAAGGTCTCCAAGGTTTCGGCTGCGGCCACCGATAATTACCAGCTTTGGGTTTACAATACAAATCAGGTTGCCAAGAGCGTACGAAAAATCTTCAGCCATAGAAGTAATAGCGTGAATTGCAGCATCATTCCCCAACGCAGCGGCTTTTCCCAGATCCTCATATGTAATTTCATTTTTCGAATACGATGAGAAAGAACCAAATTTTTTTAAATAGCTATCAAGATTCTGCTCTCCAATCGTTGCTTCCAGGCAGCCCTTATTCCCGCAGGAACATTGAGGGCCATCCGGGTTGATAGAATAATGTCCGAATTGTGTGGAAGAGCCGTCGGCTTTTCCAAGCATATTGCCGTTAATAAATAAAGTTGCACCGATACCGCCGGCAAAATTTATAAAAGCGAAATCTTTCTCAGTTACTTTTCCATAGACCTTTTCAGCATAGGCGTGGCAGGCAGTATCATTTAAAAGATTCACGGAAAAATCGGGAAATCCTTTTCGAAGCAAAGAAATAAGCGATTCGTCTTCCCGATGTTTTAAACAGAGTGTGGTCGAATATATTTCTTCATGTTTTGTATCGATCATGGCTGATACCACGATGCAGATTCCAAGAATAGAATTACGGTCGAAACGATTCAGGATGGAATCATAGACACTGGACTGAGAGAGTGTAACGTAAGAAGCTTCGTCCAGATTCAGCTGTTCTTCATATACAACAGTTCCGGTAATGTCTACAACATGAGCATTTACCTGATGCCTCGTCCAGTTGATCACAATTACATAATAGCTGCCGGCTCTGACCGATAGACCATTTGGTCTGCGCCCTACTGAAGAAGTGGGAGAGGTACCGGCATCAATAATAAATTTGCGGATGATCAATTCGTCTGTAAGTGTAGAGACAGTGGTTTTGCTCAGCTTCAGAGTTTTGGCGAGGGTGGCTCTGGAAATACCGTCATTTTGATGGATAAGAGAATATATTAGTTTTAAATTGGTATCCTTGATAATTTGCTGATGTAATGGTTTCATAATGATTCTCCATTCTCCTAATCTTAAATATATACGTGCATTATACATATTTGTATGGGGTTTGTATAAAAGTAACAAAAAAAATAAAAACAGTCAAATATAATTGACAGAAATAGTAATAGATGATATTTTAGTAGTGTAATGAATGTATTATTTTTTTGAATATTTAGTAAGTTCCCTGTACAAATTAATTATAAACGTATTTTCAATAAATGTCTACATAAAATGGAAATACGTTTTTATATAATGAATTAGTAAGGACGCTGAACAAACTAATTATCAGGATAATAGTGTTCTTAAAATTAAACAGGAGGTAAAAGCATGAAGGTAGGACTGATAGGATGCGGTGGAATGGGAACTACACATAATCACGCGCTCAAAGCCTTATCAGAACAGATGGGAATTACCGTAACAGCACTGGCAGACTGCAGAGAAGAATTTCTGAGGTGTGCAGCCGGAAGCTGGCCGCAGGCGAAGTGTTATCAAGAGGGAATGGAATTACTGGAGTATGAAACTTTGGATGCGGTACATATTTGTACCCCTAGTTATCTTCATACAAAGATGGTGCAAAAAGCACTTGAAAAGGGGATGCATGTTTTTGTTGAAAAGCCGGTATGTCTGACAGAGGAGGAATGCCGGATATTAGAAGAGGCGGAGAAAAAGTCCCAAAAATCGGTAATGGTGGGTCAGGTAGTACGCTCTTTTCCGGAATACAGATATCTCAAAAAGGTGTGTGAAGATAACATCTACGGAAAGCTAAAGTCGATCATAATGCGGCGGTTAAGCGGGAATCCTGCATGGGGATATGAAGATTGGTTTCACGATACCCGAAAGAGTGGCTCGGTGATATTGGATCTGCATATACATGATACGGATTTTTTAAGATATTTATTAGGTGAGCCGGACGCTATTGAAGTAAGTGCGTCAAGATTTCCTTCCGGTATGGTAAATCAAATTATAACGACTTATATTTACAAAGATGTATTTGCTAATGCCGAGGGAATCTGGGATGTTTCGGAGCAGCTCCCCTTTGAAGCATCTTATAGAGCATGTTTTGAGCATGCAACAATTGTATTCAACGGGAGAAGCAATCCGTCTCTTATCGTCTATGAAGAAAACGGTGAAATAAAAGAACCTGAGTTGTTCAAAGAGTATGACGTTCAGGACACTGCAGCAGGTATCAACATATCGGAGATAGGACCGTACTATACGGAGATTAAATATTTTTATGAATGTCTGCAGCAGGGGAAAAACAATGAAGTGGCTCCACTTTCAGAAGGAATTGCTTCAGTGCGGCTGGCCTTGAAGGAATGTGTAAAAGCGGACCAGATGTGGTAGAAAGCACTGTTCAAGAGGTTACTAAAACATATTTAATAATCAAAAGGAGGATTCGTAATGAAAAAGAAAGTATTGATGAGTGTATGTGCAGGTGTTTTTGCGTTAGGACTCCTGACAGGATGCCAAGCATCCGGGGATACAAAAGAAAATGATACGCAGACACAGGAAACGGATGCAGAAAAAGCAGCAGAAGATGGGAAAGATGATGCACAGAGCAGCTCGGATGGAGAGCAAGTTGTACTTACCGTATTTGATGCTCATGCTTATGGCTTAGAAGAGTATGATGAAATGGTCAAGAAATTTGAAGAAGAACATCCAGGTGTGAAAATTGAAGTACAGCACTCACCAAACGACTATGACACACTGCTCCTTGCCAGGTTAAACGCCGGAGAGGTTCCGGATGTTTTTGATGTCGAATCAGGGACGAAAGCTCAGATGTATTATGATTATGCTTATGACTGGAGTCAGGATGAGGATATTCTCGCTCTTTTCCATGACGATGCAATTGATACCGGGCGTGATGAAAACAAGAATGTCATGTCACTGCCGTGGACCTATGAAAATATGGGCCTGATATATAATAAAGATTTATTTGAACAAGCAGGAATTACCGAACTTCCAACAACTATGGATGAGCTGGAAGAAGCATGTAAAAAACTGGATGCGGCAGGAATCACCGCTTTTTCAATGGCAGCAAAAGAAAACTGGGTACTGGGACAGCTGGCTTCCCATTATATGATGGATAAGTCTTTAGATGCAGAAGGCGTGGTAGAGGCTATGAATAACGGAGAACTGACCTTGGAGTCTATGTCGAATTTTAGTAATCTCTTCCGTCTGCTGGATCTGGCTGTAAAATACGGACCAGATAAACCGCTGGAGATTGACTGGGAGAACAGCGAGAATATGCTGGCAAATGGCGAAGCGGCTATTATTCATATGGGAAGCTGGTGCCAGTCTACCCTGGATTCCTTTAATGCGGATGCTAACTTAGGCTTTTTACCATGTCCGGTAAGTGATGATCCGAAAGATGTAACACTCTTATCTTCCTGTAACTGGACCTACATTGTACACAAAGACTCTCCGAATCTGGAACTGGCTAAAGAATATCTGACATATATTCTTACCTCAGATATGGGGTTAAACTGGATGTGTGATGGGGTAGGTGATGTACCGGGAGCAAAAACAGATCAAGAAGTTGCCGGGGCTTTAGCGAACGATGCAGCTGCTTATATTGAAAAAGGTGAAACCAACGGATGGATCCACACCCGTTACCCCAACGGTTACAACGATAACGTCGGTCCGTTACTGCAGGCCTATATGCTGGGTGATATGTCGGCGGAAGACGTTATTACAGAGATGCAGAATTATTGGGTGGTTGAGTAGCGGTTTGAACAGCAGAAATTAATACCTGGAGGGATGCTGATGAAAGGGAAGAAGCAAAAAGAATTTTTAATATTTGCCGTATTTGTATTTCCGGCAGTTGCATTTGTATTGTTTGCCACGAATATACCTTTTGTGATGAATTTGTACTATTCCGTATTTAAATGGAATGGTATTGGGAAAAGCATGGAATTTGTCGGACTGCAGAATTTTATCAGCATCTTTACAAACGATGCGATGTTTTGGAAGGGCGTCAGGTTTACCTTGAAATTTGCGGTATATTTTGTTGTGATCGTTAATATTATGGCGTTGGGAGTCGCTTTGGCATTATCAAAGGAGAAGAAGAGTGCCGGCGTGGGAAGGGCGTTTTATTATATACCCTATATTATCAGTCTGACCGCAATCAGCCTGATCTGGAAATTCATATTGGGTCCGGGTTTTGAATCACTCTATCAGATTACCGGATGGGAAATCTTTAAATGGAGCTGGGTAGGGGTTCCGAAGCTGGCCTTCTATGTTGTAGTGGTTATGACGGTATGGCAGAATCTGGGCTTTTACATGGTAAATTATATTGCAGGTATTATGGCGGTACCCAAGGAATTAATGGAAGCGGCCAGGATAGATGGTGCAAGTCGTTTTCAGACCTTTAGAAAGGTAACCATTCCGCTGATCATGCCGGCCATATCCATCTGTACGCTGACATCCCTGACTTTTGCCTTTAAACTTTTTGATGTCATTATGGTATTTACGAAGGGTGGTCCTGCAAATTCAACGGTGAGCGTTGCTTATAATATTTACAAAGAGGCGTTTACGAATCATAATTATGGTATGGCGACTGCGAAGTCCCTGATCTTTGTTGTATTTGTGCTGATGGTAACCGTATTGCAGATGAAGGTGACGAAGAGTAAGGAGATTGAGGCCTGATGAAAAAGAGATGGAAGAAACCAAATTTGCTGATAATTATAGTTTTTGCAGCATCCCTGCTATGGTTAATACCGTTGCTGCTGATTTTTTTAAATTCTTTTAAACCATATAATGATATGATGCAGAATTTCCTGGCACTGCCCAAATCATGGGGATTGGAAATGTATCTGGAAACATGGACAAAATTTGACTTTCCAAGATTGATTGGAAATACACTTTTTTATACGGTGGTTTCTGTTGCCGGTATCGTTTTGTTAGCACCGATGGCGGCTTATAAACTGGCAAGAACAAAGAACAGGCTGAGCAGTATATGTTTTGTGCTGATCATCCTGCCGATGATGGTTCCTTTTCAATCCTATATGATTACTCTGACCAGACTGGTGGCAAATGTAAACCTGACCGGAACCAAAACAGGATACATTATTGTAACAATAGGGCTGTTGATGCCTTTAGCGGTTTATATGATTCATGGGTTTGTAAAAAATATTCCCATCGAACTGGAGGAGTGTGCCAGAATAGATGGTGCAACCAATTTAAGGCTCTATTTTTTGATCATTCTGCCGCTGCTAAAACCGATACTGACAACGGTGGTGGTATTGGATGCACTTGCCGTATGGAATGATATTATCACAAATCAGTTGATAGTGGGAGGAAATCAGGCGGCTATGAATATACAGAATGCCCTGTATATGCAGTTCTCAGCCCAGTCTGCTGACTGGGAGCATGCACTTCCGGGAATTATCATGTCGATGATACCAAGCCTTGTTTTCTTTATCACAATGCAAAAAAATATTGTCGGCGGTGTTACGGCCGGAGCGGTAAAAGGGTGACAGGAAGGATAATGACAGAAGGGATAATGACAGAAGGGATAACGACAGAAGAGATAACGACAGAAAGGATAATGACAATGAAAGTTGGCGTATTGATTGAAATGAACCGTGAAATTGATGCAAAATTTGCGGAGCTGAAGGCTATGGGAATGGAGAGCTGTCAGTTGGTCTCATGGGAGGAAGAGGATTTTACCGATGAGATGGCGGAGCTGGTAAATGCGGCAGTAATTAAGCACGGTATTCATATCACCGCATTCTGGTGCGGCTATCCGGGACCGCAGGTGTGGGACTTTTATGATGGACCGCTGTCCCTTGGGCTGATTCCGGAAGCATACCGCTTTGAGAGATTGAAAGTTTTGAAAAAGGGTTCGGATTTTGCCAAAAAAATGAATATCAGGGATTTGGTCACTCATGTGGGATTTATTCCGGAAAACCCCTATGATGAAAGTTATCATGGAGTGATATCCGTATTGCGTGATCTTGCGAAAAAGTGCGGTGAGAATCAACAAAATTTCTTGTTTGAGACCGGACAGGAAACACCGGTTACCCTAAAAAGGGCAATTGAAGACATCGGAGAAAATAACCTGGGCATCAACCTGGATCCTGCAAATCTGCTGATGTATGGAAAGGCAAATCCAATTGATTCCCTGGATATCTTTGGAGAGTATGTCATGGGTGTACATGGAAAAGACGGGATGTATCCGACCAACGGAAAAGAACTGGGAGCAGAGATGCCCCTTGGAGAAGGAAGGGTGGATTATCCCAGATTCATCGCAAAATTAAAGGAAATTGGATATCAGGGGGATATCACCATAGAGCGTGAGATAACCGGAGAAGACCAGAAGAGGGATATCAAAAGAGCGAAAGAGCTGCTGGATAAACTGATTTAGTTACTAGTCAAAGCCCGCCGGTAATCTCATCAGGAGGCGAATAATGCATAAAAAAAACGTTTTAAGAGCAGGGATTATTGGGAACGGTAATATGGGGCAGGTTCACAGCGAGAATTTGAAGGTTTTAGCTGAAGAGATGCAAGTTGAAGTGACTGCTGCAGCAGATCCCAATGAGGAATTACGAAACCAGGCGAAAAAAGATTGGCCGGAGGTGAAAACTTATACGGATGGATTGGCTATGCTGGAAAATGAAGAACTGGATGCCGTTCATATCTGCATACCGACTCATCTTCATATGAAGTACAGTGTAGCGGCCCTGGAAAGAGGAATCCATGTATTTACGGAAAAGCCTGTCTGTCTGACAAAAAAGGAAGGTGAACAACTTCTAAAAGCTGAAAAACAAAGCGGAAAATCAGTAGCAGTAGGCCAGGTAGTCCGTTATTTCAAAGAATATCAATATCTAAAAGAAATATATGACAACCGGACATACGGAGAGTTAAAATCACTGAGACTGAGAAGGTCAGGTGAATATCCTTCGCCCTGGTTCCTGAACAGTGCAAAAAGCGGAGGCGTAATTTTAGATTTGCATATCCACGATGTAGATTTTATCAAATATCTTCTGGGGAGGCCAGGCAGCATAAAAGTATATCAGACAGAATTTCAGGAAGGGACTGTGAATCAGATTCTGGCAGAATTCCGTTATGGGATGATACCGGTATCTGCCGAAGCCTTGTGGGATGTGTCTCCCTCGGCTCCTTTTATTGCGGAATATCAGGCGTGTTTCGAAGGGGGAACATTGGTATATCATAACCAAAAAGAAAACTCCCTTATCCTGTATGAACAAAATGGAAATGTAACCTATCCGGATGCAGCGGAGGAAGTTATTAAAGTAACGAAAGACAAAATTGCTTATTATAAAGAAATAGAAGCATTTTACCAAATGCTCCGGACAGGGGAGCATAAGAAGATTGTGAGACTGGAAGATGCGCTGGAAACCATGGGGATTTTATGGGAAGAGCAACGTATTGGAAGAAATAAAAAAAAGTAATCATGACCACCAGTTAGTTAAGCTGGTGGTCATGATTACTTTTGACACCAAATTAGCATTATGCTAGAATGTAAACAAATAAACTATCGGAGAGGAAAAGATAAATGAAAACACTTTATAATGGAAAGACAAAATCTGTTCTGGTTAATGAGGCAGATGATTCTGTATTCTTATTTTTTAAGGATGATGCAACAGGTGAAAACGGTGTATTTGATCCCGGTGCAAACACAGTTGGCGGAAGCGTAGAGGGAAAAGGGAAAGTTGGCCTTACAATTTCCAGCTATTTCTTCGAATTGATGGAAAAAAACGGTGTGCCAACCCAATATCTTGGTGCTAATTTAGATGAGAATCTGATGGCGGTTCGGAATCTTACAGTGCCCCCCCTGGAATTTGTCCTGCGTTATTTTACGGCCGGCAGCATGTGCCGCAGATTTACTCTGGAAGAAGGACTTTCCTTTGAACCGCCGTACCTGGAGGTTACACTTAAGGATGATGAGCAGGGTGATCCGCTGATTAGTGAGAGACTTTGTTTGATGAAGGGAATCCTGAAAGAAGGCCAGTATGATGAAGCATTGGATGTACTGGTAAGAGTCGGAGAGATTTTAAAGAAAGAGTTGGCAAGTATGAATCTGACTCTGATTGATTTTAAAATCGAGCTGGGATATGATGAAAATGGTAAGATTTTCGTAGCAGATGAAATCACCCCGGATATCTGGCGGGTAAAGGATGAGAATGGAAATATCCCCAATCAGATTGAGTGTGGGAGAATGCTGTTGGAAAAGATTAAGAAATAGTCTATATGGCAAAGGATTCTGATTATGACTTTATTTAATACATGTATTAAAGCGTATGTGAATGGGAATCTTGGTGATGATTTGTTTATTCATGTTTTGTGCAGCCGCTATCCGGCTGTCAACTTTGTAATGTGCGGTGAAAAGCGATTCCGGAAGAATTTTTCGTCTATTGAGAATCTGAAATATTTTTCGGTGGATGCTGTTTGGATGAAATGGATTTTCCGCTTTATTAATTTGGTGCCATGGACGTTAAATCATTGCCGAAAAATATTAAACAAAAAAGAAAAGTATTCCATGTACCGTTGTTTTGAATTCTTATCCCACCACAGCGATCATAATATACTCATATCAGGTTCTTTATTCATAGAAGTTGACAATAAAGCATTTGAAATTGGTCCTTTTTATAAAAATGAAATTATATACTATCAGCTCCATCCTTATGTGATCGGCTGCAATTTTGGGCCATTTCATAACGAAGGATACAGATCATTTTACGAAATGTGTTTTCGGGATGCCAAATATATATGTTTTCGGGACAAATACTCCTGTGCCTTGTTTCCGGGAATGGAGATTGAATATGGGCCGGATATACTGTTTGCCTATGATACCCGAAGTTATATCAAACCGGGAATCCGGAATTATGTGCTGATTTCGGTTATTGCTTTGCAGAAAGACGGTTTTAGCGATATAGAGGCAGAAAGAGCATATGAAAATGCTTTAATTGTACTTGTACAGCGTTTACGAGAACGAGGGGAAAAAGTCGTTATTTTGGGATTTTGCAAAGAACAGCGGGATAATGAGATCATCTGTTCCATTGTGAAACATTTTTCAGGTGAAAAGGGGCTTTTGATTTATAATTACCCTGACATTACTTACCAAGAGGCAGTTGGATTCATAGCAGAGGCGAAATTTATTGTGGCATCACGTTACCATGCGATGATATTGGGCTGGCTATATGGAAAAAGAGTATTACCCATTGTTTATAATCAGAAGATGCAGCATGTGATTGACGATCTTATACCAGATATACCATATACAACGATAGAAGAACTGAAAAAGAGCCAGATTGAATTTTTGTATGAGAAGTACAAAGAAGCAACTCAGCATAAGTTTATCCCTGATGTTAGCCAGGCCGCAGAAAAAGCGCAAAAACATTTTGAAAAACTTGATCGATTGTTTCAGATTTAAAACCTTTAGCAATAGGAACTATAGAACTGTGTGAACAGAGTCTCTAGCTCCGGCAGCTAAAGGTTTTTATAATTTTAAATTAAGGATTTAAATAAATTATATTGAATTATTATATGAAATATAGTATAATTTAGAAATGGAGACAATATATGGTAAATTGTGAATAATATGTAATGTATTTGTATGGTTTATATATATTATGAAAATCCTATGGTATGAAAATCATATAGTAAAACTTAGTTCGGAGGGAGTTTTTTAACTTTAACACATTGTGCTTATTTTAGAGAGAAGTGATTAATATGGCAAAAAAGAAAATTGCATTTATTGCATCTTCTGGCGGACATTTGGAAGAAATATCAAGAATGAAGCATATTGAGGATTCATATGATTGTTTTTTAGTTACCGAAAAAAGTGAGTTTCGGATTAAAAATTTCTGTAAGAAACAATATTATGTTCCCCAGATGAATCGTCGGGAATATAGCTTTTTGCCTAAAATTTTATGGCTTTTCTTGTATGCAGTCAGACTGCTGTATAAAGAAAAGCCGGAGTTCATTATTACTACAGGTGCATTGATCGCATATCCTTTCTGTGTGGTTGGAAAGTTACTGGGTATAAAAATCATTTATATTGAGTCGTTTGCCAGAGTGAACTGTCCATCATTGACGGGCAGACTGTTGTATAACTTTGCCGATTTATTCGTTGTTCAATGGGAAGACATGTTAGTACAATATCCAAATTCGGTATTGGGAGGAGGGGTATTTTGATCTTTGTAACTTTGGGAACACAAAAGTTTCAGATGAACAGACTTGTACAAGCAGTTGATAGGATGGCCCCTACAATGGATGAAGAAATTTTTATCCAATTTGGTAACTCGACATATCAGCCGGTCCACTGTCAGGCAGCAGAGTTTGTTGATAAGGAACAGTTTAAGCAATTGATCAAAGAATGCACGTTATTGATCACCCATGCGGGTATTGGAACCATTATGATGGGGATTAATGAAGCAAAACCTATTATTGTAGTGCCAAGAAGAGCAGAATATCAGGAACATGTAGATAACCATCAGGAAGAAATAGCCGAAGCATTTGCCGGTAAAAATTATGTAGTAAACTGTTCCCAGGTGAGTGAATTGCCAAGGTATATTGAAAGGGCCAGACATTCTGAATTTTCACCCTATATTGAACGGGGTGAAAAAATGGAAGATATTGTTCTGGATTTTGTTAAAAGATTTGAGTAAAAATTTGATCAAGAAAAAGTGAGGAGGGAGAGGCATGAGTCATAAAAATGGCGGTGTGAATATAAATATAATGCAGCTCTTTCTGGATATGTCCGTATTGTTCACAGCATATTTAATAGTATATTTTATACTCAAAAAAGAAATTTCAAATAGCCAGATAATCAACACACTCTCTATTGTGGCAATATTTTCATTTATCTACATATTAGCGAACAAGGAGTCACGGCTTTATAACGTCACATTATTTTTTTACATAGACAGATTTTGGCGCATTATTACCAAGTCATGGCTGATAGCAGCGACGGCGATGGCAGCAATCCTGTTTGTTTTGAATTCACAAAGCATTATGAGAACATTTTGTTCGTTATTTCTTGGCGTATCTTATGTACTTCTATGTATTAACATTATATTCAGCCGATTATTGCAGCAGATAGTCCGAACTCATCATGCACCCAGAGTTGTATTTGTTGGTGTTTTTAGTGAATATCAAAAGTTTAGTTACTATTTGAACAAGACTAATATTAAGCAGGAAGTACTTGGATATATATTACGTACAGAAGATAAAACAGAAGAAAAATTCAATATTTTGGGCATATTGGATGAATTGGAAAGGATTATTCATAGGGACAAGGTAGACCAGGTCTATTTTATGCTGAAAACTACAGATAAGATGTATGAAGTGCAGAAATATATAGACATTTGTCTGGAAATAGGGGTCACTGCCAAAGTTATCATTGATACTGGAGTAATAAGAAAGGCAAATAACTTTATCAGTTCGGTAGGTACTTATCCGGTGATTACCTATCATACAGACCGCCAACCACGGCCGAGGTGTATGAATATAAAGTGAAAACTTAGTTCAGAGGGAGTTTTTGACTCCCATCGAACTTTAGTTGAACCAACTGTGAAAGGCGGCAAATGTAAATGTTTAAAACAATATTATCAAATTTTCATCTGGAAAAAATAATCTGGAGTGTAAAGATTAAATGGAAATACATAGTAGTGTTGGTGCTGATAATGTCGTTGGCTTTCGGAGCTTTGGCATATTATACGCAGACATCAACATATTTGGCAAAGATTTCTTTGTATGTATACAGCAGTCCGGATTATGTGATTGATACAGGTGTAAACTTAAGCAGTTCCGATTTTGCTCAGGCCAAGACACTGCTGGATAGTTATATGCAGATTATCAACAGTAATACCTTTTTGAAAGAAGTGATAAAGGAGGCCGGATTGGAGGATACGTATACGGTTTCCGAACTGAGGAAGAATATCAAAGCAGAGGCGATAGCGAATACCGCGGTCTTTAATGTTTCCGTATATGACGAAGATCCAATAAATGCAAGGGATATTGCCAATATAATTGGGGCACTGGCGCCGGAAAAGATTACCCGCATTGTAAAATCAGGTGGTATTGAAGTTATTGATCAGGCGGAATTGCCGACAGAGCCGTTTTCTACTACTAATATTCTGAAGTACATGGTTTTCGGAGGTTTGATCGGTTTGGTTCTTGCAGTCTTTTATGCGATGGTAACAGGCCTTCTGAATACGGTGATAAGAAAAAGATATGAGGTTGAAGAAAAATTCACCATACCGATTCTGGGTGAAGTACCTCTTGGTGCAGTGCCAACGCAAGGACAGGATATAAACATGGTTTTGCATAAGGATAGCCCCGGTATAGTGAAAGAAGCATATCGCAGTATATGTGTCAAGCTGCTCGTTCGGGAAAGAGATGAAAAATGTCCGGTTTACATTGTAACCAGTGCAGATGCTAATGAAGGAAAGGGTATTGCTATATTAAACACCGGAATTGCTTACGCGCAGTTTGGGAAAAGGGTGCTTATTATTGATGCGGATATGAGAAAAAGCGATATAGCTGAAATAATCGGACTAAAAGCAAAAGAAGGATTAGGTCAATATCTGGCAGGTGACCTGCCGGAGGCCAGTATTGATCATTATCGGGAAAATCTGGATATTATCTTGTCAGGAGACTCTGAAATAAATGCTCCGGAACTATTAGCCAGTGCCAATTGGGAAAAATTATTAAAAAGAGCCAAAAAAGAATATGATGTAATCTTTATTGATGTTCCACCGGTTGGTATGGTTTTGGATGCACTTTCAATTACAGAGGAAAGTACCATGTACATATTAGTGATTCAGGAGAATATGACCAAGTTCGACCGGGAGGAGGATATTGTCCGTGAACTGGAACAGCTGGATGTTAACATCTGTGGATTTATATACAATGAGGCTGCACAAAAGTCTTTGGAACTATCATTGCAGTAATTATTAAGAAGGAATATGCATGGCAGAGGTAACAGGAAGTATGATAAAGGTTAGTGTAGTTGTACCAATCTATAATACAGAAAAGTATCTTTCCAGATGCCTGGATGCTTTGGTTAATCAAACATTAGAGGAAATTGAAATTATTGCGGTTAACGATGGATCTACGGATGGTTCATTGAGCGTGCTGAAACAGTATGAGACTATATATCCGAAAAAAATCAAAGTCTGTTCAACCAAGAATAAAGGGCAGGGAGCTGCCAGGAACCTGGGAATGCAAAAAAGCAGCGGCGAATATATTGGATTTGCAGACTCGGATGATTTTATTGATACGACAATGTTTGAGAAAATGTACCGTTTGGCAAAAGAACGTTCTTGCGACATGGTAGAATGCTGTTTTAATTATCAGATGGAAAAAGCAGGAAAGGTTAAAGAACTAAGCCCACGAGGGAACGTCCGGGAATATCAAACGCAAAAGGATATGTTTATTGATCCTCAGGTTTCGCCATGGAATAAAATATTTCGCCGTGAGGTTATTCATGACCCGGGAATAAATTTTCCGGAAGGTATGATTTATGAGGATACTGCCTTTTATCTAAAGGTAATTCCGAATATCAAGACATCCGCTTATTTGGATGAGCCGCTTGTGTTTTATTTTTTACATCCAGGTTCTACTATAAATGCAAATAGAAGCAGAAAGGTATCTGATATTTTTGCTGTACTGCAGGATGTTTTGGTCTTTTATAAAGAAAGAGGACTTGCGCAGACCTATTGGACGGAGTTGGAGTATTGTTGTGTCAAGATTCTGCTTTGCAGTTCCTTAAGCAGAATTGGCAGGATACCGGACAGGACTCTGAAAAGCCGGTTGTTGGACCGTACATTCGAATTCATCCACGAAACATTTCCGAATTACAGAAGAAATCCGTACTTCAAAGGAAAAATCGGAATTTATATAAAAAATGTCAACCGAAAAAATGGTAAATGGATTGGACAGGCATTGGGACGGATATTGAAAGGGTGATTGGTATGAAGATATCAGTAGCAATGGCGGCTTATAATGGTGCGTTGTATATCGAAGAACAACTGATATCCATTCTCCACCAAAGCAGAAAAGCAGATGAAGTGATAATCTGTGACGATCAGTCCACAGATCGGACGGCAGAGATTGTACAAAAGTTTATCTTAGGACATAAACTGGGAGAATCCTGGAGTCTTCATATAAATCAGAAAAATCTTGGATATGCTTCTAACTTTATAGGTGCCGCAAGGCGGACAACCGGAGATTTGATTCTGTTTTGTGATCAGGATGACATATGGTTGCCGGAGCGAGTAGCTGCAATGGAGAAAATCATGATGCAAAATCCACAGATTTTACTTCTTGGCTCAGAGTTTGAGACATTTACCAGTTCATCAAGTGCACTGTCAGTTCCCTCTTGGGAGCTGAAACAGATGAAAAATGATATGTCACTGGAGCGATTAACGTATAGTGCGAAAAATATTTTTATCGGATGTCAGGGGTGTACGATGTGTGTCCGGCAGAGCTTTTTTCATAAAGCAGTGCCATACTGGTATGCCGGGTGGGCGCATGACGAATTCGTGTGGAAGCTGGCATTATGTATGGATGGACTTTATATGTACCATGCTAATACGATTAAACGGCGTTTACATGCATCGAATGTCTCCATGCACAAAATGCGTAATGTCGAGAAAAGGATTGGTTTTTTGACAGATTTACAAAAAAGCCATGAGATGACCAGGCAATTTGCCGAAGATATCGGTTTAGAGAAGGAAAAGCTGCATCTATTGGAACGTAATCTGGAGGCTGCGAAGCTGCGCATTGAAGTGTTAAGCAAAAAGAAATATGGGAACACCTTAAAGCTGTTGCTCAGATATAGAGATTGTTATCATAAAAGCAGGGCAATACCGGTAGAGTTGTTCATGGCTTTAAACGATAAAGCAGATAAGAAGTAACTATGCATAATAAGAAGGAGTTTTTATGAGTGAGGTTATGACGAAAAAAAGTAAGTATGTCAAACCGGCAAAGGAACAAAAGGTGTTTGAAAGTGCAGCAGTACTTTTTCTGTTTACTTTGTTTGTTGTTCCTCAATATTTTGGAATACGGCTCTTTTTATTTGACTTAACCCTATTACGTCTGATGGTTTTGTTAATTACTTTTATGATATTTGCTGATAGCTCCAGAAAAAGTGATTTTGCGGCGCTTATCTGGAATGCCGGATTTACAAAAGTAATGCTTTTTTATCTTGTGGTGATTACTTATACGATGGTGCTGCGAGCAGATATAAATGCTTTTTTAAACCCTGTTATCGAAATTTTTACTTTTTATTTATTAATTTATATAATCAAATATGTTTTGGGAGTGGATAGGGTAATTTATTATCTGATATGTTTTACATATTTGCTGTGTGTATTGGGGATGGTTGAATATGTGATGGGCAAGTCACCGTTTTCATATTTAGAGACAATAGAGGGCATCTATACAGGACAGTTTGTGCGCTCAGGACATTATCGAATTATGGGACCTGGTATTCACTCTCTGGGTTACGGATTACAACTGATTTCCATTGCCCCTTTTACCTGTATCGATTTGGAGAACAAAAAAGTAGATTTCCTGATGCGTCCGGCTCTGTTAATACTTATCAGTGCGAATGTGCTATTAACTGGATCACGCTCTACATTAGTTGTTTTTTCAATGGAACTATGTCTCTTGTTAGTGTTCCAGAATAAGGTGAAAAAGAAAGAACTTTTTTTAAAAATCATAATTATATTTATTTCCGCTGCTTTGCTTTTAGGTATTTTTTATAAAACAAGTATTGCACAATATGTGATGCTTCAGCTGACAACGATGGTGGATGAAATCTTTGGCACAGCATATTCAGATTATTATGGCGCCAGCAAAAATGCCCTAAGCGACAGTTCGGATTATCGGGAGCAACTGAAGTATATCTTTACACTGGACTGGTTGAATCCGATTTTGGGGATTGGTAGAATGCGTTCTTTTTCGGTTGAAATGAATGACTTTTATATCCACTCAATTGATAACTTCTATATTGCGGAATATATTCGTTATGCGTATCCCGGGCTGCTTGCTTATATATTTTTCGTAGGATATTTTGTCTGTGATATGTTGAGGAAAATTGTGAAAACCCATGGCGCAATTTGCAAAATATTGCTGATAGGAAGTGTATGCTATTTAATTAATTTATTTTGGTTGGATTCGCTGCAGACCTTAAAATATTTATACATATTATTTGCTGTTTTCTGGTGTGTGGATGATCACGAGACTGCAAAAACAGAAACAATAACCACGAAGTATATAGGATCAAGATATGTCAGGGGGTGATTCATGAATGGATCTGGTTAGCATTATTGTACCGATATACAATTCGGACAGGTATATAAGGGCATGTATTAAAAGTATTCAAAATCAATCTTATGAAAGTATCGAGATCATTATTGTGAATGATGGCAGCAATGATCAATCAGAAGCGATATGCGAAGGATTGCGAAAGGAGGATGAGAGAATTCAAGTTTTTCATCAAGCGCAGGCTGGTGTGAGTGCAGCAAGGAATTATGGTATCCGGATAGCACAAGGGAAATATGTGATGTTTGTAGACGCAGATGATACCATTAGCCCCAATATGGTGAAGGATAATTACTTAATGGCAGAAGAGCATCAGGCGGACTTGGTTATCTGTTGTTTTCGGTATTTGATTGTAGATGCCGGAAGGAATATACCGAATGGATTGACAGAGGATTTTAGCGGTACTCCGGAACTGTTTTTTGAAAAATATTTTGAAATGATCATGGAACGGGAATTGCTTAATCCTCCCTGGAACAAATTTATTCGCAAAAGGCTGCTGGATAAAAGCGGAATTTGGTTTAACTGTAAGTACTCAATCTGTGAAGATATGGCCTTTTCAGCAGAAGTACTTACGGCAAGTGAAAAAATTGCAGTAAATCATAATATATACTATAACTACTATATAAAATCCAAAGGTACACTTGTATATAAATTTCACGAAAACTATTTTGAAGCATTATCCAATTTTTATTTTATCACCCTTAAATATTGCAAAATGTTTACAGATAACCATCGGCAGATAAAAAGGCTTGATTCTTTATATGCCAGATCAGCCATCATGTATATAAAGCAGATTTGCTGTAAAAGCAACTGGGATAAGTCACAGAAAAAGCGAGTAATAGAGGAGGTTTTGCAGGATAAAGCATTAGTAAAAGCATTGGATAATGCAACCTTAGACTGGAAGAAAAATATTATCCGTGTTTTAAGCAAAAGGCAGGCATATGATATCATTTATAAAATATATCGTATCCAGAATATGGACTAGTGTACTTACACTACTTATCAGCCGGACAGTACACTAGTGTAGTTCCTCGTTGATATTTACTGTTCGATGTGGTATCATAAAAGAAAACAGGAGATGTTCATATGAATCAAAAATACCTTGTTACTCTTTCTGATACCGAAAAAAATAA
>Ga0153940_1000489_pt1 | contig 20365 bp, 25 predicted proteins | sample TSNJ024MetaG_FD_104736 | JGI IMG/M metagenome (GOLD analysis project Ga0153940, IMG submission 104736) | Attine ant fungus gardens microbial communities from New Jersey, USA - TSNJ024 MetaG | ecosystem: Host-associated > Fungi > Mycelium > Unclassified | place: USA: New Jersey, Brendan T. Byrne...
CAATAATAATCGAATGAAGAAGAAATTGAACTGGATGAGTCCTGTTCAATACAGAGAAAAACATCAAAAAATCGGAGTAGCATAACTACTCCGATAAAAGTCCAACTTTTGGGGGTCACTTCATGACTCTGCGGCTCAGGTGCTCTTGCCGATGGTGCCGGAAGCACCTTCGGCCTCTTCATTCTCTATGACTATTTTTCCTAAGAAGCAAGACGGCACACTTTATGTCTCCACTTCACCACCAGACTTCCACCAGCAACCGGCATTTCACAAGCGCGGGGCTAGACTGCTGACCTCCTATAACAACTTGGATAAGTTCATTGTTTCAGTCTCCATGGCTAGTGACTAGCAAAACACCCTTGAATAAGCTCACTGTTTTGAATTTAGCAAAACTTATTCTCCAGCTTGGTAAATGGTTCTCTGGAGGAAGAGGCTGACTCTCTCCCGGCGTCTTTCCCTGAGAGCGCTGCTGACTCTGTACCAGTGGGGAAACACCGGCATAGAGTGTACCGTTTTGTTTCTTAGCGTAAATATGACAGTTTTTTAAGATGCATAAAGTGCTTCATGCACTGCATGCAAGGGCTCCTGAATCGCAGAGTCATCAAGACTCTGGGATGAATGTGCCCGGTTCTTAAAAAACTGTCATATTTACGGTTAGAAACAAAGGTAAAACGTGCTGCCGGTGTTTCCCCACTGGTACAGAGTCAGCAGCGCTTTCAGGGAAAGACGCTGGGAGAGAGTCAACCTCACTACCCTTCCGACTACCTCTACTTCACCAATCTCTGAATCTTCTTACTTGTATCCGTACCAGCCTTTTTCAGCAATTCAAACAACAGCGACTCACTGGTTGTAAGAATGGCACCCTCATCTCTGGCACGTTTCAGCGCAATCTTTTTATCTTCTGCTTTACGGCTGGATATACAGTCAGTTACCAGCACCGGCTGAAAACCTTTTGCTTTCAGGTCAATCACGGTCTGAAGTACACAAATATGGGATTCAATTCCGCAGACTATAACAAACTTCTTACCTTTAATAAATTTAGTGATCGCTTCATAGCTGCTGAACTCTATTTTCTCAATATATTCCTCACTGCCGATCACCTCGATGATCTCCGGCACCGTCATGCCTAATCCTTTGGTATACTGCTGAGTAATGCAGGTTGGCACCCCCAGCACTCTCAGACCGGCTAATAATATGCCGGAACGCTCGATCAAGGCTTCTTTTTCATGCATTACCGGCATTAGTTTTGCCTGATAATCGACCGCCACTGCTACACTCTGTTCTAATTCGATTCTCATATTCTTCTATATTATGCCGCAGCACTTTGCCCGGCATGTCCTCCTTCTTCCCAATTTACAAATCCGCCTGTTACTTGGATTATATCCGATTTATACCGCTTCATGCTGCTTTTTCTCAATTCATCTCCAGCACCACCGGACAATGGTCGGACCCCATTACATCGGTTAATATCCCGGCATCCACCAGACGGTTTTTCAAACTGTCCGACACACAGAAATAATCGATCCGCCACCCCGCATTCTTAGCCCGGGCGCTGAAGCGGTAAGACCACCAGGAATAAATACCTTCTATATCCGGGTAGAAATAACGGAAGGTATCGATAAATCCGGCCTCCAGAACTTCGGTGAATTTCTGCCTCTCCTCATCACTGAAACCAGCATTCTTCCGGTTGTTTTTGGGATTCTTCAGATCGATCTCTCTATGGGCTACATTCAGATCACCGCAGAATATAACCGGTTTCGTTTTTTCCAGCTTCTTTAAATAGGCCAGGAAGTCGGTCTCCCACCGCATGCGGTAATCCAAACGTTTTAATCCGTCCTGGGAATTGGGGGTATAAACTGTAACAATATAATATTCTTCAAATTCTAAGGTGATAACCCGTCCCTCTGTATCATGCTCCGGGATTCCAATCCCGCATGCCGCTGTCAGCGGCTCCTCTCTGGTAAAAATAGCCGTGCCGGAATAGCCTTTCTTCTCGGCATAATTCCAATACTGGTAATAGCCCGGCAGTGCAAGTTTCAGCTGTCCTTCCTGCATCTTACTCTCCTGAATACAAAAGACATCCGCATCGGTCTCCTTGAAAAAATCTTCAAATCCTTTCTGCACACAAGCGCGTATCCCATTCACATTCCATGAAACAAATTTCATACTCCACCTCCGCATAATACAAAACTTAATCTTTTTTATGAAAAAATAGCAAGAATAATCCTGCTATTTATCCACTAATATTTTTTTCAATTCATCCATAAATGTGTTCACATCTCTGAATTCACGATACACCGAAGCAAAGCGGACATATGCCACTTCATCTAAATCTTTCAGTTTATCCATTACGATCTCTCCGACCACATGACTGGGAATTTCTTTTTCCTCGCGGTTAAAGATCTCTGTCTCGATAAGGTCAACTGTCCGCTGAATAGCTTCTGCCGAAACCGGACGCTTATAGCAGGCACGCAGAACCCCGGTCTCAATCTTGTTGCGGTTGTACTGCTCCCTGTTATTATCCTTTTTGATGATGATCAGAGGGATCGACTCTACTTTTTCATAAGTGGTAAACCGCTTCCCACAGGCATCGCAAGAACGCCTCCGCCGAATCGAGCTTCCATCTTCTGCCGGTCTGGAATCAATGACCCTGGTATCTTGGTTACTGCAATATGGACATTTCATCTTATTATCTATCCTTTCAACCCTGATAGATATAGTATATCGGCTATGGAAATTCTTGTCAAAGCCTTTTTACCCTTTACACTTGTGCAGACACTTTTCGTCCGATATTTCGACCAGAATTATGTCGGGACCTATCTTCCTGATACACTCAAACGGAATTATATATTCCGCGTCGTGACCGAAAATTCCCCATAACTGACAGGGACCTGGGACTATAATAGCTTCAACGCAGCCGTTGCACATATCAACTATAATATCTATAACACCGCCGAGGCTCCTGCAGTCACATACATTTATTACATCTTTTTCGCGAAGTTCGCATAGACGCATATACTCACCCTCTTGGTTTATTGGTTTCTATAATTAGTCTATGCAATAGAGGGTAAATAGTGCGGCAGAATTCTCTGTCTACTTTCCCGCCAGAGCGCAATCGAATTCATCTCGCAAACGCGGGTCATTAAAGATTACATGTAAGGGCCGAAAGAAGGTCAGATTGTCCAAGGCATATATATTTTCTATGCTCTGCTCGGCCATCAAATGTTCCTTTACTCCTTTATCAAACACTCCTACATCAACCTCGCCTATACTGATTCCCAGCAAAAGAGCTGCGGTTCCTGAGTAGAATTTTTTATTGACCGATGGCAGATCGTCTATTTCCTCATCGTTGACATAGCCTTCGATCAAACCGATGCTCAAACCCCGGGCCGGAATATCCGAAAAACTGTTCAGGCATAATTGCCGGTTTGCGCTGACAACCTGTGTTTCGGCCTGGCGGAACAGCTCGGAAAAGGCATATTGGGTGACCCGCTCAGGGGTCTTTTGCACTTGGAAAGCCGCATCCAAAAGCCCTTCATCCATCATTGCCTGTATCTCGCTCCATTCCTGGATGGTCATTGATATCTCATACCCCATTGCCTCGAACAGCTTCCTTACCTGCCGGTAATCACTGCCCGCGGGGCTGCCGTCCGCCTCGTAATATTGATAGGGCGGAAAGGGATCGGCACCAACTTTTATCTCTCTGTTCGTCATTGCTATACCTCCTGATTTATTTGCCTAATTTGGCGGCCAAAGCCTTCAGAACCGGATCAACGAAAACGCCATTGTCCAGTATCTTAACATCATCCAAATATACCGTGGAATCCAGGCAGATACCATCAATATGGCTAGACGCATGACGTGTCTGCCCTCCCTGGGCATAGCATGCACCCTGGTGACCGAAGCCCCATTGGGTAGAACCCCATACCCGCTCGTCTTCGGTCGTGCAGCCCTCTAACTTGGCATTGGGGTTCACGCCATAACAAACATGAGCCGCCAGATACATATTAGGGTCGTCCAGCTTCTGATAATAGGCGCGCAGAATATCTGCCTGCCTGCCGCCTTTGATCTCTTTTATGCGTCCTTGCTCCACCACATATGAAACCGGCTCCTCTAAGCGTCCTAATTCCGCCTCGCCGCCACCGGAAATGGTGCCGTCGAAGGCGATAACTCCGTTAATGGTGCTCTCGTTCGGACACCAGCCAATCTGTCCGATCAGAAAGTGGGCACCCGGGGTATCGTAAAGCATTTCATTGCAAACGGTTCGCGACCCATCCATTTCAAAAGAAATATCAGTACCGGCAGCATTGGTAATACGCCCCTTTATGGCTTTTTGCGTCATGGCGGTCAGAGTTTCCTGAAATTCCTTTTGATTATCCAAATCCACGTCGCCGATACAGCGCACGATACGCTCAATCCCCAAGCCGCCCAGCATTACCTGACGGGTGCGGCCGTTGGAAACGGCTGCATCCCAAATCGGCGAATATAGCAGCCATTGGTCATTCATTTCAATCCACACATCGGTCTTATCGGCACAAGCGATTAAAGGTTCGGGTAAATACGGCATGGTAAGCTTGCCATAACCAACTGGTGTACTGTGCCAGGCCAGCATTACCTTGGCGCCCAGCGCCTCGGAAATCTTGGCGATTTCCTCAGAAACCCTAAAATCGGATATTGAATCCAATGTAATTAATACACTTTCTCCCTTTTTAACCTTAACTAAGTCATGCATAAGTTTGTATGCCGCTTTGGTTAATTCTAAATCCATGTAACTTGGCATCGAAAATTCCTCCTTTAACATACTGTATTTTATGAATCTTGAGATGACTGTTCGATTACCTTGCCGAACAGTCCCACTCCCTTATTGCCGCAGAGTTTCATCATCGCCAGATAGAGCGTGAAAGCAACCACGATAGAGTTAATTGGCTGTATTCCCCATTTCAAACTGTAACCGACCACGCAGCCCACACCCCAGCTGATAAAAGCCCAGATATTCCAATTGTTATAATGGGTACCGGGACCGTAATTATAATGCCGTTTTTTCAGGATAAAGTAATCGGCGATAATAATTCCTGCCACCGGGGGCACACCTATACCCAACAGACTCAGCCAGCTGACAAAGTATTTAGAGATACCGGCCATACCTATCAAAATTGCCAGAATACCGCTGACCAGTGTGATTTTCTTTTTTGACACATTGATGATATTTGCCAGACCTAAACTGGATGTGTAAAGGTTGTTGTCATTGGTGGTCCACTGGGCCAGTATTAACACTATCAAAGCCGGAAATCCCAAACCAAGAGAAAGCATTGTCAAAGGCAAATCCCCAATGCCGGTTGCTTTGGTAGTGAGGAAGCCGGCCATAATAATAAACATATTGGCGATCAAGTAACCGGCGGCACTGGACCATAAGGCTATGGATGGTGTTTTGGCGTAACGCGTGATATCGGCCTGAGCTGTAGCCCCCCCTGCAAAGGACCCTACCACCAGGACAACGCAGGCGCCAATACCGATAGGCGATGTCGTTTGCTTAGCCAGCATTGCATCCCAACCGCCCACGCTATTAATAGAGACTACAATACCGATGGTAGAAATAATGGTAATAAGAGGAACCGCAAAATAACTCAAAATATTCAGACCCTTATAGCCGAAATAAGCTGTTAACAGCATCAACAGTCCACCCCAGCCGGTGGCGGCTACTTTGCTGGAGATAAAGCCGGCATCGGGAAACATGGCGTGAATGGTATCTCCGAAAAAACCAACCTGAACAGAAAACCACCCCAACATTACAATGGCCAACAGCGCCCCAATAACTTTAGAACCCTCACGGCCAAAACCGTGCCGCGCAAGCATAGTGCTGGCCACACCTTCCCTGGCTCCCGCATAACCCAACAAGCCTCCATAAATGGTTAAAATAGTATTACCGATAATTCCTGCGATGATCGCTGTAGGAAGCGACGCTCCCGCCGCCATAGATGCCCCGGTATACAAACCGGACATACAAATGCAAAAACCCGCAGTAACCATACTCACACTAAAAAAACCTTTCCGCCCCTCAGCAGATACACGGCTTACCGCATAATCGCTGTCTTTCACCTGTACAGCTTTCTTTTTCTCATTGCTCATTGTATCTGTCACTCCTTTCCTTTCCAATGCAAATTTATTCTGCCACTGTCCAAATAGTATCATTATCCGGACTGCTTTGTCATCAGTTGAGCACACAGACATTACGTGTCGGCCTTGTGCGTGTGCACAAAGCTTATTTTTCCAAAATATTCATAACCACAAGAAAATTCAATAGATACGGCATTTCAAAAGGAGAGTATCCATAGATTTCGATGATTTTATTTTTGCGGTGCAGTAAGGTATTACGGTGCAAATACATGAGTTTAGCCACCTGGCCGATATTATTGTTATGCTTCAGCAGCATCATCAGGGTTTCCGCCAGATTGCTTTGATGATTTTGGTCGTATTGTTTTAATGGCACAAGCAGTTCATGGCACCTTTTATCCATGCCTTCCGCGCGGGCCAGCTCCTCGATTTTCTGAAAAAACCAAACATCCCGATAGGGCACAACCTTGTTTTCACCATAATGCAGGCGGCCCGAAATAACCGCACGAAAAGCCTGTTTATAAGCGGCAGGAATATCCCGCAAATGGGCAAAAAGCTCACTGATACCGATAGAAACGGAAAAGTCGCCGATATCCTCAAACATGGTGATAATTTGCTCTGCCACCTGTATCAGCCTGGCTTCCATATCGGCTTCCTCCAGAAAAACGATGATCATATCACTGCGGTATACGGTAAGGTTATGTTTATGCAAGCCGCGCATCAGATCGGCCACATTAGGACAGAGATACTTTTTTACATAAGCGGCCAGCTCCTGGCTTTTAAGCCGGTTGGGCGTTTGCTGCAGCGTATTGATATTTACTACCATAATACGGTCTTTTTTCTCCAGCCTCATACCGAATTCCCGGCCGCGGCGCAGAGCTATCTCATCATTGCGGAAGTTCCATACTAATAAATCCCCTAAAAATTCCTGCAAGTATCTTTCCTTAATATCCTTACGTTTATTTTGCCGGCTGAAGGTTAGTGCACAGGCTACGTTTAGTGCTTCCGACGTCTTAAGCAGCGCCGGCAGTTCACTCTCGTTCAGGTAATTTATTACGATAAAACCCAGCAAACTGCGCCGGGTGCGGATTAAATATACCAGATGCAGATATTCCTTTCCCGCCATGGTGATACATCTATGCAATTCGCATTCTTTCAGCACAGCACTGAGATTTTCCTTAATCTGGTCGATCTCTTCTTCCACCTCCTGCTCGCTTTTGTTGGAGTAGATGCAGTTACAGTCGATATCATAATAGGAAATATCATATTTAAGCATAAAGGATACCTTTTCAAACACCTCTTGCATATCGTCTTCATTGATAATCAGATCCAGAAAATCGTCCCTGATTTTAAAGGAACTGGCCGTTTCCACCCCTTCCTCTTCCTTCATCAGTGTTTCAATAATGGGCTGGATAATCTGTACATAGGTGCTTTCCGACTTAGCAACTATCAAAGGCAGGGGTAATTCTTCACACAACCGGATTACGGAGGGGTCCAGAATATCAAATACCAGACCGATATGGCAAATCACCAGTGCACAGCAGCCATGATTAAAAAGGGAGCGGATTACGGCCCGCTGCATTTCCACATCATCGCGTATAGCATAGAAAGAGGTGATATATATCTCGTTCTTTACGACCCAGGTGGAAATTTTCGGTTCCGCCACCTCCAAAACGCTGATACTTTCAATCTGCTGGTCTAAATATTTAGCCCCTGCCACTACCTGGGCACCTTTTAAGCCACCGAAACATAAAGCTTCCTTAATGGTTAGCCGCATTTAAATTCTCCTTTCCATTTGTTTGTTTATAACTGTCTAAAGGCCTATGCTCCCGGAGAGCAGCGAAGACATTAAGCCGTGACGGGAGTTCGAAAATGCGAGGCATTTCCTCACTCGCGGGCTGCGCCCTATGCTCCCGGAGAGAGAAGGCCGGAGCTGCAAGCAGCTCCGGCCTTCTCTCTCCGGGAGCGCACGGCTTTAGTTTTACGCGGACATGACTTTTTCACTATTAAATGCTTTGACTATTACTCCTATTAATACTACGCTTACTATAATGGTTGTGCCTAATGTCACCCCGTATTGGAACATGGTTACTTCTCTTCCGAGTATGTTCTTTAATACCAATGCTGTATTGTATATTGGAATGAAGAATACATTGCTTTTGGGATCGCCGGTCTGGTACATTGTCATTAGGCCTACTACCAGTACTACCATGTAGACCGGCATTACAAAACTGCTGGCTTCTTTGGTTGTTTTGGCAAATACTGATATCAGAGCTATGATGGTTGAATACAGGAATGCGATTGCTATCAGCAGGACACCAAGCATTACTACCTGAGCTGCATTTAAGCTTAAGGTTAGTGAGGTGTCTTCGCCTCCTGATATACTGTTCATCATTAGCGGCATGAAAATTACCATTGCTGCTACTGATATGATGGATGACAATCCGGTCAGAGTCATCAGGGAAAATACTTTTCCAAGCGCTATGGAGCTCCGTTTGATCGGGGTCATCAGCAGGCTGGCCATGGTTCCCCGCTCTTTTTCACCGGCGATCATATCAGTTCCGATGCCCATTGCACCGGCAAATAATAGGATGGTGATGAAATATGGAAGCATCATGCCGACCATTTTTCCACCGGCCTTTTCTTCATCTTGAATTATCATATTCGTATTATCTGAATTAACTGTAAACACCGCAATCTGATCCAAATCGCCAACCCGCTCAGATAACAGCACCTGACGATAGCTTTCCAGCGTCTGGCCGGAAATCACACTGTAAGCTTCTGCCGAATAATCTTCAGAAGGGTTATAGTAGGTCTTGATCTGCGGTACTTCATCGCCGTTCTGATAGGCAGCGATGCTTTGATCGAAATTCTCAGGAAATTCAATCAGCAAATCGGCTTCGCCGTTTAAAATCTTACTTTCTGCTGTGTTCCGCTCATCCTGTCCGGAAATGGTTCTCATATCATAGTCGAATCCGCCGGTCTGAATATAACCGCTGAAACTCTCCGGTTGGTTCTGCACATATACGATCGACGCATGGCTCTCAATATCATCCATCATACCGGTGACAAGATTGCCGACCAGGATCATGATTCCTACCATCACTATTACCGGCAGAAAAAATACCGAGAACATCATCTTTTTATCTTTAAATATACGGGCCATTTCTTTTTTGAAAATACTGCTCATTGCGTTCATATTATTCATCCCCCTTCCGACTTTTATATAATTCAAAGAAGGCATCTTCCAGATTCTTGCTGTTGGTTGCTGCAAGCAGATCACTTAGCGTCCCTTCCGCTATCTTTTTACCATCAATTACGATCCCGATACGGTCACACAATTTTTCCGCCTCGGACATGATATGGGTGGAAACAATGACCAGCTTCCCATCGTCCCTCAGCTTTTTCAGATAATCGGTCACGCTTCTGGCAGTGACAATGTCCAGTCCGTTAGTTGGCTCATCAAAGATGACAATCTTCGGATCGTGTACCAGACTCACAGCGATGGCCGCTTTCTGCTTCATCCCGGTTGACAGCTCTTTAATCGGTTTATGGGCAAAATCTTTGATCCCGAAATAGTCAAACAGTTCTTCTTTCCGGGCCTTCATTTCCTTCGATGCAACGTTATGTAAACGACCGAAGAAATCAAACATGTAATCCACTGAAAACTGCGGATCCAACTTTATATCACTGGTCAGAAAACCAATGCTTTTTCTTACCGCTTCGCCGTCTTTCTGCACTTCATGCCCACCCACAAAGATCTCGCCTTTGGTTGGATTGATCAGGGTCGCTATACAGCGTAATGTTGTTGTCTTGCCGGCACCATTTGGGCCCAGCAGACCATATATCTCGCCATAGTCGGCTGTCAGACTGAGATCGTCAACCGCTGTCTTTAAAGGGTTCTTAGTTTTCGATTCCTGCATCTGTTTCTTATTTAACTTATAAATTTTAGTCAACTTTTGAATTTCAATCATCGCTCTCCTCCTTTATTCCTCAATACAATTGTATTATTACACTGATACAATATTGCATTTTTTCATTAATGTCAATACTTTCACTACATAATCTTTATTTTACATTACTTGAACTTCATTAACCGAACCGGTAACCCGGGAGACTCTGCTTAAAGGAAAGGGGAGGCCGGAAACACTTGTAAGTGTAACGCCGCCTCCCAACATGTCTAACTTTCCACATCGATAACCGATACCGGACATCCGTCCCGTGCTTCCATTGCCGCATCTTCGTTCGCATTATTGACCTTACCGCCCTCCGCGATACCATCGGAATTAAAGCGAAAAACTTCCGGGCAGGTGTTCACACAGACACCGCACGAAATACATCCGTCTTGTACAATTGCTTTCATGATTCAACGCCTCCTTTAAATTTTGCTTTATTGTTCCCCCAATTCCTTCCATTTATACACCTTGTATTTTCGGCCTGAAATGATATACTTACCTTTAGATACCCTCAATTGAAGGTATAATTATATTTTGAGAAAAGGAAGAAGATACTATGAGTGAGATTTACGTAAACCCTGTACATTTTACCGGCAAACCGGACTGCGCCGAACGGCTGCCCAAAGAAGAGCGGGTCTATGACCTGCTGGACAAGCTCAAGATTCCTTATGAAGGCGTAGACCATGACACCGCCGACACCATTGAAGCCTGCGAAACAGTTGACAAAGAACTGGGAATCTCCATGTGTAAAAATTTATTTCTCCGCAACCAGCAGAAAACAACCTTCTTTTTACTGCTGATGCCGGGCGATAAGAAGTTTATGACCAAGGATTTATCAAAACAGCTGAATATTTCCAGACTTTCATTTGCAGAACCGGAATACATGGAAAAATATCTGGATATCACTCCCGGATCGGTAAGTGTTCTGGGACTTATGAATGACCAGGACTGGTATGTGGATCTGCTGATCGATAAGGATCTGCTGGAACATGAGTGCATCGGCTGTCACCCCTGCATCAATACTTCCAGTTTGAAAATTAAGACCGAAGATATTATTAAGAAATTTCTGAAACATACAAAGCATCGTCATAGAGTGGTAAAATTGTGATCAAAATTTCCAATAAAAAAAGGCCCGATTGGACGCCGGTTAAAAGCGCCTGATCTGGTCTTCTTTATCATTATTGGTCTTCTCTATGTTCTGTATCACCACATAATATCCGTAGTCATCATTGACCTTGATATAGATGCGGTCATTCAGTTTACATCCCATAATGGCTCTGCCGATGGGTGACTCAATACTAACCAGCCCTTTCATCGAATTGCCCCGCACCGACGTCACGATCCGGTACACCTCTTCCTCATCTTCTTCTTCAAAATAGAGCGTTACGGTATTATTAATCCCGACCTCGTCCGCATTTGATTCATCGGAAACAATATCCGCTGTCTTCAACATTCGTTCCAGATAGCGGATCCGGCTGTCATTCTGATTCTTGTCTTTTTTGGCCGCGTGATATTCAAAATTTTCACTTAAGTCCCCATGGGCACGAGCCTCTTTTACCGCTTCAATGGCTTCCTTGCGGACCACAAGTTTGCGGTGTTCGATCTCCATCATTATTTTATCAATATCGCTCTGCGTTAATTGATTCCTCATGCACATTCCGCTCCTTCTATTGATTGCTGAAATAGTTATCTATTCCATTGGCAATTCCCTGCACCATCACCGATTGAAATGCTGTATCGGCCATTTTCAGATCATCATGCTGATTGCTCATAAAGCCCATCTCGACAATAACCACCGGTCTGGTACTCCAGTTGATCCCGGTCATGGTATCATTTTCCTGAATACCCTGACTGGAAAAACCAGTCGCACTGCAGTAACTGGACAGAATTGATTCCGCTAATGCCCGGCTGGCCGCATACTGACTTCCCACATAAGGATTGCTGCTGCTGGGAATCAGTATTAATGCGCCCTGTGCGCCGGAACTCTCTGAGCTGTTGGCATGTATCCGGACATAGATATCCGAACCCCATTCATTGGATAATTGTGCCCGCTCAGCATTACTGATAGCGGCGTCGTTGTTCTCTCTGGTCATCAATACTTCATAACCCCGCTTTTCCAGTTCGGTACGAAGCTGCAATGATACATCCAGATTCAATTGGAATTCAGCCAGGCCTGAATAGCTTCCGGAAGTGCCGCTGGTGCATTTCGCTTTCATCTCACCGGAGCCTGGCGCATTCGGTTCTTTAGCGCTCATATCGACATTCCAGCCCTGATGACCGGGATCGATGGCAACCTTCTTGCCCTTCACGGCTTTAGCTGCTTCTTCCGCTTTAGCTGCTTCTTCCGCTTTTACTTCCGCCTCAGCTTTTTTCGCATCCACCTGATTCTGAATCTCCTGTTTGGCCTCCCGGATTTCTCCTGCTGCTGTTCCGGCTCCCTGCTTTGCAACCGTTATCTGATTGACCGTTGGTTCCGGAGTCATTGTCCGGCGGTACTGCCAGAGTACCACTGCTGCGATGGCCAGAACCACCAGCGCTCCCCCACCGGCCAATAATATTTTTTTCCGTTTTGAAATTGTTTTATTCTGTATTTGCTCATTCTTTTCCATGCCCTTCATTATAGCTGAATATATTCACCGCCGCAAGAGATAAAAATGCCGCTATTCTGGCTGTCAGCCGGTCCATGTCTGCAGCTCATCTGACTGGCTTGGTTGTTTCCCTCCAAACTGGTTATACTAACACTGCCATTTTAGTGTTAAAATGGTCTCACAAACTAATGTGAACAGGAGATGGATTATATGAAACAATCAGGCAGCAAAACATTGGTGTTTGTCGGTTTTTTTGCCGCCCTTATTTTTCTTGGTATCCAGATATTCCGCATCCCGGTGCCGGCAGCGGTTGGAACCCCGTTTCTGCACTTCGGGCATATCTTTGTTGTACTGGCGATTCTCTGCATGGGACCGGGATATTCGACTTTGGCGGCAGTATTGGGATTTGTTATCTTTGATATTTTGAACGGCTATATACATGCCATACCAAATGTATTGGTCAGTGCGGTGATTAACTGCTTACTGACTGGTACTCTGTTTGCCATACTGGTAAAACATGTGGTTGATAATAAGAAGAAGGAATACTTCTCTGCGCTGTTATGTGCTGGTGTATACGGTGTGTTAAATATTGTTATTGATTTCATCTGGTCTACTGCTGAGCTGATGATTACAGGCAGTTCTCTGCCGGCAGCAATTGCCGCTGAGCTCACTGCTATTCCGGCGACAATCATCAATTCCGTGTTTACGGCAGTGGGTATTGCCCTTTTGTATGTACCGGTAAAAAAAGGATATAACCAAATATTCCGCCGCTAATGGCTTTTGTCTGATATAATATATAGAAAGCAGACACGAGTGAGCGTTATACCGATGAAAAAAAAGAAGCTGAATTTATCAAACTATGTTAAGAACTTTATTAGCTGTGCATTACTTGCTGCTGGTTTTATGTTGCTGTTTGCATCCAGACTCAGCCGGGAATTCTCCCATTGGTACAGTACCCATCTGTATCAGGTCTGGGTCAATGTGACCGGCCGGTTTATGGGAATCTTTCCCTTTTCGGTATCTGAGGTTTTACTATACATATTATTGGCAGTCATTTTGGGGTCAGGTATCTGGCTTGCCTTACGGCTGCTCCGAAAGAATGCCGGAAAAAATGAAGCGGTTTCCTGGCTGGTGAATTTATTTCTGCTGGCAGCTGTTTTGTTTTTCTCTTATGTTCTTAATTGCGGGATTAATTATAATCGGGATTCTTTCTCCCAAAGTTCCGGGATCAAGGCAGCAGATTATACACCGGCAGACCTGAAGGTGGTATGCAGCCAATTGACCCAGGAGCTTAACCGGCTAAGTGATGAAGTGATGCGTGACAGTGAGGGTGTTATGCAGCTTAAGAATTCGGCTTGCGAAGGCGCGGTGAATGCGATGACAATGCTGGGAGAAGACTATCCTGGACTGGCTGGTTATTATCCCCGGCCCAAGGGTCTGCTTTTTCCTTCACTGCTTTCTATTCAGCAGTTGTCGGGGATTTATTCACCGTTTACAATTGAAGCTAATTATAACAGCGGGATGGCTGATTATAATATTCCTTTTGCCGCTTGTCATGAATTGTCACATCTGCGTGGATTTATGCAGGAGGAGGAAGCGAATTTTATTGCTTTTCTTGCTTGTATTGAGTCGGGAGATGCAGAGTTCCAGTATAGTGGATATTTATCGGGATGGACTTATTGTATGAATGTGCTGTATGCGGTAGATTATGATGCCTGGGAAGAAGTAAGAGACGGACTTTCGGATGCGGTGGAAGCAGATATAGAGGCAAACAGTGATTATTGGGTCGGTTATGATGGTACGGTAGCGGAAGTGGCAAATCAGATTAATGATACATATTTAAAGGCAAACGGGCAGGAAGATGGTGTGGAGAGTTATGATCAGATGGTGGATTTGATCGTGGGATATTATAGTGAATGATTGGAGATGGTATGAAAAGTTACGACTCTGAAAAGAATCCAATATTAGGAGGAACCCCATAATGACCTATAAAAGATTCTATTTTATGTCTTTGACATCTGTTTTTTTAGCTTCTATTTACCCTATCTATATGGGTGTTGTTGTCCTGACAGCATATTTCCAAAATGGCGGAGTGAATGCTGCCGATTATCCGAAATATATCATTCCATACACACCGATTTGTATTTCGTTGATTACCTGCGTTGCACTTCTACCTTTGATTTTTAGCTTCTGCAAGAAATTCACCTTGCTTTTGAGTTCAGTATTAGGCGTTGTATTATTTTTCACCACAGAGATTGCTTTTGAACGGGTGGTTGTTTTTGAAGGGCTTTCCAGTGCAAATATTGAGTCATGGCAGTTGTATTCATGCATTGCTACTCCCCAAACAATGGAAACTATTGGAAATCCCCTTTCAGCACAATACAGTTCCGCATTCAAGGTTCACTTTTATATTATCGCATTGATGGTTATTCTTGCCGCGATTGGTGTTGTTTATGGTTTTTCAAAAATGATCCGGGGAAAAGTTTATGACAAAAAAGCGCCGCTATTTACGCAACTAATTTGTGTTGTTTTATTTATTGCGCTTTGTATACTGGCTTGTTTCACGGCGTTTTTCAGAAGCGGAAACATTCAGGTTTCAACTCTTTCAGCATTCCTTATGAGTGCATTTTTCGTTGTGTTTGGTATTATGGCAGGTGTTTACGCCGGTACGGTTTTTTACGGAAAGAAGAGGTTGTTTTCGACCATAATTCCGGCTATTGTAGCTCCGCTGACAACCATTGTCATGTATATCGGTGAACTTGTTTTAATGGGTGGCGATTTATTCAAATTCGGGAGTGGTTTTATATTTGAACCACTTGGAATAATTCCGTTTGCTTTGATTGATATTTTTATTATCTTTTTATCAGGAGTATTTACATATACAATTTTGAAGCTGATTCGTCCAAAAGCAACGGTCTAGTATCTATGCTTGCGGCAAGCGCAAAAAAGTTGCTGATTACCTCTCAGAACTGCTCTGTCATAATTTCTTCAATTCTTTTTCTATCAATTCTCCTATCTCATCCTCTTCTTGCTGTAATTCTTTTATTTGAGCTGCTTTTTCACCATTTAGGTGTCTCAGCAATTCATCAATTTCTTTTACCACCAGCGGTCCTGATGAAAATGACATACATATAGCAACGTATATCAATACATTAATGATATACCATTTAATTTTTTTCTTCATTTATTTTTCTCCTTATTCATATAGCAATAAAACCCACAATATTTGGGTTTTTCACAACTAGACGATTTACTTTTAGGAAAAAAATAATTTTATCTGTCTAAACGAACTTTTTGGGATACCAATGTCCACTGCTCAAAAATATTACACCAAAGTTGAAAATCAAAGAAATGCACACAACAAATATAAACTAATAGTGTCAGTGGCGCTATTGGTAATGCAGAAGAAATTTGACTGTTGGAAAAATCTAATGTTTTATAATAACCTCCATCTGCTATTTCAAAAACAGTCTGATCATTACTATCAATAGATCTGTTAAAGTTACTTATTGGGGTATCTGCAACATACAATTCGTTGTTAATTCTTATTGTATCAATACCGGTATAAAAGACTATACTTAACGAAATTAAAACAGCAAGAGTAAAGATTAAGAACATCGATTTCATATATGGATATTTATTCGATTTTATAAAATCTTTCATGATTTACCCTCCCTAGTTTCAATAGCTATTTATTTTTAATTTTATACGTTTTCTTTATATTATAATCCTATTTCATCCTAATTGCTATATTATTCTTTTTACTAAATATTAGTAAATATTAGTAAATGCTTTTTGATGTTCTTTTTAGACTTTCAAATTTGAAAAGAATCATCATCCTGAGCATTAGCAAACCCACAATCCATTTCGGATATTCATCTCTCTACGAAAAAAACCTCCCAAGAAAGCTCTGAGAGGTTTTAAGTGGTCTTGAATTGTAATAAATCGTCCTGAAACGTTGTCTATCTCTTTGAAAATTGCGGAGCCCTTCTCGCTGATTTGAGACCATATTTCTTACGTTCTTTCATCCTTGGATCTCTGGTGAGATATCCCGCTGTCTTCAATACCGGTCTGTATTCTGCATCTACCTGCAGAAGTGCTCTGGCGATGCCGTGACGAATGGCTCCAGCCTGTCCGGTGTATCCTCCGCCATGTACGTTTACTAATACGTCAAACTTATCGATTGTTTCTGTTGCTGTGAGGGGCTGACGTACTACTACTTTTAATGTTTCCAGGCCGAGGTATTCGTCGATGTCTCTTTTATTTATTGTAATCTTACCCGTTCCAGGTACCAGATATACTCTGGCAATTGATTTCTTCCTTCTTCCTGTTCCGTAAAATTTTGCGTTTGCCACTGTAATGTCCTCCTTTCAACCTTTCCTTATAATGATAATGCTTCTGGTTTCTGAGCTTGTTGCTGATGATCCGGTCCTGCATATACGTGCAGCTTATTGATCATTGCTCTTCCCAAAGGTCCTTTTGGAAGCATTCCTTTTACAGCAAGTTCCACTACTTTTTCTGGTTTCTTTGCCATCATTTCTTTTAATGTGGTTTCTTTCATTCCACCTACATATTCTGAATGATTATAGTAGATCTTCTGATCTAACTTTTTACCGGTCACCTTAATCTTTTCTGCGTTTACTACTATTACGTAATCGCCGAGATCAACATGTGGTGTGTATTCAGGTTTATTCTTTCCTCTTAACACTTTAGCTATTTCTGATGCCATGCGTCCCAATGTCTGTCCTTCGGCATCAACTACATACCATTTTCTTTCAACATTAGTTGGGTTAGCCATGTATGTTTTCATTGGTTTACCTCCTGTCAGATAATTACAATTATTCTTTTAATTTTATGGAAAGCAGCTCGCTCCGGGGCATTGGTGCGCACTGTTTCTTTTCATGTCATACTGCATTATTATATTACGCTTAAACTTTTATGTCAACCATTTTTTGCTAAGTTTCAGGGCTTTTTGACCTCTTTTTTAATAGTCATCAGAAATTCTTCCACTTCTTTATTAAATGCATCCGGTTTTTTCCCGGCAATGAAGTGATCTCCCTCTATCACCACCAGTTTGCTCTGCGGTAAATGTCTATGAATTTCTTGTGTATGGGCTAATGTTATCATATCCTTTGTCCCCACGATCACTAACACCGGGATTTTGATCTGCGCAAGTGCCCGGCGGGGGATATTCGGCTGGGTTACCATCAGACCCATCATTTCTTTTTTAGCAAGTGCCCGGCGGCTGAATTTAGTCATTAGTGATACCATCCCATAACCGATACAGATGGGGATCTGAATGGACTTTTTGACACCACTGGGATGCAAATCGGCACCATTTAATATGAGTGCTACTACATATTCCTGATATTTCAGCGCAAATAATGTTGCGATATTACCACCGTCACTGAACCCCAGGATGATCGCTTTTTTGATCTCCATCTGATCCATAAATAATTTCAGGTCTTCTGCAAACTGCTCTAAAGTGAAAGGACCTTCACCGCGGGGCGACCGGCCGTGTCCCCTGGTATCGACAGCAATGACCCGGTACTGCCGTGAAAAATACGCTATCTGATGTTCAAAGTATTCCAGTCCCTCACCGTTGCCATGCAGCAATATCAGAGGAAACCCTTTGCCTTTTTCTATATAATGCAATTTGATATCCATACTCTCCCGTCTCCTACTCTTCATTTGCAGCTATCTGCCGGGCACGCTGCTCTGCCATCCTGCCGGCATAAGCTATGATTTCCCTTTCGCTTTCCACTTCACCTGCATAAGGATATGATTTAGCCATTTTTTCAAATATTTGCAATTGTTTCTGTGCTGTATCTCCATCATGATTGGCCAGCAGTTCATAGCTGTACCGCAGCCGGATTACTGATGGATAAGTTTTCATAGCGGTTAAAAATCTCTGAAATTCCCTGGTCCACATTTCATCCAGCACTGCTTTTCTATTCTTGTCCAGCAGCTCAGCAAATATTAACTCAATGGTCAAAATTTGATTATAAAGAGGTATCAATCCATTCTTTTCGCCAACCAGTTCCGCTGCCAGTTCCGCCCCACGCGTAAATTCCATCCGGTCAATCTCCCGATTGCATACCACTACTGCTATCGCCGCGCAGATACTGTTGTCCATCGGCCAGCCATCAGGAAGCTTAAACCATTCGGCCGGCATGTCTTTCAGCCTGATCCCTTCCATCTGCATTGAATTTATCTTTAGCTGGAGCCAAAATGCCCGCATACTCTCCGGTGCCTTACCGAGACTGACAATGTTACGGCCATCATTATCAACGCCGCTTATCTGCAGCGGAATTCCATTGAGCAGACCGATGATGATACCGAATACCATGCCGAAGAAACAAAAAGATGACAGCACCGTATTTTTCGTAACATACCAAAAAACCAGAAACAGACCGGCACTTAGAAAATTGAACAGTGCTCCACCCAGATTATAAAGTTTGTAAGGAATCCTGCCTTCCTTCATGTCCGGTGGCGCCAACAGACACTGGCCGCCGGTTCCCGCCAGGGAATACCGCCGGATTTCTATTTTACCGCCGCGGCTGGCGATCATAAAACTGCCGATCCGGAACGAGACAAAACGGTAACCCGTGAACAGACCGCATACCAGATGCCCTGCTTCATGAATTATCATCTGGACAAAATATGCCAGATACATCGAAACGATAAAGATCAATATAAACCAAAAATCGATTTTTTGAGGCCAGGCGATAAATCTCCCTCCCAAATATCCGACGATTCCGCCGGTCATCATTCCAATGATAAACATTATCGCCCATAGGTACCAATACCTCTTTTTCCGCTTATCTTTCAAAAATCTCTCCTCCTGTTTCCGCTGTCTCAGCTTCCCTCCAAAATACTCTTCCGATTCTGCAGTCGAAGTAGATAACCGTAACTCGCTCCGCTTAGAAGCAGGGGACTTCCCTGAAAGGTTAAATGGTGCTATAATAAGAACACTCTAAAAACATTTTAACATAAAGGGGTATCTTATGAGTATATTTATTTTAGCTTCAGCTTCACCCAGACGGACCGAACTGTTAGGACAAGCCAGCATTAAACATATCGTAATTCCTTCACAATGTCCGGAGCATACCGAGCAATCTGCTCCTGCCGGCGTCGTAGAAGATTTATCCCGACAGAAGGCCGGGGACGTATCTTCCCGCTACCGCGAAGAGCACCCTGATGCAGACTTTATTGTCTTAGGTTCTGATACGGTCGTTGCATGCGATGGCAATATCCTTGGTAAACCAGAGGACGAAGACCACGCCGGGCAGATGCTCACCCGGCTGCAGAATCGCACCCATCAGGTATACACCGGTGTTACATGCATAAAGTATAAGAATGGCATAAGACAGCTCATTACCTTTCATGAATGCAGTGATGTGTCTGTATACCCCATGACTGGCGATGAAATCGCCGCTTATATCCGCACCGGAGAACCCGTGGACAAAGCTGGCGGGTACGGCATTCAGGGATGTTTCGCAAGATATATCAAAGGTATCAGAGGTGATTACAGTAATATCGTCGGCTTGCCGATCGGACGGTTATATCAGGAACTTAAGCAATTAAAGGTAGTGTAAAGTAATCTATGAAAACTGAGCCGAAAAAATATAGGCTCAAATGAACCTTGAAAATTGCAAATATATCAGACGGTAAGCCCTCTGGGAGCTCAGGGCGCTGCCCTAAGAACCC
>Ga0153940_1000492_pt1 | contig 20239 bp, 23 predicted proteins | sample TSNJ024MetaG_FD_104736 | JGI IMG/M metagenome (GOLD analysis project Ga0153940, IMG submission 104736) | Attine ant fungus gardens microbial communities from New Jersey, USA - TSNJ024 MetaG | ecosystem: Host-associated > Fungi > Mycelium > Unclassified | place: USA: New Jersey, Brendan T. Byrne...
TAGTAAAACATGAAATAAAAAATAAGTATGAAATAAATACTTCAGTATATTCATTAATAATTATTGACAAAAAGATTTATGCTGGTACAAAAACTAGTGTTTGAGAATTAGCTATTGTCTAAATTTTATTAATCAAGGATTAACAAAAAAAATTACTAAAGATTTTATTTAAAAATAACTAACACCAAGATTAATTATATAACTATGGTTCAATGACAAAAAAGAAACCAATCTAACAGTTAATGTTAATCAATATAAATTACAAGATATATTAAAAAATCTCCAATTTAGAAATAGTGCAACAATTCAAAAGTCAAAAAATCACTGCTGATATAAATCTATTTTTAGAATTTTTATTATGAGTTAAAACATATCAAGTAATTTAAAAGCAAAATAGTAGAAAAAAATTATATTTGTGTTATATTACTTAATGAAAAATGTTAAACAATTGATAAGGAGAAAAAGACTATGTCAGATATAAAAAATGAAGTGCTTTTAGAAGCAGAGCAAACAACGAAAAAAGTATCTAAAAACTGAAAAATTTATGCTAGTGTCTTAGGAATTATGGTAATTGGCGCAGGAACAGGTTTAGGGGTTTATTATGGGGTTAATGCAAACCATCATTCATTAAATAAAATAAATTTAAGTAAGCTTAACCTTGACATTGTAATTTCAAAAGCAGGTATTACAAATGCTAATCAAGCATTTGAAGCATTTTTAAAAGCAAATACCAATTTATCAAATTTAAATAATTATCTTCAGTATGACTTTAGTTCGTTTATTGCTCCAACTGAAACAACTAATGGTTCTTTAACAATTAATGCTAAAGCAGATGGTAAATATACTGGTACTATTACAGTAAGTTTTGTTAATATTATTGATGAAAATAATTTTGAAAGTATTGTCTGAGATTTATCAAAAAAAGAAATTTTAATTTTACAAATTCCATCAGGAACAACTAAAGGCGACGGAACTGATAAAAGTACTTATGCTCAAGCATTAAAAAAATCTTTTATTAAACTTGTTACTACTTTAGGTTATAAATTAAAATTAAAAGATATTGTTATTGACAAACAATGAATGGGTAATAATGGTGAAGCTCCAAATGATGAACAATTAGCAAGTGATTACTATGATTGACATACAACCAACGGCATAACTATTGAAGGTTATGTTGTAACAAATAATGATCAACAAATAAGAATAGCATTTTCTAAACTTCAATGTGAAATCATTATTGGAGAGAAAAAATAAAATAAAATAAAAAAAATGAACAGTTTTAAATGTTCATTTTTTTTAATTCTTTTAACTAGAAAAGACATATTTTTCAATTGCTTGAGCAACACCAGCTTTTTTATTTGTTTTGCTTGTAACTTCATAAGCAACTGTTTTTAATTCTGGATTAGCATTTTTCATAGCAATGCCATACTTAACTCACTGAAGCATTTTATAATCATTCATACTATCACCACAAGCAAGAATTTCTTCAGGTTTAATATTTCATTTTTCAGCAAGAAATTTTAAACCATTAGCTTTATTAATTCCCACCGGAGTAACTTCAATTAATAAATGTGATGATGATGCTACTTCTAAATCTTGATACTTTGCCATTTTTTTTAACATTTCTGCTAATTGTTTTTTACTTTTACAAAAAAATAAAACTTTATAAAAAGAAACAATTTGATTTTCAGATATTTTTTTGACTTTTAATTTTTGAAAATGTTCTAAAATATATCCTCTAAGAGAGTAGCGATCAACATAAGCTGTTTTATTGTCGGTACCATAAGCTCAAAATCTTAAATTATTTTTTCTGGCAAATTCTAATATTACTTTTGTTTGACTTGGTAATAAAACTGATTCAAATAATAATTTTTGTTTATCATCAATAAAATCAATAATATTACCACCATTATAACAAATGACTTGACCTGGTGTTTTTGGATTTATTAAACATTTTTTTGCATGTTTAATTGTTGAAAGTGGAGCACGACCAGTAGCAATAACAATTTTAATCTCTGGTTTTTCTTGATATACACGATGAACCATTGCCAAATTTTTTGGATGAATCTTTCTTTTTGATTTTAATAAAGTTCCATCTAAATCAAGTGCAATTAATTTAATTGCCATATAATAAACTCCTTAATTTTTAGTTTTGATTTATTTTTTTAAATTGTTTAAATGACTTAATAAAGTTGGTTTTGGAACAAATCCAAAAGTTTTAGTAGCTTCTTGATCATCTTTAAAATAAATTAAAGTTGGAATTGAACTAATTTTAAATTTATCTTTTAGTTCTTCACTATGATCAACATTAATTTTAATAAATGTTACATCATCTACTTCTTTTGATAAGTCCTCAAAAATTGGTGCTAAAGCTTTACATGGTGGACATCAGTCAGCATAAAAATCAACAATAGCATATTTGTTTGCTTTAAGAATTTTATTTAATTCTTCAACTTTATTAACTGTAATAATTTTACTCATTTGTTTCTCCTTATTAGTTTTCTCTGATATTAATTTTACACTATATCTAAAATCTTATACTTATTTTTGTTTATGATAATCTCTCTGATAATTATCAATGACAGTTTTAATCTCTGGTCGTAATTTTTTAATTTGTTCAATACTATATGTTACTTGCATATTACGATAAATACCATGTGATGAAAAAAAACTATTAAGATTATAAATTCCATGTTGGTATTTAATTGGTTTTAAACTACCACCAGCTGTTAAACCAGTTGCAATGAAGCGTACTTCTTTATCTTTAATTAAATCATTACTTGTTAAGGATTGATTGTAATGTAAATGATATTTTGCTAATGCTTTAGTTTCAATTGTCATTCTTGTTTGAGTTTCAGGTTCATTTGGTCAAATTTCATCATAAGCAAGCAATCGTGATTCCATATTTCCTGAACAACTAATTGCTAAAGCAGCCATTAAAAGACCTTCAGGTGCACCACCAATGCCATAAACAAAATCTGCTTCACGATTAACAACATCAATTGCTGCTAAAACATCACCATCACCTATTAATCGAACAATTACTCCTGATTTTCGTAATAAATTAATTGCTGTTTCATTCCTTGGTTTATCTAAAACAATTGCAATCAAATCACGATAAGACTTTTCTTTTTGCATTTGTTTAATATTTCAGTCTAATCCTTTGCTTAAATCAATTACATCTGCTAAATCTTGATTAACAAATAGTTTTTCCATATACATTTCTGGTAAAGGCAAAATTGTCCCTGGTTTAGCAGCTGCTAAACAAGCAATACTACCGGCAATATTATAGGCTGCTGGATAAGTTCCTTCGACAGGATCAACAGCAAGATCAAATGTTTCTTTAACAGATTTATTTCCTAACTTTTGTCCAACATATAACATTGGTGCTTGATCTAATTCACCTTCACCAATCACTACTGTTGTTCTCATTGGCGCAGAATTTAACATTATTTGTAATGCTTCCACTGCTGCTAAATCAACAGCATTTTTGTCTTTACTGCCAATATATTTATAAGCTGCAATTGCTGCCATTTCTACTGCTCTAATTAGATGCATATCTTTATTCATTAATTCATAGTCCTTATATTTTATCTATAATAATTATAAACTTTTTTAGAGTAAAAGGAAAGAGTGAAAAAATTGCCATAAGTCACTCGACCCACCTCATTAAAAATATCCTAATATATTATAAAACTATTTTTTAATAAAAAAACTTAGACTAAATCTAAGTTTATCAAATGGTGCGGGACAAGGGACTCGAACCCTCACGCCGTGAAGCGCCAGATCCTAAGTCTGGTGCGTCTACCAATTCCGCCAATCCCGCATGTGTCAATGGTGCCCCGTATAGGACTCGAACCTATAACCCCCAGATTAAGAGTCTGATGCTCTAACCAATTGAGCTAACGAGGCAAAAAATTAAAAAACAAGTATTAATACTTGATTGTTAATAACTATATGGTGACTCGGACGGGATTCGAACCCGCGCGTATCGGATAGAAAGTCCGACGTGTTAACCGCTTCACCACCGAGCCGTAGTGAAAAAAATCTATTAATTAATGGCGCCTGCTGTAGGATTTGAACCTACGACCTCTCGGTTAACAGCCGAACGCTCTAACCAACTGAGCTAAGCAGGCATTTATTAAACCTTATTTATTATAAAAGTATTTGTTAAAATTTTCAATAAGTATTTAAAAATAATCATTAAATATTTATTAATAAATTAAAAGTCTTATTAACTAGTAATAAGACTTTTTTGATGATATAAAATCATTAAATTTTCTAATAACATCGCAATTGTCATTGGTCCAACACCACCAGGAACAGGAGTGATTGCTTTAGTTTTAGCTTTCATTGCTTGGAAATCAACATCACCAACAAGTTTTTGATTTTTATTAGTATTAATTGCAACATCAATAATAACAACACCTTCTTTAACCATTTTGGCATCAAAAAGATCATGAACGCCAGCAGCACTAACAATAATATCAGCAGTTTTTAAATATAATGATAAATCATTTGTCATTTTATTAGCGATAGTAACAGTTGCTCCAAGATTAGATAATAACATCGCTAATGGTTTACCAACAATATTACTATTATTAACAATCACAATATCTTTACTACGAACTGATAAATTATAAGCATCTAATAAAGCAATAATCCCCTTGACAGTACAAGGAACAATTGCATTATTATTACCTTGTAATAATTTTCCAGCATTAATACTAGTCAAACCATCAACATCTTTGTTTACAGCAATCTTATTTAAAATTGTAAATTCATTTAAATGTTTTGCTAGTGGTAATTGTACTAATATACCATCAATTGTTGAATTTTGATTTAACTTTTCAATCGTTTCAATAACTTCTGCTTGACTAATTGTTTCAGCAAAGTTAATTACTTGACCTTTAATACCACACTCTTCACATGCTTTAATTTTATTTTTTACATAAATATGTGAAGCATAATCATCACCAACAATAATAACTACTAATTGTGGTACTCGTTTTTTTGCTTTAATTAATTGATTAACATTATTTTTAACATTTATTTTAATTTTTTGACTAATTTTTTTTCCATCAAGAAGAATCATAAAGCACCTACTATCCAATTAATATATCTTCTGCAACTCTTTTAACAGTAACCTTTCGCTTACGATCACTTCAAGCTAATAATGTCGTTGATACACCTAATTGTCCTGCAAACATTGAAACAATTAAAAAGAGCTTGCTAACAACACCTAACCGAGCATTATCAAATAACGTTAATCCTGTCGTTCCAAAAGCACTAGCCGCATCATAAAATGCCTGGAGAAAACCAATATCTTCATTACGATTCATAATAACATTTTCAAATAAAATTACTAATGTGATAAAGAACATCATAAAAGTACCAAGAAAAGCAACAGCAAAAGCCATTTTTACTTTTTGTGAAGGAATCTTCCGCTTGAACATATTAACACTATCACGACCACGAGCAAGACTAAAAATTGAAACAATAATAATTGCTAAGGTTGTTGTTCTAATCCCCCCAACAGTTGAAGCAGGTGAACCACCAATTCACATCATAATTGCTTGAACAGTTTGTGAAGTAGAATGGAAACGATTTAAATCAATTGTATAAAATCCAGAACTTCTCGTTGACATCGTATTAAAGATAATTGCCATCATTGCTCGGCCATTACTCATATTGCCTCAAATTGACTCTGAATCTTTGGGTGAAACAAGTTCAACTAAGATAACAGAACCTAAACCAAGCAAAGCAACAATGAAATATGTTGCAACAGTTACTTTAGTAAATAAACTAAAACGAAATCTTTTATGATGTACTTTTGCTTTAAAATAACTATATATATCATAAAAAACTGGAAAACCAATCCCTCCAATTACTAATTGAATCATAAATACTCATTGGACAAAATAATCACCTTGAAATGGAATTAAAGAATTACGACCAATAATATCAAAACCAGCATTATTAACACCAGAAATTGAATGGAAAACGCCAGCTCATAATGACAATCAAAAATTACCATGATAAACCATAGTACCATTAACACCATAATGAACTTCACTATTACGAACAAAGAAAAAATGTAATGTTAAAGCAATAGTGCCAAGAAATTCAGTAATTGTCATGACAAGGATTCCAAATTTTAAAACATCAATGTTATTACCTAATTTTGGTGCTCCTCTTTCCCCTTGAATTAATAATCGTTCTTTCAAGTTAGAATTACGAGTAATATTAAATAAAGACAATAAAAACAGTTTAACAGTAATTAAACCAATTCCACCAAATTTAATTAATAATAAAATTACTAACTGTCCAAAAAAAGTAAAATCATTAGCAGTACTTTTAACATTTAAACCAGTATCAGAAAAAGCACTAGATGCAGTAAATAATGCTTGGAGAAAATTTCAATGACCTTTTACCGTTGCTCAAGGACTCATTAGTAAAATTGTTGCTACTAATAAAGTATAAAGATATAAATTAAACAATTGTCGAGGTCTAGTTTTACCAACAAAAACAATTTTAAAGAAACTTTTTATTGCTAAAAAAAACTTTTTTCAACTATAATCACGAAATAAATTTTTCGAGCTTTTAGACATTAAAAACTCCATTTCAAACATTTTAGTTATTTTTTATATTTCTACATTTTATTATATTATAACTAATAATATTTTTTCTTTATTACATTTTAATAAAATTAAACAAAGAAAAAATAGTTTTATAAAACTATTTCTTGATTTGAGTTTTATTTTCTTCAAATTCTTGTAATTTTGCTCTTGCTTCAATTAACAAAACTTTTTTAGTTAATTCTCTGATTTTATCTTCTTTTTTACTATGTCTTTGACAAAATTTAACAGTTTCTATTGCTTTTCATAATAATTTACCAGTTTTAAAATTATTTACATTAATCATTGTTAATTCTTCAGTATCATTACTATTACTTAATAAAAAACTATTACATATTTTATTAGTTTCAGCAGTTAAGTTGGAAATTTGAATTTTTAAATGACTTCTTGATTTTTCAATCGCATTTTTACAATCGTTACATTGTCGTGCTATTTTTTGAATTTTACTTTCAATCTTCATTGCCTTTGTCATTTCTAATTGATAGAAATCACTTGCAGTCATTTTATTTTTCTTTAAATTAATATTAATCACAAAATTTTTAATAATACTAAACATGATTTAAACTACCTAAAGTAGCAATTGTTTGAAGATAAATTAACATTGCTTGTCATAAATCTTTCAAACTAATTGCTTCATTATATTGGTGCTCAGTTGAAATGCTATCATCAAAAATTGCACCAAATGCAACACAATTAGGCATTGATCGAGCATAAGTTCCACCACCAATGGCAATTGGTTTTGCTGTTTTATCTTTAGTTACTGTTTGATAAATACCCATTAAAGCAGTAACTAGTGGTGAATCAATTGGGATATACAATGCTTTATCATATTTTTTAACTTCAACTGTTAAATGATAAGGTATTAATAATTCTTTGATTTTATTTAAAATCACTTCTTGCTTTGTATGAACGGGAAATCTAATATTACATCCTAATTTTGAAATATTTTCATTAATTATTACAATCCCAACATTAATCGTAAAACTACCTGATTCATCATCATATTGACCAAAATATTTTGTTAAAGCAGTATCTTCTTGTAAAACATCACTAACAAAATTAATTAATGGATGGTCATAACCTAATGCTTTTAAAATTAATAAAGTTCTTAAACCAGCATTAATGCCATCTTTTGGTTTTGAACCATGAGCAGATTTTCCATGAATAATTATTTGTTGATTTTGTTTTTCAACACGATAACCTTTTGTTTGAGCAAGTTGATAAAACTTATCTAAATTAATATTCTCTGTTGTACAAGTTGAACAAGTAACATTATAGGCTTCACCACCATTAACTTTGATTTTTTTATTACCAGCACCAACAATATCAAGATTAATAATGCCTTTTTCAGCATAAGTTAAAGGAAATAAACCATCTGGTGTAAAACCAAAGTTAGGTGTTCCTTCTTTTGTCATATAAGTTTTAATTGAATCTCAAGTTGTTTCTTCAGTCAAACCAAAGATTAGTCTAATTCGTCTTTTTGGTTGATAATTATGATCTTTTAAGTATTTTAAACAATATAAAACAATAATTGTTGGTCCTTTATCATCTAAAACACCACGACCATATAAAATATCATTAATAATTTTCGGTTGAAATGGTGGTATTTCTCATTCTTCAAGGTTACCAGGCGGTACAACATCTAAATGACCCAAAATTGCAAAGATTTCTTGACCTTGACCATACTCAACATAACCATATTTATTATTTGAATCACAATAAATTTTAAATCCTAATGATTTAGCTAAATCAAGGGCATAATGTAATACTTGTTTAACTCCTTGACCATAAGGAGCATCCTTTGTTTTAGTCCCAGAATATGATGGAATACTAACAATTGCTTTAATTTTTTCAATTGCTGCTGGAAAATATTTATCTTTCAATAATTGTTCATCAATTTTTATTGTTTGTTTAAAATCTTTTGCTTTTCTTGCAATAGAACTCATATTTCTATCCTCTTTCATAAAACCTATACATTTATGATAGCAAGCAAAATATCGTTTAACAAGTTTCACCCTTGATTTGTTGCTTGTAAAGCATTGTTTTCAATTATTAATTTATTAGCTTTAATTAATTTATTAAGTATTTTTGAAAAACTATTAAAAGCTAATAAATTATCATTTTCTAAAACTAAACCAGTTTTTAACATTAGACCTTGAATAATTAATAATTGATAATACTGATTTTTATTTAAAGTTTGCTTGATTTTTTTTCAATTAATTTCATTAGTATTATTAATTGTCATTATTTTATCTTTTATAATAAAAAAACTACCGGCATTTGGACCTAAACCATATCAATTTTTCAACTGTAAATAAGCTAAAGTTTGTTGTGAATAATAATTATTACTTAATGCGAAACTAAAAAATTCATAATTATTATAGTGATATTTACTTAAAAAATTATTTATTAATTTTTTATTATTTAAATTATGAACATCATTATGACTTTGATAACTAATATGAGGAGCATTTAATGATCAAGCAATATTTAAATCATTAATAATATCTCTTTCTGTTTGTGATTTAAGATTATCTTCAAAGTCACAAGAAAAATTATTGAAACCAAGTTCTAAACTAGTATTAATTAATGACAAAATTTCATTAGCATTAAAACTTTGATTAACACCTTTTAATAAATTATTATTAAAAGTTCTAATTTTTCAAATTAAACGGTTAATTTTAAATCTTTTTAAAAGTTCTAATTGTTCGTTTTTTAAAGTTTGATAACCAATCTCAAAACTATATTCAATTAAATCACTACCAATAATTGAATTAATTAAAGTCAAAAATTCTCTTAATTGTTCATTAGTTAAAAAAATACTATCATTTGTTGCAATATAAATTGTTTTAACTGCTAAATGATAGTCATTTTTTAATTTTGAAAATTCTTTTTTAAAATGTGAAAAATAATTAATAAAATTTAGCTCTTGATCAAGAGCTAAATTGATAAATAAGTGTTCAATATCATTCATTCAATTATTCACTAATGTTAAAATCTAAATTAACATTTTCTTCATTTTGATAAATTTTAATATTATCTGTTATTTCTTTAGTGTTCTTAATACTTGAAGCTGGCACAATTACTCTAATTGTTGCTAAAGTTTTAGGAACTAAATTATTAGTACTAGGACTTACAATCTTATTTTCAACAATAGGTTGAGATTTTAAATTAGTATTAGCAGCAATTTGAACTGGTTTAATTAATTCTTTTGCTACTTTTTTTTCTTCTTTAATTTTTACTTTATTGCTAACAAAAATTAAATTAACTAAACTAGCAATAATCCCAATTAATGAGAATAACATTATTAAATAAAATGGAATAACAACAATTAAATTTTCTTTGGCAAAGAAGGAAATATCACCAATTAAAACATGTTTTTTAATAATATAAAGGTTAGCAAATAATCCAAATCCAAAAATTCCCATTGTTAAAATTAAATTTAAGAAAGAAAAAATATTATTAGTAGTATTTTTATGTTTAATAAAAATTAATGGTAAAGAAAAAGATAATGCAAGACCGGCGAAAGTAAAAATAATTGCACTAAATCCTCAAAAACCAAGAACAAATAAATCATTTTGTAAAAAACTTAGAAACTTTTCAAGAGTATCACGAGCATGATTAAGATTAAATCACAGTAATCAACTAACAATTAAAGTTACACAAACTAATAATAATGACGAAATTAATAATCAACGAATAAAAGCATTAGTCTTTGGTAATTCAATTAATTTTTTTTCATTTTTTTCCATATAAAGGCCCCGTTTCATATTTTTCTAAATTATACACCTGAAAAAGAAAAAACCATAAATAATTTTCAAAAAAAACTAACTTTATTTATGATTTTTTTGCTTTTTATGTATATTTATTTTGATGGCAAATAATACTATGAAGATTAGCATGACCAAGAATTAATTCTCGTGTGTTAATTAAAATAATTCTTCTGTCAGGAAACACTTTTGATAAAACATTCAATGCTTGTTCTTCTGATTCTTTATCATTAAAAGTTGGAACTAAAACTGCTTTATTAGTTAAATATAAATTTGTATAACTACCAGTTAAAACTTGATCAAAAGAATTTGGACTATGATTAACATTATAATCAATCATTTCTGTTTCTTTTTCAGTTCGATTTGCAATTTTTGGTAATAAAACTTTTAAAATTTTATATCTTTGTCCGTAAGCATTAAGTGCTTTTTTTAAAATTTTTTCTGTTTCAAGTACAACTTGATAACGGTCATCGTAACTATTATCAGTTCAACTTAATAAAATTGTTGTTTCATCTACTAAGGTTAATAAATTATTTAACCGACCTTTTGTTAAATCAAAAGGTAAACCAAATGGCAATCAAATTACTTGAACAACATTTAAATATTGTTTTAAATAATCTTCAGCTTGTTCTTTTGTCAAATTAGGATTACGAATTTCTGATAAAATCCCTTCTTCACTAGCAAAACAAGTTCCATTACCATCTAATAAAATCATTCCTCATTCTAAAATGATTGGTAATTCATAATAATTAATATTTTCTAATTCAAAAAGTTTATAACTTAACATATCATCGTCATGTCACGGATAGTAAAGACCATAGGTGCTGCCACCTCAAGCATTAAAACTAGCTTTTAAACCACGAATTTCTTTTGTTTCAGGATTAACTAAAAACAAAGGACCAAAGTCACGAAGCAAACTATCATTAGTTGTTATCTCAACTACTTTGATTTTCTCGTTTAATTGACTGCGAGCATTTTGAAATTGATGCTTACTAACTATAACGGTGATATTTTCATATTTAATTAAAGTATTAGCGATTGAAACAATAAGTTTTTGAATTGGTTTAGCACCCATTCGTCAGTTATCAGTTCTTTCTGGTCAAATAATTCATGCTTGTTTATGTTCTAGAAACTCTGCAGAAGCCTGAAAATTATCATTGCTTGGCACACTAAAAAATCTTTTTGCCATAGTAGCACTCCTTTCGTGCTACTGAATAGTTTCTCTTTAATATTTCAAAATCCTTTTTATATAAATAACAAATAAATTATAAATAAGATTAACTTAAATAACAAGATTTAATTTCATTAAATAAAAAAAGAATATTCTAAAAGGTTATCAACGATTGACAAAATTATTTGAGATAACTCTAAATGAAATATATAATAAATCTAAATAAAACTTATTATAAGGAGTAAAGATAAATGAACATATTAATTACAATCATGATTTTATTAATTATTATTGTTAGTACTATTATTGGATTTGTATTAATAATACAAATCATTAAATTAGTAAATCAGCTTATAAAATATTTTAAATTATCAAATATCAAATTAAAATTAGAATTAGGAATTAAAGAAAATCCAGTAGAAATTAAAGTAAATGAAGAAAATAATGAAATAACTACTGAAAGTTCTGAAACTGGGTGACTATAAAAAATATAAAAGAAACATCTTTAATTAGATGTTTCTTTTATATAAAATTATCAATTTAATTAAAGTTAAGTCAAAAATTCAAAATGATATTCAAATGAATTAATAGATATACCTGCTGCTGAAAATGCTCGATTTGATACATTGCCATTTGCTCAAACTCAAATTCAATCTCAAAGAAAAATGCCTGCTTCAGTAACTGTGACATTCCATGCTCATTCATGATCTGATAATCTATTGTCTCCACTATGATATCGTTCATTTTCATAGTAACCTTCTTTTTTAGCATTTAAATCTGTTACTACCAAATCTTCCGTTGAATTAAAAACACCTGAATTTCCAATCCCTGAATTATCTGCATATCAATAATTTATATATAATCTTATTCAAGACCTTGTAAAATCCATTTTTGAAAGCATGGTTTTATTAATTTGAATATCACTTCATTCAAAAGTACTAGATGTTTCGACACTAGTTTGTTGTGATTTGCCCTTTATAGCATCACTAATGTTTTCTTGAATTGTTACATTAGCTTGTTTTGTTCCTGAAAAAATGGTTTGTTTTTCAACAGCAATTTCGCTTTTTGGTAAGGAAGCGATTGATGATAAACCTAAACTAGTAATTGCTAAACTTGTTAACATTAATTTCATTTTTTACACTACCCTTCTTTTTGCCATAACCCTTAATTAATCATGATTTAATTAAATTATAACAAAACTATAAGCAATTACTATCTTCAGAAAAATCTTTATTTTCTAATTTAAATTATCAATTTAATGTAAATTAAATTTAATAACATATATAATAAATAATCATAATAAATAAAAGGGAACAAATAATTAAATAATAAAACTAAGGGGGAATTAGTTAATGCTTAAAAATTGAAATAAAAAATTAAGCGAAATTATGAAATTAAAAGAATATAAAAAAATCAATATGATTAGAATTCATTATAATAAAAATTGAACTAATCATTTTGAAGAACATACTGATAATGATGATTGCTTTGAAATGATATTAGATTATCCTAATAACGATATTGTTGAATTCAAAGATGGATCAGCAGATCCTAATTATGGTGCTTATAATGGTAAATTTAATAATCATAAAGTATTATGAGCAACTTCATTAATTCTAAATAAAGGAGAATGAGAAAATTATCCTGATATTATTGACCATATTCTCAATATCTATTTAACTGATTCAGAAATTAAGCAAGAAAAAGCACCTAATTAAAGGTGCTATTATTTATCTTTTTCGGTTTTTAATTTATCTAAAATTGTTTCAATGCGATTTGCTGATTCAATTGTATTATCATATTTAAATCTAATTTGTGGAACTTTATAAGTACTACTAATTTGAGCTAATTCGTGACGACAAAATCCTCTAACATTTTCTAATTCTTTAGAAATTTGACTAACTTCTTCTTGATTTTGATGATAAAGATATCACATCACAGTTGCATAACTTAAATCATTTGTTACCTTAACATCTGTAATTGTAATATTAGAAAACTTTGGATTTTTAGCTTTAACTTTTAAAATCTTAGTAATTTCAATCTTAAGTCATTTTTCAGTACGAGCAAGTTTTGGATTAACCATTATTTTTAACCTCTTCAATGATATAAGCTTCAATGATGTCATCTTCTTTTAAATCATTATAGTTTTTAACTGTAATTCCACACTCAAAGCCTTTTTTAACCGATTTTAAATCTTCTTTTTCGTGTTTTAAACTATTAATTTCGCCACTATAAATAACAATATCATTTCGTAAAATTCTTACTTTACTATTACGAGTAATCATACCATCAATTACTAAACAACCAGCAATTGTTCCAACCTTTGAATAATGGAATAATCTTACAACTCGGGCTTGACCTAATACTTTTTCTTCATATTCAGGTGCTAATAATCCCTTAGCAGCATTTTCTAATTCTTCAGTTAATTTATAAATAACATTATGTAATCTAATTTCAATCTTAGCATCTTGAGCAGCATCACGAACAATATGATTTGGTCTAACATTAAAACCATAAATAACACTATTTGATGCAACAGCTAAAGTTACATCTGACTCAGTAATACCACCAACACCAGCACGAATTAATTTAACTTGAATGTCTTTAACTTTAATCTTAGTTAATGCTTGAATTAAAGCTTGTAATGACCCTTGAGTATCAGCTTTAAGAATAATATTAATTTGCTTTAACTCACCACTAGAAGCTTCTTGAGCAATATTGCCTAAACTAATTTGTTTTTTAAGTTGTTCATCTTGTTGTCTTGCTGATGCAACCTTTTTGGCAATCTTTTCATCATTAAAGACCATAAATAATTCACCAGGAGTTGGAGCACTTTCAAACCCTAAAACTTGAATAACAGCAGAAGGAGTTGCTTGTTTAACATCTTTTCCTAAATCACTTGTCATTTTTTTGATTTTACCTTTAATTGCTCCTGCAACAATAATATCTTTAACATTCAAAGTACCACCTTGAACTAATAAAGTGCAAACTGAACCAATATTTTTATCATAATGTGATTCAATTACTGTGCCATTAGCAAAACGATTTGGATTTGCTTTTAACTCTTTAACATCAGCAACAAGTAAAATTGCTTCTAATAACTCATCAATTCCTTGATGTTTTAAAGCACTACCATAAACAAAGATTGTATCTCCGCCTCATTCTTCACTAGTTAAACCAAAATTAGATAATTCAGAAAGTACCTTATCTTTATTAATTCCAGGTTTATCAATTTTATTAACAAAAACAATAATTTCAACATTAGCTGCTTTAGCATGATCAATTGCTTCTTTAGTTTGTGGCATTACACCATCATCAGCAGCAACTACTAAAATAACAATATCAGTAATTTTTGATCCTCTTGCTCGCATTTCAGTAAATGCTTCGTGACCTGGAGTATCAATAAAGGTAATTTTTTTGCCTTCTTTAGTTCTCACTTGATAAGCACCTATATGTTGGGTAATTCCACCATGTTCTTGTTTAGTAACATTTGAATTACGAATAGTATCTAATAAAGTAGTTTTACCATGATCAACATGTCCCATAATTGTTACTACAGGCGGTCTTGGCAATAAGTTTTCTGGTTTATCATCAAATTCAACTGTTTCTAAAATATTTTCATAAGTAACATTTTTAGTTTTTTTAAAATCAAAACCAAATTCAAGACACACTTCTGCCATCAATTCTTCATTTAATAATTGATTTTGATTATACATTTTACCGTGTTTCATAAAATATTTAATGATATCAACAATTGAAATATTTAAAGCATTAGCTAACTGTGCAATAGTTAACGGTTCTTGAAAGACAAAAACTCCTTTTTCATCAACATGAGCTGTTTGTTGTTTCAATTGTTGACTAATATTTTTTACTTGTTTTGAATCTTGTTTTTTAGCCATAACTATCACCTTTCTATTATTTATTTTTTAATCTCAATAATTTTCAATTGTTGAAATTATCGTTTGATAAATTTCATCAGTAATTTCAATTGCTAAAGCTCTTTCTAAATTTTTGCTTACTTTTGCTTTAGTAATTAAATCAATTTTTGGTTGAATGTAAGCACCATGACCATTGGCTTTGCCACTAAGATCAACAAATACTTTACCTTCATTATTTTTAACAATTCGAATTAATTCTCGCTTTGGTAAAATTTGATTGGTAAGAACACATTTACGCATTGGAATTTTTTTTCGCAGTTTTAAAGGAACTTTTGTCATAATTATTTTCTAAATTGATTTTGTCTAAAACTATTTTTATTTCTTAAATTAGTTACAAATTGATCGTAATCTTCTAATTTTAAATTCCCATTTCAATTAAATTTAATATTATCTTTTTGTGCTTGTTCTAAAGAAATAATATTAATTTTTCAATGTGTTAAACGAGCAACAAGTTTTGCTGCCATACCATTTTTTCCAATTGCTAAAGAAAATTGTTCAGTTGGCACAATGACATCTGCTTGTTGTTCTTTTTCATTAATTGAAATACTAATAACTTTTGCTGGTGCTAAAGCATTAATAATAAAGTTAGAAATATTTTCATCATAAAGAATAACATCAATTTTTTCGCCATTTAATTCTTTTGAAATTGTTTGAATTCTTGAACCTTTTGGTCCAATACATGCTCCAACAGCATCAATTGTATTATCATTACTAATGATAGCAACTTTGGCACGAACACCTGGAATTCTTGCTACTTCTTTAATCTCAATTACATTTTTTCCATCAGGATTTAATTGATTAAATTCTGGAACTTCTAATTCTAATAAACGACTTAAAAAACCAGAATGAGTTCTTGATGCCAGAATTTGACCATAATTTTTATTTTTAATAATATCTTCAAGATAAAACTTAATATGATTATTTGGTTCATTAATACTAAAAGTTTCACCTAGAATTTGGTTTTTCTTTGGTAAATAAGCATACGCTCTACCAATTTTAATTAAACAATATGTATCTTCAACAGTTTCTACCTTACCAATTAAGATTGTTCCTTGTTTATCAATAAATTCATCATAAATTGAATTTTTTTCTGCTTCTCTAATTGATTGTTTAAAGATTTGAATTGCTTGAGAAATTGCTAAACGACCAAATTTATCAGTTGGAATTTCTTCAACATAAATATCACCAATTGTTAAATCGGGATTTTCTGCTTTAACTTGACTTAAAGCAATTTCTAAATCAGGTTCTTCTACTTTAGCAACCACTGTTAAATTCTTAAACATGGTAATTTTGCCTTGGTCTTGATCAATTTCAACTCTAACATTGTCTAACATTTCATGAGTTTCTTTTTCATAAGCTTTTAGTAAGCCTTCTTTTAATGCTTGATAAATAACTTGTGGTTCAATTTGTTTTTCTTTTGCAATATTTTCAATTTCTTCAAGAATCATTTTATTCTTATCAGTCATATTTGTCCTCCTTGTTAAATTTTTAAATAAATAAAACCAAAAAAATAAGAAAGACAGCATTCGCTGTCTTAGACATAACTTTCTTTTACTTATATATTATAGTAAAAAATGAGGTAAAAAGCAACTAACTTTAAGATTTATTTTGAAACTTCATTATAATATTCGTTCGTTACTGGTTCCATTCAAACAACTGCTTCATTACTAGGTGCATACATAACAACTAAATGTGAAAATGATGAATTATGACTTGCTCCATTTCAATGCTTAACATTCGGTTGACACTTTATAAGATCATCTTGTTTTAAGATAACAACTTTTTTATTTTCTTCTTTATAAGAGTCAATCTTATCAATAGCAATTAAAAATTTGTCTCTATTAAGAATATGTATTATCTCCTGCATTTCTTTACCAATTTTAAAAGAATTATTTGATATTAATTAAAATTAGATACTTTTTAAATTTATCAAGATTGATTTATACATTCATTAATAATTAAATATTGAGAAGAATTACAAAAATTACTATCATTTTTATTATGAATTTCACATTTTTTAATTGCTTTTTGCAAAATTATAGCTTTTTGCTTAAGAGATTTATCAATACTTTTTAACTTATCTAAAACTTTATCAATATAATCTTTTGTTAACAAATCATCAATATTTTGTAATAATTCAATTGTACGAAATATAGCAAAAGAATCTAAAATTTTATCTTTTAATAAAGACATAATACTTTCTCCAAATTTAATCTCTGCCTGCTTTTTATCTTTATTCATATTTTTAATATAAATATCTATTATTGTAATTAATTCTTCTTCTCTTATTTTAAATTTATATTTAAAATTAGAAAAAAATTTTTCAATTGCTTTCATTCTCTTATTGATATAAACCATTGAATTACTTATTTGCTTAGATATGTATATAGAAGGTAAAGTACTATTTCCTATGAAAATATCAAAATAATGTAATCCAAAATATTCATCGAATGTATTTACAATCAATCTTATTTCAGAGATAGATTCAAATTTTAAGTATTCAATTTTTTCAAGAATATCTTTAATTAATTTATGTGATTTTGTAAAATCTTGAATATAATGTTCTATTTTACTAATTCTAATATCTTTTCTAATTTGATAATTTGCTCAATAAAAACCAAAAATTAAAGTACTAATTGTTAATAAGCTTCCTACAGAAAAATCAAAAATACTACCATTAATATTTCGTTCTAAGGCGGGAATTGCTTCAATAATAATTCTAAATACTACTAAAATTAAATTAAAAATAAAAAAAATAAATGAAGCAAAAAATCAAGGATTAAATTTTACCTTAAATTTAAAATTATTTTGACACATATATTAATACCTATTTAAATTTTATAGTTGCCTTTATATTCATTATATTCGTTGATGATTCAAAAGGACCAAGGTCTTTTCTAGCATTTATTCATGATTTTTCTTTATGCGTTTTTTTAACCAATTCAAAAACATCTAAATTACCATATTTTTGACTAATTTCATCCAAAAATATTTTAACTTTTTTTCTACTGTTAAAATAATCATTAACTTCCTCGAAGTCATTATCCCCTAAAATTTTATAAAAATTCTTGTATACATTTGGTAAGACTGGTCCATAAATTCAAGCTTGAAAATTATCATCAAATAACTCTAATTTATTTTTTTGATAATAATCCTTATAAGCAAAAAATAATAACTTTTGTAACTTTAAATTACTCATATCATTCGTATTATAGAATAAGTATTTTGCAATCATCATAACATCTAAATTTGACTCAATTTTATCATTATTAGCCATAAACTTCGCCTTCTTTCTATAAATTTAGATTTACAAACTATAAAAAATAATAATTATATATAATACTTGTATATTTTTATTATACATTTTTCAAAAATAACGACCGTAATTATCATTTTCTTATCATTATCTTAACATCAAAATAAGAAATCTTACCCTTCTTTTTTTATTTTTTAAAACCTTAAAACGATAATATTTTCATATAATCAGACTTAAAGTTTAATATGTTTCTTAATAATCTTTTTAACTTCTTTTACTGTATGCTCTAAAACATCATTCACAACAACATAATCATACTTATCTTGTAACTTAAACTCTTCTTTTGCTTTATTTAATCGTTCTTCAATCACTGCTTTTGGTTCAGTTGCTCGTAAACGAATTCTTTCTTCCAAAACTTTAAAAGTTGGGGGCATAATAAAAATACTAAAAGCAGATTTGCGATCAGGATAGTTTCTCATAACTTGTTTTGCTCCATCTGCTTCAATTTCTAAAATAACATTGTAACCATCTGCTTGTAACTGTTGAACATAACTCTTGCTTGTACCATAATAATTGTTAATAAATTTAGTATATTCTAAAAAATCATTATGTTTAATCTTTGCTTCAAATTCTGCTTTAGTAACAAAAAAATAATTTATATCAGGAACTTCATAATTTCTTGGTTGTCTTGTTGTATAAGATACTGAATAAGCTAAATTTAAACTTTTATCTTTAAAAAGTTCATTAATAACTGCTCCTTTACCAACACCACTTGGTCCAGAAATAATTATTAACATACCTTCTTTATTACTCATTATTACCTCTTTCTCTTTTATTTGTTCTTATTTGTATTAGTTTAGTCATTTATTTGATATTGAATAATTTTAATATATATTTTACCGTATTTTTTATCTGAAATTGTTTTTAATTGTGAATTTAATTGTAAATTTTGTAAAATAACATTTGTTTCTAAAATTATTAAAGCATCAGGATTTAATAAATCATTTTCTCAACAATAATTAATAATTCATTGTTGACAATCAACGTTTGCAAAAGGCGGATCAATAAATAATAAATCAATCTTGCTACTAAATTTTTTAAAAAAAGTTTGATAATCAAAATTACTTACTAATGTTACTTGATTTAAACGACAATTATCAATATTTTTTTGAATTATTTTACATGCTTCAAGATTAATATCGTTAATGTAAGCAAACTTAGCATTCCGCGATAAACTTTCTAAAGCTAAACTGCCACTACCACCAAAAACATCAACAATAACTAGTCCTTCAAACTGACAATAATTTTGTAAAATATTAAAAATATTTTCTTTAATTCTTGTTAAAGTTGGTCGGGTATCTTTTCCTTCTAAAGTAATTAATTTTTTACCTTTTAATTTTCCGGCAATAATATTCATTTATTGTAAATTCTTCTTTCCAAAAATTATTATTTGTTAAATAATTATA
>Ga0153940_1000495_pt1 | contig 20212 bp, 14 predicted proteins | sample TSNJ024MetaG_FD_104736 | JGI IMG/M metagenome (GOLD analysis project Ga0153940, IMG submission 104736) | Attine ant fungus gardens microbial communities from New Jersey, USA - TSNJ024 MetaG | ecosystem: Host-associated > Fungi > Mycelium > Unclassified | place: USA: New Jersey, Brendan T. Byrne...
ACAATAAGATTATAGGATATAATACAGACCAGTCGAAATTTACGACTGACTATACAGATCGCACCATCAACTTCATACGAAAGAATAAGGATGTACCCTTCTTTATCTATCTGGCGCATTCCATGCCCCATGTGCCGCTGGCGGTATCCGACAAGTTTAAAGATAAAAGCGAACAGGGACTATACGGAGATGTAATGATGGAACTGGACTGGAGTGTAGGAGAGGTATTGCAAACGCTGAAAGACCTGAACCTCGAAGAAAATACACTGGTCATACTCACTTCTGATAACGGGCCGTGGATAAATTACGGCAATCACGCAGGTTCGACCGGCGGACTAAGAGAAGCAAAAGGAACTACCTTCGAGGGTGGAAACCGTGTTCCCTTCATCGCATACTGGAAAGGCAAAATAGAAGCGGGGACAGTATGTAACAGGATGGCGTCCAATATAGACGTACTACCCACATTGGCAGATATAAGCAATGCGCCGCTGTCCCAGAACAAGATCGACGGGGTCAGCCTATTGCCCCTGATGAAAGGTGATATGGAAATGATTCCCCACCAATATTTCTTCTATTATTACAGGGTAAATGATCTGGAAGCCGTAACCGACGGAACTTATAAACTTATATTTCCGCACAAGCACAGGACCTACAGCCTGTTTCCTCCGGGCAATGACGGAAAACCGGGAGATGTAAAAGAAGATTTTGAATTGAAAGAACCACAATTGTTCGATCTGCGCCGCGATGCGGGTGAATGCTACAATATCATAAACGAATATCCCGAAATAGCCGACAGGCTGGAAAAGGCAGCCATGACAGCGAGAGAGGATATCGGAGATAATCTTACGAATATGAAAGGAGCAAACCGCAGGCCAATAGGCAGGGTGGATAAATAAGCCTTTCGTGCTACTCTTTTGCCGGGATATTTTCGTCGAAACTGTCGATAAAAATCTTTTTGGCTACCTTGCCCACGATCCTTGTGGATATGGCATCATATGAGCCGCCGACTATGCCGCCGACTACAGGTACGGCTTTCCCTATGGAGGTTACTCCTTTTTCGCCTGCTTTCGCTGCTAGCTTGGCACTGACTTTTTCGATGGTTTTGGTTATAAGCTTTTCGCTGGCCTTGATACTTACATCTTTCAGTAGTTCCTTTGCTCCATTGCCTACCATGCAAATATAGACAAGGGATTTGACTCTATCGTCTCTGATATCGTGCCCACCCATATAGGCTATAGCCGTAATCATACGTATCTGTACATAGATCACGCTGGCAATATTAGCAGGAACAGTCAGAGGCATAATCATAACGCCGCCAAGGCCGGTGACGAAACCACTCGTAGCAGCTTTTGCTACCTGCCATTTGATTAGCGAGTCTACTTGCTGGCTCAGTGTACCATCCTGATGGAGATAGCTATTACCCAGATCATAAGCTGAATCAACACCTGTAAGTCCGACTACAGCTTTTGAATATGCCCAGTCGAGTGTTTTGGCCATTAGCCCTTTGTTTGGCTTTGTATTTTGTTTGTTATCAGTCATTATTCTAAATTCCTAATCTTTTATTTACTAGAACAATAACTATGCCAAGTTAGGCAAAAAGAATAAAGCGTCTCATTTTCAGGAAATGAAACGCTTTAATAAAAAAGTAAAATAATTTAATTCTCATTCAACAGTCTGCCCAGATCGTTAGGCGTAAGGTTCATTGCCACGATTACCCCGTTTTCATCAATCAGGTAATTCTTAAACCCACGTTCCAACTGATAGCGATCATACAGCTCGGAGGAAACATCCCCTTTGGCCAGAAACTGATATTTCGTATCAATTTTATCCATGACCAACGTCCTCTCATACACTGACTCGCTCTTGTCAAAAGAAACTGAAACCATCTGCACCGAATACCGCTTATTCTCGATAATATGAGACAGTAGCACATTGTCCTTGTGCGAATAGGCGTCATAAGCCGCCCAAAAGTTTATCAATACTTTTTGACCTCTAAGGTCAGACAAATTAATTTTTGTTCCTGATTCATTTACCAAATTTTTAATATCAGGCAACAGGTTTCCCGGATAAATACCTTTCGAAAGACTAGAAGTTCTCGACATGTTGGATGATAAGCTTATAAAAGTTATACCCGCAATCAAGAAGTACTTCAAATACTTCATAAAATAATCATTAGGTTACCACTAAAGTCTTTATCCCTCACTTTCCTCACAGAAAAGGAAAAAAGACCCTCCCAACTTTTGGGAACAGAATTAATTATCTACGCTTAGATAATTTATAATCCTGTATTTCGGGTTCAAAGATAATACAATTTCGCGAAATGTGAATAATCTGTTCAGGCTAATTATTAACAGTTGCAATTTTTACAATGTATGCTTGTTGTGTATATATATGATAATCAGTTGATAACAAAGTGTTATTTGTGTTTCTTTTTACTTTTGCAACATACTTTAAATTAGTACTTGGAGATAAATAAAGAGGCTGTCTCAAAAGGGGCACAGTACTATCAATGTGCTACCCTCTTTGTCATCCTGAGTGTAACGAAGGATCTCGACCCTGAGAAACGAGATGTTTCACTCCGTTCAACATGACAAAAAGAAAGTGAAAAATACTTTTGGGACAGCCTCTTTATTTTTAATATTTATATATTATTTACTTTGTAATGCGCTCAAGCCATTTCAACATAAAGAGCATTGTAAACATTGATATACAACATGCTGCAACAAATACACACCATGTGGCCCAAATAGGAATATTTTCATACAGAATAGCACCAATAAACAACAATTGATTACCTAATGCCGTAGCACCAAGCCAGCATCCTTGCATAATTCCCTGATATTGTGGAGGTGCCACTTTAGACACAAATGATATCCCCAGAGGACTGATAAATAATTCCGCTATTGTCAATATCAGATAAGTTCCTATCAATAAGAATGGTGTTACACGAGCAGAATCCGCTAATCCACCCACTGCTTTTACTTCATTAGCTGATGGCAAACCTAAGGAACCCAAAGACATTACAACATAGGCCAAAGCTGCAATACCCATACCAATGGCAATTTTTTTAGGAGCCGAAGGCTCTTTGCCTTTTGCCCGTAACCAGCCAAATACAGCCAGAATTATCGGCGTTAATAAAACAACAAACAGCGGATTAAATGACTGAAATAGTTCTGCGCCTTCCAGTGTAACTAAACCAAACAGATCAAGCTTCATACTACTCAAATCGGTGTAATCGTTTGCAAAGAATGTTAAAGTTAATCCGTTTTGATGGAATGAAAACCAGAAGAAAATCACAACAGCAAATACAGCAAATAAAGCGTATAAGCGCTGTTTCACTTCGTTCGCATCCATAGCAGGCGCTTCTTGTATTGCTGAGTGATCTTTCTTTACAGCTTTCTTCAATGCCGGATCTGGAAAACGCTTCTTATTTATAGTATAAATAGTAAGAGAGATCAGCATGGCAAAGATTGCTATACCGAAGGCATAATGGAATCCTGTATTAAATACACCAAGATATTCATTGGCAAACAAAGTCAGATCAGCAGGGGCACCATTCAGACTAACTTCGGGAGCTAACTTTGTAAAACGTTCAGCGGCTTCACCTGTAAGAGTTCCACCGATTTGCTGGTGACAAAGAGCCGGAAGATCGGAATTATATATAAAACCGTTTGTTTTAAGCCACCAGTTTCTGATACCTACTGCAATAAGCGGTGCAAAAATAGCACCTATATTAATAAACATATAAAACAATGAGAAACCGGAGTCACGCATTTTTCCATACTCTTCATTATCATACATTTGACCCACCAGGGCCTGCAAATTACCTTTAAATAAACCATTCCCAAAGGCGATAACAAATAGGCCAAAACAAGTAAGAGTTAGATATAAAGCTAAATTAGGAACCGGGGTAGGGGTCGGAATCGCTATAAGTAAATACCCTACGGCCATTAATATAATACCTACTTGAATTGTACCTTTATATTTCTTCGTTTTATCTGCAATAAGACCCCCGACAAGAGCCAAAGCATAAATAGAAAAGTAAAATACAGAGTAAATAATACCTGCATTTGATTTATCCAAACCAAATTTTGACATTAAGAAGAGGGACAGAATAGCCATCATAATATAGAAGCCGAAACGCTCTCCCATATTTGACAATGAGGCCGCTAATAAACCTTTAGGATGATTTTTAAACATAAAATTATATTTAAGATTAATATTATAAGTTATTTCATTCCTCTGTATGGTATTAAACTTTACAAAAGTAAGAAAACATACCAGATAATCGTTTTATCCAAACATATTAAAGAACATAAAACCCTGCTAACGGCATTTTTATGCAAATAAGATAGTTTTATTCTTATATACCAATACCCTTCTCGTAAGATGATATTCGATGGCATGGGATAATACTATCTTCTCCAGATCCTGCCCTTTACGCACCAGATTTTCCACACTATCGCGATGCGTAATGCGGGTAATATCCTGTTCTATAATCGGTCCTGCATCAAGCTCGGCTGTTACATAGTGACTTGTAGCGCCGATAATTTTCACCCCTCTCTCATAGGCCGCATGGTAGGGTTTTGCTCCCACAAAAGCCGGAAGGAAAGAATGGTGGATATTTATTATCTTATTAGGATATGTTTCGATGAATTTATCCGTCAATATCTGCATATAACGTGCAAGAACAATAAAATCGATTTCCTTATCTTTTAACAAAGCCAACTGTTGTGCTTCTATTTCATCCTTATTATCCTTGTCGAGCTTTAATACATGGTATTCAATACCGAAGCGTTCGGCAACCCACCGCATATCTTCGTGATTACTTATGATAAGGGGAATCTCCACATTCCATTCTCCTGCTGTGTAGCGAGCCAGTATATCGAACAGGCAATGTGACATCTTAGAAACAAAAACGGCCATACGTGGCGTATAGTCGTTGAAATAGAGCCGAAATGTCATATCGTACTTCTTAGCATACATCGTCTGGAAGTAATCGCTGATCTTCTCACGGGGAATAATAAAATTGGTTAAATCCCATTCGATACGCATAAAGAACGTATTCTCCTGCTTATCCACATGTTGTTCCAGATTGATGATATTACCTCCATTCACATTGATAAAATCGGTAACGGCAGCTACCAGCCCCGGCTGGTCGGGTGAAGATATAAGTATAATTGCGTGGGCGTTGTTCATTTTAATTTATTTAGTCTTCTTCTATCACCAGATTATCAATAATAAACTCTTGTCTCTCAGGGGTATTCTTACCCATGTAGAAATTGAGCATATTATTCACTAAATCTTCTTTCTTCATTGTCACCCGGTCGAGGCGCATATCTTTTCCTATGAAATGCACAAATTCGTCCGGTGATATTTCACCCAGACCTTTAAAGCGGGTTATTTCAGGATTTGCACCCAACTTACTGATGGCAGCAATTCGTTCTTCCTCGGTATAGCAATAGAATGTCTCTTTCTTGTTGCGAACGCGGAAAAGCGGTGTTTGCAGTATATATACATGATTCTTCTTTATCAAATCCGGAAAGAATTGCAAAAAGAAAGTCAGTATCAGCAAACGGATGTGCATACCATCCGTATCAGCATCGGTAGCAACTATTATCTTATTGTAGCGTAGCCCGTCCAGTCCGTCTTCGATATTCAAAGCTGCCTGCAACAAGTTGAATTCTTCATTCTCATATACAATCTTCTTTGTCAACCCGAAACTGTTCAATGGCTTTCCACGAAGGCTAAATACCGCTTGCAGATTCGGATTACGGCTCTTTGTGATAGACCCGCTGGCGGAATCCCCTTCGGTAATAAAAATACTGGTTTCATCCAGATTATCGCCCTTGGTATCGTTATAATGAATGCGGCAGTCGCGCAATTTTTTATTATGCAGATTGGCTTTTTTTGCACGTTCACGGGCCAGCTTCGTTACTCCTGCGATAGCCTTACGTTCTTTCTCCGAGTCAAGAATCTTTTTAAGTAACGTCTCCGATACATCGGTATGTTTATGCAGATAGTTATCCAACTCCTTTTTGAGGAAGTCCCCGATAAATTTCTGTACAGAAGGCCCCCCCGGTCCCATATCTTTTGATCCCAGCTTCGTTTTGGTCTGGGATTCGAATACGGGTTCTTCAACCTTTATACTGATAGCTGCCACAATACCGCTACGGATATCGGCATAATCGAAATTCTTATTATAGTATTCTTTGACTACACGGGATAATGATTCACGAAATGCAGACTGATGCGTCCCTCCCTGTGTGGTATGTTGTCCGTTCACAAACGAATAATATTCTTCCCCGTACTGGTCGGTATGCGTAATAACGACTTCTATATCTTCATCTTTCAGGTGAATGATCGGATACAACGCTTCGGAGGTCATATTCTCATTCAGGAGATCTACAAGTCCGTTTTTGGAGAAGAATTTCTTACCATTATAAATAATCGTAAGTCCGGTATTAAGGAATACATAGTTTTTAAGAAGGCTCTCTACATAATCGTCCCTGAAATTATAATTTGTAAAAATCGTATTATCAGGAATAAATTCAATTAGTGTACCGTTTTCTTCTGTTGTTTCGTGTATTTTATCCTCTTTGGTTACAATCGCTTTGCTGTATTCTACAGAAGTTGTCTGTCCGTCGCGAAAGCTTTGAATCTGGAAAAATGAAGAAAGTGCATTTACAGCTTTTATACCTACCCCATTCAGTCCTACCGACTTCTTGAAAGCCTTTGAATCATATTTGGCTCCGGTATTCATTTTTGATGATACATCTTTCACTTTACCCAATGGTACCCCACGTCCGTGGTCACGCACTCTGACAACGCCTTCTTCGATAGCGACATCGATAGTCTTGCCGTAGCCCATCATGTATTCATCAATAGAGTTATCCAGCACTTCCTTCAAAAGTACATAGACACCATCATCGGCAGATGAGCCGTCGCCCAACTTACCAATATACATCCCCGGACGGCGACGGATATGTTCTTGCCAGTCGAGGGTTTTTATATCATCATCGGAATAATTAACTTCGGGTAATTCGATCTTCTCTTCTTCCATAAACTTTTTAAAAATCTCTAGTAATGAAAAACGCAGCGTAAAATTATAAAAAAATCTTCGGAAGAAAAAGTTAAAGTGATACCCCTCATCCTCAATTTAGATGTTTTATATACGCCCGTCGCATCTTATGATTCTCAGCATTAAAGCCATCCCATAATGATGCCACTTTATTATTCATTTCCAGTTCGGGATTGGATTCGGCGAACTGAAAACCACATTTGTATGCCGACGGTATAAAGTCATTAAATATAATCGCGTTTACCCCTTTCCCCTGATATTCAGGCGCAATACCTATTAAGAGTAGGTCTATAACCGGATTCTTTTTGCTCTTCAGATCTTTCAACAGGTGATACCATCCGAAAGGGAATAGTTTTCCACGCGACTTAATCAGCCCCCGCGATAAACTTGGCATTCCGATACCAAAACCGACAACTTCATCCGTCTCTTCTTTTATAATGATAGATACAATATCCCAACGTAAAAGAGGTACATACATTTTTACATAATGATCTATCTGCTTCTGGGTTAAAGGGGCAAAGCCATAAAGGGGCTTATAGGCTTCGTTCATCAACTTGAACAGTCTGTCTACATATGGGGCAATCTGCTTCAAATTCTTAAACTTCAATACTTTCAAACCATACCGGGTGGCTACCATATTGGCGATGCGCTGATGCCTTTCAGGCACTGCATCAGGCACAGGAATCCGGTATTCATTCCAGTCGGCTTCCTTCTCAAAGCCTAAACGCTCAAGTTGTGTCACATAATATGGGTAACTATATTTAGTGGCCATAGTACTCACCTGATCGAACCCTTTTATAAGCATACCTTCGGGATCGAGATCCGTAAAACCCATAGGTCCTACTATAGCATCCATACCTTTATCTTTTACCCATTTTATCGCTGCGGCGAATAAAGCATCTACAACCTCGTTATCATCTATAAAATCGACCAGACTGAAACGCGCATGTTTTTCGTTCCATACTTCATTGGCTTTATGATTGATGATCGCGGCAATCCTGCCTACAATCTGATTCTCCTTATAGGCCAGGAACATTTGCATTTCGCAAAAGTCAAATGCAGGATTTTTCTTTGTATTCAGGGTATCCAACTCGTCCAATATCAGGGAAGGCACATAATACGGACAATCTTTATATAATTTTATAGGGAATTTCACAAAGGCCTTCTTTAAAGCCTTATCGTCTTCTTTTACTTCTCTAATTACTACAGACATACTTCAATTTCTGATTCTATTTTGGGCGTAAAGATAATATTTTATATGATGAGTTATAAATTATAAATAATGAATTAGCTTCTGTTAACTGGTACCTCACCAAATCAATTCATTCTCTGATACAATATAATCCATTTTTACATCATTTCTATCAGCAGGTATTTCGTCGAATAGTTGGAACTCGAAACATATCCCCAGCTTAGGTACTTTTACTTTGGGCAAAAAACGATCATAATAAGCCTTACCTCGACCCATCCGGTTCATTTTCCGGTCAAATGCCACTCCGGGAATTATTATCAGGTCAACCTTTTTATAATCAGTGTAATTTTCACCCACAGGCTCCATAATGCCAAATGCCGATTGTTGGAAACATGTATTGGAAGTGCATCTCCTGAAAACCATTTCGTCTTTTTCAATCACCGGGAGATAAAAGCTTTTCCCGGAACTCCACTTACGGATAAAGTCGAAGGTCTGCACCTCGTCTTCAAGACTATTATATATAAATATTGTCTTCGATTCCTGGAATATCCCTGTCAATTCAAGAACAGATAGTACTTCCTGGGAACGATTATATAATTCATCAGAAGTAAATTTCTTTTTAAGTGCAGAAATCTCTTTTCGTAATTTATCTTTCGCTTGTTGTATATTACTCATCTTTTTTAGACTATTGAAGTTGAAAAATAATATATCATAATTCAACCTGATATAGAAATATCAGACAAAAATACATTTCTTCAGTAATATTATCCTATTTTTGATGCTGAAAATAAGAAATATCCTAAAAAACAACGAATAATAGTCATGAATTCCTTTTCCAAGTTCTTTCAGAGAGCGGTTTTCTATGATAAGCGCCTGATATTTGTCTTATGGATTGGTGCTGCTTTGGTTGCAGGGCTGGGACATCTGAACAAGGCCAATAATTACCAGATATTCAAACATGTATTCTACCATACCATCGAGCAGGTGAACCTGTATGCCGAATACCCGGACCAGTATTTTGACTCGAATCATTACGGGCCGCTATTCAGTATTATAATAGCCCCTTTTGCCCTTTTACCTGATTTCCTGGGAATACCTTTGTGGGAAATGGTAATTGCCTCTACATTACTGATTGCGATCTATAAACTTCCGATGTCGTGGAAAGGCAAAGTTATCATCTATTGGATCGCCATACTTGAAGTATATCTGAATGCGACTAACAGCCAGACAAATACACTTATAGCAGCATTAATAATCGGGGCTTTTATTTGCATCAAGTCGGAAAAGGATTTCTGGGCGGCTTGTTTTATTATGCTGGGACTATTTATAAAACTGTATGGTATTGTAGGGCTGGCATTCTTCTTTTTCTCAAAACATAAACCAAAACTTATTGGCTACTTATTCTTATGGGGGATTATTTTCTTTGTATTACCTATGATTATCTCTTCGCCTCAGTTTATCGTACAAAGCTATGCGGACTGGTACGAATCGCTGATGTTGAAAAATACATTAAATGCAGATTCGGTCTATCAGAATATATCCGCAATAGGTCTGATGCAAAGGGTTTCGGGGCTAACATTCTCAAATCTGATTATTCTGATTCCCGCCGTCCTTTTGTTTGCTTTACAATATATACCGGTAAAGGAATACAGAAATCCGGTTTATCAATATGGCCTTTTGGCTTCTACCCTTATCTTTATCGTCCTCTTCAGTACCGGCTCCGAAAACAGCACTTACATCATAGCCGTAACCGGGGTTGCTATATGGTTTCTGATACAGAAGAAGCCCCTGAACAGATATCTGCTTATCTTATTTGTATTCACCCTGTTTTTAACTCTTTTCGCTAACTCGGACATAATTCCGGCCTTTATCAGGAGAGAGATTATAAGGCCATACTCGCTAAAAGCACTTCCGAGCCTGCTGGTATGGTTTGTCTTGGTCTATCAGCTTGTAACATTCCGGAAAGCATCCGGGAAAGAATTATCAAGCCGGTATCTGATAGTAAATGAAACAGAGAAATGATGAGCCCATAAAAAAAGCATGAGTTAATATCTCATGCTTCTCTTTTTATTCTATTTATATTGTTCGCTCTTTATTGCTTCGGGAGTTGCCTTATTAGCTTTGAGTAGTTTAACCGCCTCTTTCATTATCAGGTCGTCTTTCTGTGCTACCGGATAATATGCGTCTTCTCCGAAGATGTTCCGCAGGATGATTGCCTCCATTTGTGCTTGTAACAGTTTTCTGGATTCTTCGATCAGGTATGGCTGGCGGCGTATTCCTTTGTTGTATGCATACTCTACCAGATAATCTACGATCGGTTGAGCAGCCAGGTATTTATGAGCCTCCTGCCATGTCTTATACCCTTTCAGTTTATCCCTGTTCTTGGCCGAATAGACAAAAGAGTATTCACGCATCATACCACTGTTAGCTACTTTCAGGTAATAAGAGTTGATTCCTACCGTATCGCGAGGTACGAATACATCGGCCAATATACCGTCATCACCGTATACGGGACGTCCCGCTAAAGTATGGAACAATGGGAGGTTGTCCAGTTTTATACTGTCCCTGTTCGAGAATTCCCCTCTGTTATACCTGTTTAGTATATCCATATCGTAATCGGTGCGGTCACCTTTTTTATATGCTTTTTGGATACATCTTCCCGAAGGAGTATGATAACGGGCGATAGTCAATTGTAAAGCCGACCCGTCTTTGAACATAAAGCGGTTTTGTACAAGACCTTTTCCAAACGAACGGCGGCCGACAATCAGTCCTCTGTCATTATCCTGCATGGCTCCTGCAAAGATCTCACTGGCTGAAGCACTTCCTTCGTCAATAAGCACGATCAGCTGGTTGTCTTTACATGTGCCCGAACCATCGGCGAATACATTTTCGCGGGGATAAGCACGGCCTTCGGTATAGACAATCATATTTCCGTTTGCAAGGAATTCATTCGTCATCATTATTGCCGCACCCATATAACCACCCGTATTCTGTTGGAGGTCTACGATAAATGATTCACATCCCAGGCTTTTCAGTTTTGCAATAGCCGTAATGAATTCATTATAAGTCGTACTGCCGAATTTCGTAACTTTGATATATCCTATCTTATCATCTATCATATATGATACCGGAACTGTTTTTACAGGTACATCGGCACGGGTAACCTCAAATTCGATCAGGTCGGGGCTTGTATCCCTTTTTATTTTTATCTTAACTTTGGTATCTTTCTTACCCCGTAGTGTCTTGAAAACCTTCTCTTCGCTAAGTCCTTTCCCTACAAAAAGGCTATCGTTTACATATACCAGCCTGTCGCCGGGAATGATACCTACTGCCTCAGATGGTCCTCCTGGTATAACGTTCACGATATTCACCGTATCGTTCTTGATAAGAAATTCTACTCCGACTCCGCTGAAGTGACCTTCCAGTTCATCGCCGCTATATGCCATATTTTCTGCCGAAATGTATACAGAGTGAGGGTCTAGTCCGGCCAAAATCGTAGGAATAGCATCTTCCACCAATTCATTTACGTTGACAGTGTCTACGTACGACTTATTTACATATTCAAATATAGTCTCCAGTTTATTGCTACCTCCGAATATTTTCCGTACAGGGGTAAACACAGAAAATAAATTACCAATGAGAATCCCTACAGCTATACTCAATGCGATGCACAAGGGCAGCCAAATATATATCCTTTTACTTTTCATTTATTCTTTGACTCTATTATTATTTTCAGTTTCGTCCATTTCGATAAGAACAACTTCAATTCCGGCACGTTCCAATAATGCCGCGCCGTCGCTGCGCCGGTATTTCTGGTTGTAAACAACCCGTTTAATACCTGCCTGGATAATCAATTTAGCGCATTCGATACAGGGAGATGTCGTTACATACATTGTCGCACCCATACTACTATTGTGAGAGCATGCTACTTTTGTTATGGCATTGGCTTCGGCATGTAGAACGTACGGCTTGGTCTCATTGTTCTCATCTTCGCAGATATTTTCAAAACCGGCCGGAGTGCCATTATATCCATCCGATATAATCATTTTATCCTTTACAATTAATGCTCCTACTTTCCTGCGTACACAGTATGAATTTTCAGCCCAGATAGCTGCCATTCTCATATAACGTTCATCCAGCAGCTGTTGCTTATTTTTAGTCATATACTTCACCTCTTTTTCGAAGCACAAAGATAATGAAAAGTTCGCGATATGTTATTATAAGCGTGTTTTTTATCAGAAATTGATATTCGGTAAGACAGTAGTCCCTGATTATCCATTTTCCCATATTAAGACATGTAAATTATGGTACGGCATGTAGCTAAGAATATGTTTTATATTAATCAGGAATTAAAATAATTTTGTTGGTATATAAAATGTTCGGTCTTAACTAATCTGTTATGAGTAAACAAAAAAGCAGGAGTCTTATAAGACTCCTGTCTTTATACTTTCTTAAAAAGTTATTTTTACATATTTGTTTTTAAAAACTTAATTACTTTCTCATACAGATAAGTACGGTTAGCCGCACCCCGTATCGAATGGTCTTTGTCTGTGAATACAAACATATCGAATTGCTTGTTTGCTTTAACCAGAGCTGCCGCATAGTCCATTGTATTCTGGAAATGTACATTATCATCTGCCGAGCCGTGTATCAATAGCAGATTTCCTTCCAGCTTATTTGCGAAATTGACAGGCGAACCGGCTTCATATCCGGCATTGTTCTGCTGAGGTGTACGCATAAAACGTTCTGTATAAACCGAATCATAGAAGCGCCAGTCGGTTACGGGTGCAATTGCCACTCCGGCTTTAAATGTGCCGTTACCGCGGCTCATGCTCATCAGTACATTATATCCTCCGTAGCTCCATCCCCAGATTGCCATTTTGCTGCCGTCGATATATGGAAGTGTGGCAAAGTATTTAGCGGCAGCTACCTGGTCGTCCGATTCATAGATACCTAGATTCATATAGGTACATTTGCGGAATTCTTCACCTCTGGCTCCTGTGCCGCGTCCGTCTACACAGGCTACTATAAAGCCTTGGGTAGTCAGGTAATCAGTCCAGTCCATACCGTAACGATCCTGTACCTGCTGAGAGTCCGGCCCGCTGTATTGTACCATAACGAGCGGGTATTTATGAGACGGATTAAAGTCGGCAGGCTTCATTATATATGCATTCAGATCCCTGCCATCAGCCGATTTTACGGTAATAAACTCTTTCTTGGGAAGAGTCATCGATGCCAGTGTTTTACTTAGTGCGGCATTATCCTCCAGTACCCGCAGTTCTTTGCCTGTAGCGTCGTGCACTGTGGTTATCTTTGGGGTAGAGGCGTTGGAGTAGCTGTTGATATAATATTTACCGTTTTGACTGAATGCCGCTTCATTTGTGCCTTGTTTAGCCGATAGCTTTGTTTTGATGCCTTTCACCATATCTACTTTATAAATGGCGCGTTGCAAGGGACTTTCTTCTGCAGCCTCGTAGAATACCGTTTTTGTAACAGGGTCTACTGCAAGCAGGCCGGTTACATCGTAATTGCCCGAAGTCAGTTGTTTCTGCATTACACCTGTATTGTCGTACAGGTAGATATGCGCATAGCCGCTTCTCTCGCTCACATATGTAAACTGATTTCCAAAGAACCGGATTGTATTCAGCGATTGGGAATCCACATAGCGGCTATTCACCTCGTTCAATACTGAGCGGGGAACGGCAGAACGGGCGTTGGTGAAGAACATCTCAAATTTATTCTGATCACGGTTTAGTGTCATAATAGCCAGCTCGTCACCTGTGGGAAGAAATTCTATACGCGGGATGTACTCCGTACTTTCAGGAATATTCATTTTGCGGATAGTCTTGGCATCTATATCGAACACATTACATGTTACTCTCGAGTTTTGTTCGCCTGCTTTCGGGTATTTGAATGTAAACAGTGATGGATACAACTGATTGTTATACATCTGCATCGAATATTGCGGTACTGCGGTTTCGTCGAAACGGACAAATGCCAATAAGCTTCCGTCGGCTGAAAAATCCATCAGTCTGGTCGTTCCGAATTCTTCTTCGTATACCCAATCGGTACCTCCGTTGATAATCTTATTTATTTCACCGTCTTTGGTTACCTGCGATTCTGTATCATAATCGAATTTAGCCAGCCAGATATTATTGTCTATCACATAAGCAAGCATACGCCCGTCGCGGGAGAATACAGGCACAGACTGCTTCCCTTTGTTTTCGGTTAGTTTACGCACCAGGTTGCGGCGCACATCATAGTAATAATAATTTGCTTTGAAAGAGTGGCGGTATATAGATTCGGAATCATTGTATACGACCAATCGTTTTTCGTCGGGACTTATCAGAAAGCCCTGGAATGAGTCGAATGTACAATCGCGTGCTTTCTTTACATTAAAAATCGTATCGGTAGGCAAGCCTGTTTTATACGAATATTTGATAATCATTTTATTGTCTCTGTCGGCCTGAAAATATGATTCTCCGTCAACTGACGATGTTACAGGCTGTACGCCACGGGCGTAATATTTCCCGGAATTGATATCCCTGAGGTCTAAACGTTGCGCGTTAGCTGTTGTAAAGAACAGGCTAATAATCAACAATCCAAAAATGTCCTTCATGCTTTTATATGATTTTTATTTCTTGCAAATATACCGATTTTTAACAGGTGATGTATAGATTATAATGTGATTATTAGGGCAAACGCACGAAATTTACTCTTTTTAAAAAAGTTTATCTATGTATTAGTGAATAGCCTTTAGCTCTTTGATGTATTGATTGGCCCCTCCAAGCTCCCCTTGGGGCAGGGCTGTTAAGTTCTGATTTCTTATATACTCTTTGTCATGTTGAACGAAGTGAAACATCTCTTAAATCGAATGAGATCCTTCGTTCCACTCAGGATGACAGCAGAGAATAACAGAACAAAGTGAAGAACTTAACAACCCTGCCCCAAGGGGCTACAGAGAGGGCAATAAGTAATTATTAATTATTCATTCTTAATTACTTTCCGTGTAACTTTTGTAACTTTTTTTGAGATACGAGTAGACAAGATACGAGTTGTTAACTGATGACTGTTTACTGTTAACTGAAAAGTGTCAAGTTTGTCAAGTTTTATATTTGAAACTGAAAGGAGAATATAGGAAGTTAAAAGTGAATTAAAAAAGTAACAATGAAAAAGGAGATAAAAGCTGTCAAGTTTGTCAGGTTTTAACAATATATTGCAATTATAAGTTAATTTGACGATGTATAGGGAAAATTATTCGTTAATTTAATAAAGCGAATCAGCAGTTGAATTTTAACGTTGGATTTTTCTAATCCTAGTAAGTGTTCTTTGTAAAAACTTTTATCTTTCGGTTCAAACCTGCCGCACCCTCCTGGGCTTGTCCTCACTTTTGGCATTGCCCAAAAGTAAGCAAAAGGCTAGCGCTCCGTTCCTCGGCGACCCACAACCGATTTGCCGGCTGAAAGTGACAAACGGGCTATCGCCCAATCCCTTTTTACGCCGTCTGCACCGTGTGGGTGCCCCGCCTGCGTCACTAATGCGCAGAGGCTGACGCCATAGTGAAGGTAAAGCCCTTAGATCAAATATGCGCCAGCCTTGTCGTGCATCAGCGGACGCCATAGGCTTTATGGACGGGGTACCCATAGGGCGAAAAAGACTAAAAAACGAAAACGTGTCTGAGCTTATCGGCCGATTCGTATCAGACAATATTCGGAGCGAGTTTTTTCGTTTAGTCTTTGAGTCCGTTATGGGTCGGCCTATAAAGTGGGCGTCAAAGCATTTTTGGTTCCTTTTTGGGCTTTGGCCAAAAGGAACACAAGCAATCTGTGATTGCGCGTAGTTGAAAATAATAGAACGTTAAAAATCGACTACTGATTTATATCATTCATTGCTATATTTCCGTAATTATTATCCACTTAATGAAAAACAAACACAAGGCGAGTGACTAACCGGAATAAAATAGAAAAGCTCTAAAGTTTTACTTTAGAGCTTTTTAAATTATTTCGACCGATGCTGTACTCTTATTTCTTAGGCTGAGTACGTTTTGCATAACGATTCATAAACTTATCAACACGTCCTGCAGTATCCACAAGTTTTTGTTTTCCTGTGTAGAATGGATGGGACGAACTGGTAATTTCAAGCTTTACCAGCGGATAAGTAACACCGTCTATTTCGATAGTTTCCTTTGCATTGATTGTTGAACGTGAGATAAATACCTCATCGTTTGACATATCTTTGAAAGCCACCGGACGGTAATTCTCTGGATGAATATCTTTCTTCATTTTATAGTAGTTTAAGTTATTTCTTCTTTTTCAGCCGACAAAGATAGGCCTTTTATCCTATTAAAACAAAATATTTCCCTCAAATTTAGGATAAATATATGAATATTTCTTTTTGAATTTTATCTATATATGCGAACAGTTACGAGTTACTGCGCCCTTCGGGCAGTTACGGGTTACGAGAAAAATATTGTTAACTGAAGACTGCTAACTGTTAACTGTAAAAGTTGTTACATTTGTTACTTTTTAACCATATATAGTTAATAAAAGCAAAAATAGCAGAATAAAAACAGTGAAAAATCTGTCAGATATGTCAGGTTTTAACATAATACAGTTAATAAAACCAAAAGAAAACAGCAATAACCATGAGATGCGAGATATGAATAACCAAGTAAAAAAACTTATATATCATATTTTGCTTACCTGTCTACTAAAAATGTAAAATGTGTCAAGTTTGTCAAGTTTTAAGGAATCCGTTACCTCTTTAATTTTATTTACTAAATATATGCCAATATAATAAATTTTGCTTTCTTTTGTTCTGTAAAAACGTTTTTGAATAAGTAAATATGGAAATCATGTGTAAATATATTTTATTATCAACAGCTGTTGCATTTTCTCTATTGTCGTGTAATAATAAAAAAAGTGCTTCAGATAATTCGACAGAAAATCAAGCCGACATTATAAATATGGAATCTATATCAGACGAAACCAGCATGTACCTTCTTGTCGGTACCTATACGGCAGGTGAGAGTGAGGGAATATATGTATATCAGTTCGATACGGTATCGGGATATTCTCAATATAAAAGCATGGTGAAAGTTGCAAACCCGTCTTACCTGACTGTTAGCAAGGACGAGAAATTTATTTATGCTGTGACTGAAACAGGAGATAATACTGCTGCCGCTAATGCTTATTCTTTCGACAAGAATAAAGGGGAATTGAAACACCTGAATACAGAACAGACTAAAGGAGCCGATCCTTGCTACATCTCAGTGGATGCCACGGGTAAGCATGTGGTTACGGCAAACTATTCGGGAGGCAGCCTCAGCGTGTTTGGAGTGAAAGAAGATGGCTCGCTTAATGCGGCATCACAGATTATAAGTTTTAGCGGTAAAGGTGCAGACCCGGAACGTCAGGCAAAGCCACATATACACTGTGTAATGTTTTCTCCGGATGGAAAATATCTGTTCGCTGACGATTTGGGTACAGATAAGATACATAAATTCGATGTAAACACAAATGCTACAGGCGATTATCTGAAACAGGGAACACCTCCATCATTTAAGGTTGCGGATGAATCTGGTCCGCGCCATCTTGCATTTCACCCGAATGGCAAGTATGCCTATCTTATAAATGAGTTGTCCGGCGCTGTAATTGCCTTTAGTTATGACGGGACAAAAGGAAATCTTACAGAAATACAATCCGTACAGGCAGATACACTCAATGCTAAAGGTAGTGCAGATATACATATATCTCCCGATGGCAAATTCCTGTATGCATCCAACCGCCTGAAAGGTGACGGGCTGGCGATATTTTCAATCAATCAGGCTGACGGGAAACTGACCAAGGTGGGCTATCAGGAAACCGGAGTGCATCCCCGTAATTTCGCAATTACGCCAAATGGTAAATATCTGCTTGTTGCGAGCCGCGACAGCGATATAATCCAGATATTCCTCAGAAACGGAAATACAGGTTTACTGGAAGATACATTTAAAGATATAAAACTGGATATGCCGGTATGTCTTAAATTTGTATCTTTTAAGTAACTTAGTTTTCTCCGGATTTTTCTTCAGTTTGAGGGTCTTCGTTAAATTCATGTATGTTTACAACCCGGTTAACCCGGTAATGAGGCGATAGTATTTCTATACCGGCTTCCTTGAATACATCCTGTATATTCTTTCGAAGGTCGGAATATATATCGTTCATCCTATTGGCATCTTTCGTGAATACATTTAGCTGATATTCGACATAGAAGTCCTCGAAGGCTGTTTGCATGATAAAAGGCTTTTGCTTCCGGTTCAGGTTGTCAGTCTTATATGCGACTTTTAGCAATAACTCATGTACCAGCCTCCATGGCACATCATAGCCGATAGTGACCGTTGTATAGAGTATCAAACCATACTGGCTTGCGGAGAAAGTATAATTGACTGTCTTTGTGCTCATTACACTGGAATTTGGTATAGTGATTACCTCATTTTTGGCTGTTTTCACACGGGTTACCAAAGCCGTTTTCTCTATCACGTTGCCCACAGTATCATCCATCTTCACGCGGTCTCCTATTTTGAAAGGCCTCATATATGTGATCACAAACCCGGCAATGATATTCCCGATAACGGATGTGGAGCCCAGTGATATCATTAGCCCCAGGAATACAGATACGCCCTGGAATATTTGTGAGTCCGAATTAGGGAGATAGGGAAATATCAGGATAAATGTGAATACCATCAGTATGGCTATGACAATATTGTATGTAGGTTTCGCCCAATCGGGATAAAAACCTTTGAACGTAATTTTATTATCTGATATTTTATCTGTAATGGAGCGCAGAAATTTCTTTACAAACCTGAATATAAAGGCAATAACTATTATTGTGAACAGATTTGGCAGATAATTCTTAATACTGACAGCAACTTTTTTCACCGGTGATATAACATAGTTGAGAAGTTGATCCGATAAGCCTGTCGTATGTGGGAATATCTTGAAGAACAATAGGGTACATACAAATAAAGAGGCGACTATTAAGACGAAGCGCAGAATCTTGAGCAAGGCAAATATGATTTGCTCCGCTTTCTCAGCCTCGATAATGCCAAATAGTCCTTTGACTTTCTTATGCCGCTGTTTGCGTACGAAGATTTTCAGCCTCCGGTAGCCGAACCTGAATCCCCGCAGGAAGAAATATTCTCCGGCAATTATGAGTATAACGAACAGGGCTTGCATTCCTATTCGTTGCCAACTGGTTTCGCTCTGCTGTTTGTCAATGGCACTTATTATAATATTGCGATACGAAGCGGCTAATTCCAGTTTTGTTCTGCCGTATATCTGAGCCTGTAACGTATCTATGCTGATTATGATTCTGGAGTTTTGGTATTTCTGGTCGTCATATACTATATTTATCTGGTCGCTAAACTCAACTAGTTTTAGCGAATCCGGATCAAAAAGGGGATACTCTTCCAGCGATCGTATTTTGTCTTCAATAGCTGAAGCTCTCTGATCGACAGTAAAGGACCCTACTCCGCCATGTATAAGGAATAGTGTATCGATGAAAGGAGCTACGGGCGCGCCCTTGGTCTGGGTTAATATAATTTCGGTAGAATCGACCTTGGCTATAACTGGTTCTTTTTTGTTTGTAGTTCTTTTTTGGGCTGATGCATCCATTGTAGTAAGACACAAAATAGTGATGCATAGCAGTGACGTTAAGATGTTATATTTGCTCATAGTAGTTTTTTTGCCTTTTTGAATATAACAAATATATATAAGTTAACTGATAAATCGTATAATAAATGGATAATAAAATCTGAAATATATTTTATAAATAGATAAGTAAATGTTCATAATTATTTCACATATGATGATATTGTCTTATATTCGCCTTACACAAGAAATAGAAGCGAATGAAGATCAAGATATTAGAATTGACAGATTCCCAGGAGAGAGAATTGT
>Ga0153940_1000497_pt1 | contig 20172 bp, 23 predicted proteins | sample TSNJ024MetaG_FD_104736 | JGI IMG/M metagenome (GOLD analysis project Ga0153940, IMG submission 104736) | Attine ant fungus gardens microbial communities from New Jersey, USA - TSNJ024 MetaG | ecosystem: Host-associated > Fungi > Mycelium > Unclassified | place: USA: New Jersey, Brendan T. Byrne...
ATAAAGGTCGCGCCCGTGCCGACTCTGTACGCGCTGGCGTTCGGGTTGCTTCACCGCGATTGGTTTGTCGCTCCCGTAATCCGCGCGAACAGCCGCGCGCTGTACGGCGCTTTATATCACGGCAAGACGGAGCTCTTCGCCGGTTATTACGATCCGGCGCAGTTTGCGGGCCTCTTGTCGTCCGGCGGAGCGTCACCGGGCAATTTGATCATCACCGGGCCGGAGGCGGATTCGTGGCAGGCCCTCTCATCGCTTCCGTGCGTCCGCCTGACCCGCGCGCCGTCCGTCGGCCTTAACACGGCCCTGGCCGCGAACGACTCGATCTGTGTCTATCCCACGGAAGTCAGAGCCGTGTATATGAGAAACCCCGATTAACCCCATACAAATTATTGTATACCATATTTTTCCCCGAATAAATCCTCAAAGCTTGTAATTGCAACCTGTGACGGAGATTCTTTGCGATTTAACGCGAAGCAAAAAACTTTTACGCAAATGGATTGACAATTTTTTGTTGACTGTTTAGAATTTACTCAACATGCTTGGCGCGATACTAAACTGTGTCAAAAATCTATGGCAAGGGAGGAACGTGCGTGCACTTTGAATTCAGCGATACAATAAACGCTCTTCTTCGTCCGTTTCTTCCCGTTGCCGAGGGTTTGGCTGCTCTTCTCGGGGATGACTGCGAGATATTGCTGTATGACGTGGCCATGTTGGAGCGCTCCGTAGTCGCGTGCGCAAACGGACACATCACAGGGCGCGAGTTGGGTTCGCCCATGACCGGCTACGGCCTCCAGCTGCTCAACGCCGAAGATCAATACCGTGACGGGATCCATATCTACATCGCCCGCGCGAACAACGGCGTATTGATCAAGAGCGGCGTGATCTTCCTTCGCGACGACAGGGACAAAGTTATAGGCCTTCTCTGTCTTCACTTCGATACCACAAAAGCCCGGGCAGCCAAAAATTTGATCGACCACTATTTCTCCATCGGGACCGACACCGGAGAATCAGAACCAATTAACGAATTTTTCGGGCTTGAAATCGAAGACGTCTTCAAAAACACGCTGCTTGAGGTGAGAATAAACTCCGGCAGACCGCTCTCCGCGCTGACGAAAGGTGAGAAGCTCGAAATCATACGCAGCCTTCTCGACCGGGGTTTCTTCATGATGAAGGGCTCGGTAGACTTTCTGGCTAAAGAAATGCAAAACAGCAAGTTTACGATATACGCCTATATGAGAGAAGTACAAAAACACCGTATATAAGGAGGATTGTGCGCATGGATCTCATCGAGGAACACCCTATTTTGGATTTTAAGCACGACGAGAAAGTGGAGTTCACCTTTGACGGCCGCAGAATGGAAGGATACGCCGGAGAACCGATCGCCATGGCGTTGCATTCGAACGGGGTGAGGATTTACCGTGAAACCCCGGAGATGAAACGCCCCAGAGGGTTTTTTTGCGCTATCGGCAAGTGCAGCAGTTGCTTCATGGTCGTTGACGACATTCCGAACGTCAGAACGTGCATCACGCCCCTCAAGGCAGGCATGAGGGTCCGGACGCAGCGCGGCAAGGGGACCATTCCCCTCGGCGCGAAGTGAGGTTGCGGTTATGAAAGAGATTAATGCCGATGTTTTGGTTGTAGGCGGCGGAGCGGCGGGGCTGTCCGCGGCGGCGGAGGCCGCGGCGGCGGGAGCGAAGGTGGCGGTTATCGAAAGCGACCTCCAGCTTGGCGGGCAGTTGATTAAGCAGACGCACAAATTCTTCGGCAGCAAGGACGAATACGCCGGCACACGAGGATATAAAATCGCGGATATCCTTTTGGACGAGATCGCCGAGTACAAAGACCGCGTCGAGGTCTTCACCAACACTACGGTCACTGGATACTACCCTGAAGACGACATGTTCACAGCCATGGAAGGGGAGGAATCTTACTTCCGCGTCAAGGCCAAAAAAGCCGTAGTCGCGACAGGCGCACAGGAGCGGCTCATTCCCTTCCCCAACAACGACCTCCCCGGCGTATACGGCGCCGGCGCGGTACAGACACTGATGAACGTATACGGCGTCCTCCCCGGCAAACGGGTTCTCATGGTCGGCGCGGGCAATATCGGCCTGATCGTCAGCTACCAGCTGATGCAGGCGGGCGTGAAGATTGCCGCCGTAGTGGAGGCAATGCCCTCGGTCGGAGGTTACTGGGTCCACGCCGCGAAGATCCGCAGGCTCGGCGTGCCCATCCTGCTTCAGCACTCAATCAAGGAAGCTCTTGGTGAGCGGGTCGTCGAGGGCGCGATCATACAGGAGCTGGACGATAAATTCAATCCAACCGGCAAAGAAGATAAGATCGACTGCGACATCATCTGCCTCGCTGTCGGACTGACGCCGACTACGGAAATACTCTCCATGGCGGGTTGTAAGATGAAATACGTTCCGCAGCTCTGCGGTTTTGTCGCTGAGCGCGACCGTACCATGCGGACCTCGAACCCTAGCTTCTGGTCGGCGGGCGACGCAATGGGCATCGAAGAGGCGAGCGCGGCCATGGTGGAAGGGCGCATCGCGGGCCTCTGCGCGTCGGAGAGCCTCGGCTTGCCCGTGAAGGCGGGAAAATTCGACGAGTATTGGAACCGTCTCGACCACCTTCGCGCGGGTGAAGTGGGCGAAAAGATTCGCGCCGGCATCGGCAGGGTGCTCCGCGATAAATGGGAGGATAGATAACATGGCGCTCAGCGAGAGGGAACGGCTCTACAATAGCGGAATTCTCACCGAGGAACGCCCCGGGGCGGTAATGCCTCCCCGCGAGCTCTGGGAGACGAAAAAGAACGGGCTTGTGATCGTCGAGTGCCCGCAGCGCATCCCCTGCAACCCGTGCAATACAAGCTGCCCCACGGCGGCGATTACGCCTTTCAGCGACATCAACGACACGCCCGCGGTTGACTACGCCAAATGCACGGGATGCGGCCTCTGCGCGGCGGTTTGCCCCGGCCTTGCGTGCTTCGTCGTCGATCTTACGTTCGGCGAGGATAAGGCTCTTTACAAGCTGCCGTACGAACTGCTCCCCGTGCCCGCGAAGGGCGAGGAAGTCGATTGCCTCGGCAGAGCCGGTGAGATCGTCGCCAAGGGAACGGTTGAAGCGGTCACCGAACCCAAGAAAGACCGCACGCTGGTCATACACGTCTCCGCGCCAAAGGAAATGGTCGGAAAAATCCGCGCAATCAGGGTGGTGAACCGTAATGAGTGATAAGCAGGAACAAGTTATCGTCTGCCGCTGCGAGGAGATCACGCTGGGTGAGATTCGCGAGTGGATTGACCGCGGCTACGACAACGTCAACGAGCTTAAGAGAGTGTTGCGCGTGGGCATGGGCCCGTGTCAGGGAAGAGGTTGTCAGGATATCCTTCTGCGGGAGATCTCGCGCAGGACAGGCAAGCCGCTTGATCAAGTCGAACCCGGAACGGTCCGCCCCGCCGTAAAACCAATCAAAGCCGGACTGCTGGCAAGCGGGGGAGAATAGCCATGGAATGGAAAAATAAAGCGGACGTCGCAATAATCGGCGGAGGTATCGTTGGAACGGCGACTGCGTATTATCTGGCCAAGCTGGGCGTGAAAAACGTCGTGGTCGTGGAAAAAGGAACCGTCTGCAGCGGTTCGACGGGGCGCTGCGGCGCGGGAATCCGCGCCCAATGGGGCACAGAGATGAACTGCCGCCTCGGCGTCGCGGCGCTTGATATCTTCGAGCAGCTTGACGACGAGCTTGGCCTGCCGACGGGCTTGAACCAAGGCGGATATCTTCTCGTCGCGTATAAAGAGAACGAGTTCGAAAATCTTAAAAAGGGCATGGCTCTCCAGAACAGCCTCGGGATCAAATCCAAAACGGTGACTCTGGATGAAGCCCGCGAAATCTGCCCGGCGCTGGCGGCGGACGACGCCGTCGGCTTTACCTATCACGCGCGCGACGGACACGCGGATCCGTTTCTCACCACATTTGCGTATCTCGAAGCGGCAAAGCGCCTCGGCGTGACCTATCACCGCCACACCGAATGCACGGGTATAAAGGTCGCGGACGGAAAAGCGTATGGCATCACGACCGACAAAGGCGATATCGACGCGGACGTCGTGATAAACTGCGCCGGCGGATACGCGCAGTTTATCGCCAAAATGGCGGGCGTTGATATCCCAAACTGGGGCGAACGCCACGAGATCATGATTACCGAGCCTACGGAACCCGGCGTCTGCCCTCCGATGTTGATGAGCTTCTCGGGAAACTACTACATCCAGCAGCGCCCCCACGGCTCGATCATCTGCGGCATGAGCCCCGCCGGACACCCTCAGGACTACGAGAACAAAACATCGTGGCAGTTCGCGACTGAGATGAGCAAGGTCCTGGTAAAGCTCTTGCCCTGCACAAAGGGCATTCGCGTCGTACGGCAGTGGTCCGGGCTCTATGACATGACGCCCGACGGTTCTCCGATCATCGGCGAAACCGACGTCAAAAACTTCTATCACTCGACAGGCTACTCGGGGCACGGCTTCATGCTCGGCCCAATCGCGGGTAAAATCCTGGCGCAGACGCTTGTCGGGAGCAAGCCCGACATTGATTACTCCATGCTCGACTATCGGCGCTTTGCCAGGGGCGAGCTGATCATGGAGCCCAACATCACCTAGAACCGAAAAATCGCAAACGATACAAAAGGCCCGGCGAAAAGCGTAAAATTCGGGAGCTTTTCGCCGGGCTTTTATATTTATTCCGATATGCGGAATTATCTGAATGATTCAAGAAATTAGAATCTATTTTTTTGACTTGAAATGTTTATACATTTTAGGTATATTCTCATATAGATGATTAGAGTATCGAAAAGGCGGCATTTCGTTCGGAAATACCCGTCCGGAGGGCAGGGTGGCGTAATCATCGGAAACGCAAGCTGTGAGGAGGAAGGTGGATTTTTTGGCAAAGCTGCATGACGTGATAATTAACAAGAAGTGGTGCAAGGGTTGCGGCCTTTGCATCGGGATTTGTCCCAAAAAAGTGCTTGAGCTGGACGCGCAAGTGAAGTGCGAGGCGCTTCGCCCCGACGATTGTATCGGCTGCCATCAGTGCGACAACATCTGTCCCGATTTCGCAATTACAGTGAAGGAGCGTGAGTAAGATGCCAAAGCCTGAATTCTGGCAGGGCAATAAGGCGGTTGCGATGGGTGGCATTGACGCCGGATGCCGTTTCTTCGGCGGCTACCCGATCACGCCTTCTACGGAGGTTGCGGAGGTTATGGCCGAAGAGCTTCCCAAGCTCGGCGGTAAGTTTATTCAGATGGAAGACGAGATCGCGGGAATCGCGGCCACGATCGGCGGCTCAATAGCGGGCATGAAGGCTATGACGGGTACTTCGGGCCCCGGATTCTCTCTCAAACAGGAACTGCTGGGCTATGCCTATATCGCGGAGATTCCGATGGTTTGCGTTGATGTGCAGCGCGGCGGTCCTTCCACCGGCCTTCCGACGAAGGTATCCCAGGGCGACGTCATGCAGGCGCGCTGGGGGACGCACGGCGATCACGCGACGATAGCGTATTCCCCTTCCTCCGTTCAGGAGTGCTACGATCTCACGGTGAAGGCATTCAACGTCTCGGAGCGCTTCCGTCAACCCGTCCTCATGATGACGGACGAGGTCATCGGGCACATGAGAGAGAGAATCCTCATCCCCGACGCGGACGCAATCCCCATCGTGGACCGCAAAAAACCGACCTGCCCCGCGGATCAGTTTGTCCCCTACATGGCGGACGAAGCGGACGACATCCCGCCGATGGCGAAGTTCGGCGACGGCTATCACTGGCACATCACAGGCCTCACAACCAACGACTGGGGTTTCCCGACGAACAACGCCGCCGACATAGAAAAGAAAAACCTCAGGCTCATGCGCAAGGTCGAGCGCTTCCGCAATGACATCGTGGAGTACCGGGCCGAGACGTTTGAAGACGCGGAGATCCTCGTCGTATCCTACGGCTGCGTCGCCCGTTCCGCGCTTCGCGCGGTGCGCGAGCTTCGTTCCCGCGGCGTCAAGGTGGGACATTTCCGCCCCGTCACCCTCTGGCCGTTCCCGGATGCCGAGCTCGAGAAAATCGTCTCGGACGCCAAAATTAAACACGTCATCGTCCCCGAGCTCAACCAGGGGCAGATGGTTCTCGAAATCGAAAGGGCGATTCACGGCAAGGCTGAAACACACTGCAAGCCGCTCATGAACGGCGAGCTGTTCAAGCCCGCACAGATTATTTCCTACATCGAGGAGGTGGCCTGATTATGCCACGCGAAGATGTTATGAAGTGGCTGCGCTCGCAGTTCATGCCCCATATCTGGTGCCCGGGCTGCGGACACGGCATAGTGATGCACGCGATGGTCCGCGCCCTCTGCGCGCTTGACAAAGACCCGGACAGGACCGTTATCTCCTCGGGCATCGGCTGTTCGAGCCGTCTGCCCGGATATATCAACTCCTGCACGCTGCACACGGCGCACGGGCGCTCTCTCGCATTCGCCACGGGCGTCAAGCTCGCAAACCCCGAGCTGACCGTCCTCGACGTGATGGGCGACGGCGACTGCTCCGCTATCGGCGGCAACCACTTTATCCACGCCTGCCGCCGCAACATCGGAATCTGCGCCATCGTAATGAACAACAATATCTACGGCATGACCGGAGGGCAAGCGTCTCCGACCACGCCGCAGGGCGCGATCGCCACGACGACGCCGTACGGCGCGGTTGACCCCGCGTTCGATATCTGCAAGCTGGCAATCGGAGCCGGCGCGACGTTCGTCGCCCGCGCGACCATCGCCCAGCCCCAGATGTGCGAGACCTTGATCAAGAAGGGGATACAGCACAACGGTTTCTCCGTCATCGAGATCATGACTCACTGTCACACGCAGTTCGGGCGCAAGAACAAGCGCAGCCGCCCGCTCGACAATTTCAACTTCTTCAAGGACGGAAGCGTCATGAAAGCAAAGGCGGATTCCATGACCGAGGAAGAACTGCGGAACAAGATCGTCATCGGCGAGCTGCACTATCAGGAAGGCAGCCGCGAGTACACCGATCGTTACGAAGACGTAATTTCGAAGGCCAGGGGGTAGCTGATCATGAGCGACCGTTATGAAATTCGCGTAGCCGGCTCGGGCGGACAAGGCGTCATCCTTGCCGCGGTTATCATAGGCCAGGCCGCGGCTTTGATGGAAAAGGACCTGAACTCCGTACAGTCACAGGCTTACGGGCCTGAGGCAAGGGGCGGCGCGTCTAAATCGGAAGTCGTCCTCGCGCGCGGTGAAATCGACTACCCGAAGGCCGCCAACCCAAATTTACAGATCATTCTCACGCAGAAGGCCTGCGACGAATACGCGGGCGACACCGCGAAGGGCGGCACGATCATCGTAGACGACTTCTTTGTGACCGAAGGCCCCGAGGTTGAGGCCGAAGTCTTCCGCCTGCCGATCGTCCGCACGGCGAGGGAGACGCTCGGACGCGAGATCGTGACCAATATGGTCGCGCTCGGCACTGCTGCGCGTATCCTCGAACTGCAGGGTCTCATGAAGCCCGAGTCAATCAAAAACACAATTCTCGAGAGCGTCCCCAAGGGAACCGAAGAGCTCAACGCCAAAGCCTTCGACGAGGGCTACGCGATGATGAAGGGCAAGAAGTAATATTAAGAAGTAATTTACGAGCATATCTGTTATACTTGGAAGAGGGGTCATGCGCCCCTCTTTTTTCATGCATTCAAAGTCAGGTGGTTAAATCAATGCGTCCGGGAGACACAATCAAAATCAACATCACATCGATCAACAGCGAAGGGGAGGGCGTCGGGCGGTACGGCGAAGAAGGGTTTGTCGTCTTCGTTCCCGGCGTTTTGCCGGGCGAACGCGCGGCTTGCCGCGTAATCAAGGTGGGCAAGAACTATGCCACTGCGGCGCTTATCAAACTTGAGACGCAGTCAGAGAGGCGTGTCGCTCCGAAGTGCCCCATCTTTGGAAGGTGCGGGGGCTGTCAACTGCAGCACGCGTCATACGATTTGCAGCTCGAAATCAAGGCGCAGGTATTGCATGACGCATTCAGACGCATCGGAGGCGTGACGCCCGAGCGGCCCGTCGCCTGCGTCGCGTCCCCAAAGCAGTGGATGTACCGCAACAAAACGACGCTCCCCGTGCATGGATCGCGCTCCGGCAAGGGCAAACCCTTGATCAGCGGTTATTATGAGCGGCGCAGCCACAAGGTTGTTCCTTTTACGACGTGCGCGGTTCTCGAGCCGGAGCTCGAGCGCGTCGTGCGCGACGCGCTCGACTATCTGTCTTCCTCGGGGTTTACCGGGTACAACGAATCCTCCGGGACGGGCGACATCCGCCACATCGCGGCGCGTTCAGGCTCGCTGCCGCGGGATTCGGCGCTATTGCTGGGGTGTGTGGCGGCGAAAGATCCCGACGCTAGAAAATTCGGCAAGCTGAGAAACCTCCGCCAGTCGCTGATGAAACACAACCCTTCTTTAAGGGGCGCGGCGCTCAACATCAAGACCGACGCGGGCAACTTCATCTGGGGACCTGTCTTCAAGCCTCTGAATGGCAGCAGGTTGGTGAGGCAGCAGCTTGGAGGGTATCAATACGACGTAGATATCTCGGCTTTCTTCCAGATCAACACAGCGCAGACCGAGCAGCTTTTTTCTTATGTCGGCGAGCTGCTTAGAGATTTCGCGTCCGGGAAAATCCTCGAGCTATACAGCGGAGTGGGCAGCCTCACCGCATATCTGGCGAGCAATTGCGAAGCCGTGGACGCGGTGGAAGAATGGCGTCCCGCAGCGAAGCTTTTACAGGCCAATATGGCTTTGAACGGGCTCGCCAATGTCTCGCTGCACATGGACGAGGCTGAGAGATTCATGCGCAACGCGGCCCCCGGCTACGACGCGGTCGTGCTCGACCCGCCGCGCTCCGGCTGCGCGGAAGACGTCATCGCGGGTATTCTGCGCGTCGCGCCGAAGGGAATCGCGTATGTCTCCTGCAATCCGGCAACGCTTGCCCGCGACGTGGCGAGGCTGACCTCCGGAGGCGATTACAAGCTTGAGAGCTTGGCGGCTTTTGACATGTTCCCGCAGACGGCGCACGTCGAGAGTGTGGCTTTGCTCCGAAAACGCTGAGTTTTTCCTCGGGCGCACTTGCCATTCGCCGCAAGCGCCTATATAATGTCACTCGTCGCGGATGCGGCAATAAAAACGCGGAAATAGCTCAGCCGGTAGAGCATTGGCTTCCCAAGCCAAGGGTCGCGGGTTCGAATCCCGTTTTCCGCTCCATGAAATGGCAAGGACTCAGGCGATTTTGACCTGAGTCCTTTTTTTTTAAATCTCAAAAGCCATGGCCATGCCTAACCCACCGGCGATACATATTGTTGCCAGGCCATATCGCGTTCCTCGTTTTTTCATTTCGTGAAGCAATGTCACGCAGATCCGCGCCCCGGACATTCCGAGCGGATGCCCCAGCGCTATTGCACCGCCGTTTACGTTCACGCGCGACATATCCAGGCCCAATTCACGCACACAAGCGATGGATTGGGCGGCAAAGGCCTCATTGATCTCGATCAGGCCAAAATCCTTCAGCGATATCCCCGCCGGCTGCAATAGCTGCATCAATTTTTTCGTGGCAGCAACAGGAGCAATGCCCATGACGCGAGGATCCACGCCGGCCGAGCAAGCCGCCGTGATCCTGCCCATCGGCTCGATCTTCAGCTCAGCCGCTTTTTCAGCGCTCATCAGAACGAGTGCAGCCGCGCCGTCGTTGCGCCCGGAGGCATTGCCCGCTGTCGTTACGCCGTTTACAAAAATAGGTTTTAATTTCGCAAGCTTGTCCGGATCCGTGTCGCGCCTGGGAAACTCATCCGTGTCGAATATGAGGTCCTCCTTTTTCTTCCCGGAAATGCGAATCGGCAGGATCTCGTCGGAAAATCGCCCGGCGTCGATTGCGGCGATGGCTTTTTTCTGGCTATTACAGGCGAAGTCGTCACATGCCCCGCGGCTAACACCGAATTGTTCTGCCACGGCATCGGCAGTTTGAATCATGTTGAACGTGCCGTAAATGTCGCTTGGCTGGCTTTTGGGCTGGCTCTCGATGTTTGGATCGAGCAGCATTTGATTGCCGTTTCCGAGACCGAGCCTTGCGTTGCGAATATAGAAGGGGGCTGTGCTCATGCTTTCGACGCCGCCGCAGAGTACGACATCGGAATAGCCGCACCGGATTTGCATCATTCCGGACAACATGGCTTGCATGCCGGACGCGCATTGCCTATGCACAGTGTAAGCCGGTACTTCCTCCGGAATTCGCATTATCAGCGACGCCACCCGCGCGATGTTGGGGGCGTCGGTCGTTTGCTTTGTCTGCCCCGCGATGACTTCATCGATTTCGTTCAACGATATTTTGCACCGATCAACTGCGCCCTGCATCGCTTTTGTCAGCAGCGCCTCGGGAGAGATGTCCTTCAATGCGCCGCCGATATTCCCTATGGGCGTGCGAACAGCGGATACAACTACCACTTCTCTCATTGTGAGCTCCTTATTAAGAAAATTCCTTCAAGTTGTCGGAGACGACAAAGGGCGCCTCGGTCGCCGATTTGATTTCATCCAGCGTAAAAGCCGGATTGTACTCGCGCAGCACAAGGCACTCGTCTGTCACATCCAACACGGCCATCTCGGTAATAATTTTATCCACACACCGAACCGCGGTAAGCGGCAGACGGCATTTTGACAAAATTTTCGGGGTTCCCTTCGCCGTATGTTCCATCGCGACGATCACCTTTTTGGCCCCTACGATTAAATCCATTGCGCCGCCCATTCCCGGCATTTTTTTGCCCGGTATGATCCAATTGGAGAGGTTGCCGCAGACGTCCACCTCCAGCGCGCCTAAAACCGTACAATCTACATGCCCGCCGCGAATTAACCCAAACGAGACCGTGCTGTCGATATAACACCCGCCCGCAGCGACCATGGCCGGAGATCCTCCCGCGTCCGTGACATGCAGAGGCATGGCGTCCTCTTTGGATGGCGTGGGACCCGTGTTGATGATGCCGTTCTCTGATTGCAAGATGACCCGTACTCCATCCGGCAGGTAGTTGGGAACCAACGTTGGGATGCCGATGCCCAGGTTTACTACATCGCCGTCGTTCATCTCTCTCGCGGTGCGCCTGGCAATGATTGCCTTTACCTGCTCGCTGCCCATGTCACACACCCTCCTTGCTGACGTAGTCGACCAGAATCCCCGGGGTCACCACGTCCTCGGGAGGAATAACGCCTATATCCACGATCCTTTCCGCCTCGACCAGCACCGTGTCCGCCGCCATTGCCATGACCTCGCAAAAATTACGCGTCGTGCCCTTGTACCATACGTTGCCCGCCATGTCGACAGTGTGCGCGCCAATTAACGCATAGTTCGCGCGGATCGGGCGCTCCAGCAAATACCTGCGCCCATCCACCTCCACAACGCTATGTACGTGCGCGGCTTTCTCGACAATGGTACCCAAGCCTGTGGGCGTGAGAATCCCGCCCAACCCCATACCCCCGGCTCTAATCATCTCCGCAAGCGACCCCTGCGGAATCAGCTCCACCTCCAGCGTGCCTCCATTAATCCGCGACGCGACTTCCGGGTTGAGCCCTACATGGCTTGCGATCAGTTTTTTCAGCTGTCCATTGTGAACCAGCTTGGCGATGCCGTAGTAATCGCTGCCGTCCGGCCCATTCGGCATAGCGGCGTCATTTGCGATGACGGTCAGCCCACCTGTCCCTAATTTTGACAGCTCCGCCAGGATGCCGTGCGGATTGCCGCATCCCATAAACCCGCCGATCATTACGCTTGCTCCGGCAGGGATCATCTCCGCCGCCTGCTTGTTCGTTATGATGTTAGGCATAATTTTCCTCCCGGCATTTTTCAAATATCGTCGCGACCCCCATGCCACCGCCTACGCAGAGCGTTGCGAGGCCATTCAGGACCTTTTCTCTTTTTTGCATTTCGTGCAGCAGGGTTACGACGATGCGGGCGCCGGACGCGCCGATTGGGTGCCCCAGCGCAATTGCGCCGCCGTTGACGTTGACTTTATTCGTGTCGAATTCAAGCTCTCTTGCCACCGCGAGAGACTGCGCGGCGAAGGCCTCATTCGCTTCAATAAGATCCATTTCCCGCACGCTGCGGTTGCCGTTCGCCAACGCCTTTTTACAGGCAGTGACCGGCCCTACTCCCATGACCTTCGGATCGACGCCGGCCAGCCCCCAGCTGACCAGTCGAGCCATGGGCCGGAGGCCATGCCTTTTGACGGCTTCGCCTCCGGCAAGGATCAGGATGGCAGCCCCGTCGTTCAAGCCCGATGAGTTGCCCGCAGTGACGACGCCGTCTTTTTTGAAGGCGGGGCGCAGCTTTGCCAAACTCTCCGCTGTGGTCTCGCGTGGGTGCTCGTCAGCTGCAAATACTTTTCGCGCTTTATTGACAACGACCTTAATCGGTACAATTTCCGCATCAAAGCGCCCCGCTTGCCGCGCTGCCGCGGCTTTTCGCTGAGAGGAGAGTGCGAAGGCGTCCAACTCCTCACGGTTTAACTGCCACTGTTCCGCCACATTCTCCGCCGTCACGCCCATGTGATAATCGTTGTACACATCCCAAAGACCGTCGCGAATCATGGAGTCGACCGTCGATGCGTCGCCCATGCGCGATCCCCAGCGTTGCCCGGCCGCCAGATACGGACTTGCCGACATATTTTCAACGCCTCCGCAGACTACGATCTCCGCATCGCCGGAGCGGATGGCGCGCGCGCCGTCAACGATACTCTTCATGCCGGAGCCGCAGACCATATTGACGGTGACAGCCGAAACCGCGACCGGCAATCCGGCGCCAAGCGCCGCCTGGCGCGCGACATTCTGACCTAATCCTGCGGAGAGCACACAGCCGATGCTTACCTCGTCCACCAGCGCGGCGTCCAGGTGAGCACGCAGCAGAGCATCTTTCAAAACGAGGCTTCCCAATTCAGGAGCCGAAATATCCTTCAAGCTGCCGCCGAAAGACCCGATCGCGGACCTGCAAGCGGATATCACAAATACCTCCTGCATGTTACCCCTCCTCAAATGTTAATTTGACTTACGCGGCGCTTATATTTTTTGCTTTAAAATGTCACTCGTCGATTTCAGCACCTGCATGAGCAATTTGTCGCGGCTTTTATTGAGCGCCGTCGCGCTGCGCCCGCTGTAGTCGTAAAAACCCTTGCCCGTCTTGACGCCCAGCTCGCCCTTTTCCACATGATCGAAGAGCGCTTTGGGGCGCGCGTCGGTCTCCGGCATTTTATAACCGGCGTTTTCAATATTCTTGGCGCTGATGTCGAGCCCGGTGAAGTCGTAACGCTGCACCAGTCCCAGCACCATCCCTCGCGGCATGAGGCTGGCCTTTGCCGCCAAATCCAACTCTTCCGGGGTGCAGATTCCCTCTTCCAGCAAATAAAAAATCTCCGTGTTGAGTAGAATCTGGATACGATTGATTAAATAGCCGGGGACGAATTTTTCCAGTCGCACCGCGGTCTTTCCACAGGCGCGCAAGAGGTCCAACACAAGGCGCATCGTCTCCTCGCCGGTCATGCCGCCCTTGCAGACCTCCACCAACGGCAGGATGTGCGGGGGAGCGAACCAGTGCGCCGCGGCGAAATGTGCGCGGCGTCTGTCGGGCACCAGCTCAAATGGATTCAACGAGGAGGTGTTCGAAACCAACAGGGCGTCCTCCGCTAAATGCTTATCCGCCTGGGCGAAGACACTGCGCTTGATCTCCGCATTCTCCGCTACGGTCTCCTGCACAAATTGCGCTCCGTGCAGCGCTTCCCGCATATCGGTGCTGAACGTGATGCGATTTCGAACGCTTTCCGCGCGTTCAGGCGTATACCACCCCTCCTCGACAAATGAATTGAGGTTTTCTTCCAGGGTCTCCTTCGCCTGAGGCAGCTCCAATTCCCGAAAGTTGTAGACGCACACGTCGTAACCGCCCGAGGCGTAGCACTGCGCAATGCCCGGGGACATCGTTCCAGCGCCGAGCACCGCGATCTTTTTTATATCCTCCGGTCGCATCGCCAAATCCCTCTACCATTGCTTTTTGAGGTTTAAAATTCGGCGTGTCTCCTCCGGGGTGGCGATATCACGCCCGGCGATGCGGGCGAGCTCCGCCGCACGAGCCACCAGTTGGGCGTTAGCGGCTGGCACGTCCTTGCTCATCAGGACGTTGTCCTCCAGCCCCACGCGAAGCCCGTCGCACCTTTCGGAGAGCCCGGCCAGCATCATCGGCATGTGCGCCCTGCCGATGCCCGTTATGGACCAGGTAGAACCGGGCTGCATCTTTGGCAGCAGGTAGCTAAGGCTCTCCGTGTTACCCGGCATACCGCCGGGAACGCCAAGCACGAACTGATAGTGCAGAGGGGTTTTAAGAAAACCCTTTTTTACATAATGATCAACATTACCCATCATTCCGGCGTCGAAGATCTCCAGCTCGGGCTTGATCCCAAGCTCCTGTGTCAGTGTCCCCAGGCGCTCAAGGAAAACGGGCGTGTTCAAGAAAACGTAGCTGTTAGCCCAATTCATAGTGCCGGGATCGTAAGAGCACATCTCCGGCTTCAGAACGGGGAGGTGCGCCAGCCGCACATCCTCGGGCCAACTGCTGCCGGACGTTGTCAGATTCAAAACTATGTCCATGCCTTCCTCCCGCATCCTTCTGCGGACCAGCTCGACCACTTCCGTAAAGAGAGCGGTCTCCATGCTGTTTTTGCCGTTTGCATCGCGCACATGCAGGTGCGCAATGGCGGCTCCTGCCCTGGCGACATTCACGACATCCGTCGCTATTTCATCCGGTGTAAGCGGCACATACGGCGACTGCTCTCGCGTGGTGCCGACGCCTGTAAGCGCGGCGGATATGATTAACTTATTCACCGATTTAACCCCCTTGTACGTCGCTCATCACGAAGCAACCGACGCTCACTCCGAGAGGACGCGACGCGCGATGTCTTCGTTAAAAATTGCAAAAAAATACTTTATCGCGTCGTACAACAGTGTGGCGGCAAAGGCCAGCATGCACAGGAACTCTGTCCAATAAAAGGGATAGAGTGGTATTGACAACACGGAGGTAGCGTAACTCGCAGCCCATGCGGTGTTCGCCTGTTTCGTCGCCGCATATGCGATAAAGACGGCTGCGCATGTGGAGAGCATCCCCGTCAGGGAAAGGCAGAACAGCTTCAATTTGACCGGGAAGAGATCGATCAGCATAGTGATATTGATGTGCGCTTTTTGTGACTGCGCGTAAGCGAAGGACGCGAAGACAGAGCAGAACATGGCTCTCTCCACGATCTCGTAGGAGCCCAAGATCGGACTGGAGAGCGCGAAGCGCAGGACGACGTCCGCCACGGTGAACAACATTATGAAAAAGAAACCGATATAGCTGATGATGCTGATTGCACCGGTTAGCTTCCCGATGACTTCTTCGATTTTTCTCATCGCTTCATCACCCTATCCGTAAACGACGTTCGGCAGATACGTCGCCAACGACGGTACTGCCGTGCAAATAACAAGGGCCAGCAGAATGGCGAACACAAAGGGGAGAGAACCTTGAAATATGGTCTGAAGCGGAACGTCCTTCGCAATGCCCGAGATAACATAGCAGTTCATCCCCACCGGCGGTGTGATCAATCCAAGCTGCATGACCAGTATGATCATCACGCCGAACCAGATTGCGTCGAAACCGAGGCCGGTGATGATCGGCAGGAATATCGGCACGGTCAGCATCATCATCGGCAGCGCGTCCATAAAGCAGCCCAGGACCACGTAGATCAGCATTATTGCGAAAAGAACCAGGTAGGGGGAGACGTCCATGGCGGATATCGCGCCGGCAAGCGTCATCGGCAGGCGGGTGATAGCCAAAAAGTTGCCGAAGATTACGGCCCCGATCAGGATGAGGAATGTCATCGCCGTCGTTTTGACCGTATCCTTCATCACGGAAAAAAAAGTGTTCCAATTAAGCCGCCCTTTGATTGCGGTGATGACCATGGCCAGAAAAGCTCCTGCCGACGCAGCTTCGTTGATTGTGAAGATCCCGGAAAACATGCAGTAGAAGACGCCGATAAAGAGTACGGCCATCCAAAAAAGATCCTTGAGCGAGGAGAAGCGCTCCGCCCAACTGTACCTTGTACCGGGCTTAGCAAGAGACGGGTTGAGCTTTACCTGTACCACGACCGTTACGCAAAGCAATATGGCCAGTATTATCCCCGGAATGATGCCGGCTACAAAAAGCCGTCCGATGGAGAGCTCTGCGATGATCCCGTAAACGATCATAGGCGTACTCGGGGGTATGATGATGCCAAGCGTGCCGCCGACGGAGACGGATCCGGTGGCAAGCCTGTCGTCATAGCCGTATTTGCGCATCTCCGGGATGGCTATGGTTCCCATGGTGGCTGCCGTCGCGTTGGTGGAGCCGCAGATGGCGCCAAATCCCGCGCAAGCTGCTATGGTCGCGCACGCCAGGCCGCCGGGCAGGCGGTTCAGCCACTTGTTTCCCGTGTTGTAAAGCCCCTCGCTCATGCCTGACGCAAAGGCGAAATTGCCCATGAGGATAAAAAGCGGGATAACGGTGAGCGAATAGGTACTCGCCTGCGTGGCCGGAACATTTTGCAGGACGCCCAAAGCCGCCGTAAATTTGACGACGAAGGCATACCCAATAAATCCAACCATTGTCATGGCCAAGCCGATGTTCATACCCAAAAAGAGCAGCAGGAGCAACACAACAATACCGATAACGGCTGTTGCAATCATTGCCTCAGAACCCCTTTCCCCCAAAAACGGCGGAGTCGTGTTTATTATGACTCCGCCGGACCCGGACGCTTCCCTACGAGTCGCTGTGCTTTTTGATCAACTCGCGAAGGCGTTTCAGGTATGCCTCTGCGTTGAAATTGGACGTCTTGTTGGCGGCGCACCACTCCTCAGTGTAGTTGTCGGCAGCCTGTTTGAAGCTGGTCAAGTCGTTGCCGGTTGGGTCAATAATGGTGTTTTTCCCGTTTTTGATTATGCTTTCGCGGGCGGTCGACCAATCGTCCTGAAAGGCCTTTGCCAAGAGCATGGAGGTCGCGCGCCCCGATTCTTTTTCCACGATACTCCGCAGATCCTCGGGCAGCGAATTGAAGGCATTGTTGTTCATGATCGTCAGGAAGGGGCCGACGAAGAAGAGAATCTCCGTGTAGTATTTTGCGACTTCATCCAGTTTAAAGCTTTTAATGCCGGTATACTCCAGAATGTAGCCGTCCAGAACGCCTTTCCCCACAGCCTGATAGATGTCTCCGGGTCCCATGGCAATCGGCGTGCCGCCCCATTTGATCAGCATATTAGTTGCGGTGCCCGCCGGGGCGCGAAGCTTGAGGCCCTTCAGGTCCGCGGCATTTTTGACGGGTTTCGAGCTTGTGGCGATAAAGCTGTTGGGATTGGTGTACATCATCAATGTTTTAAAACCGCCGTTCACCTCTTTTTTGAGAGCGTCGCTCTCTCCGTAAAGATCCCAGAGGACGCCGGTGGCCTGGGTGGCGGTGCGGATACCCAAGAGCGGCAGGGAAACCGCTTCCGCGACCTTGAACTGACCGGGGTAGAGCGGGGTATAAACCCAGCCGATGTCAGCCGCGCCCGTCTTTACGGCATCCAATATCTCCGTGGACGCTGCCAGAGAGCCGCCCGCATAAACGGTTATTTCCACCCGCCCATTGGTCGCTTTTTTGATGCGGTCCGCCCACGCCTGGTGGATTTTAGTCTGGTTGCTGGTCACGGGATCGTATGTTGCAAAAGAGAGCTTGTACACCTTGCCTTTGTCGCCGGTTGCCGCGAACGCACGCTCCGAAGCGCAGCCGATTAGAGCCGCGATCAGAAATACGCATGCCAACGCCGTGAAAAATCCTCGTGTCGCTTGACATCTCTTTGGCCGATTCATGAACAGAACGCCTCCCTTTATTTGTTTTGTTATTTTGGCTGACAGGCGACCACCAGCATCTTGGCCGCGCTATGCCCCGTGTTTTTACAACTCCGCCGCTGAGTAGAGGACATGTGAATGGAATCGCCCGCATTTAGCGCGTGTGATTTCTCGTCGTCCGTATATACGGTCATCTGCCCCTCCACAATATAGTAAAGAAGCTCCCTGGGCGTTTCCGCCATCTCAGCCCCGCCTCCGGGTAAAAAATGGGAGAGGCCCATGGTGACGGCTCCGGCTACGTCGTCGGCATCATGCAGCCGCGTGGTGCGGACGTCAAAGTGCCCCTTTGCATCATAGCTGCGCGCCTCGTCGACTTTCGTTACCTTATAACTCATCTCATCCCTCTTAACCAATCGCTGTCAAACCGCCATCGGGATAAATAATATTGCCCGTGACGAAATCCGAGGCCGACGCTGACAAAAATATCGCGGCGCCGACACAATCCTCCGGAGCGGCCATGCGGCGCATCGGGAGCGTATCCGCCAACTGCTTGCGGTATGCGTCGCCTCCGCGACCTTCAATCGTGGCCGTCATCATCGGCGTCTCCGTCAGGGTCGGGCCGATGCCGTTCACAGTGATGCCGTGGGGGCCGTATTCGGATGCCAGCTGTTTCGTAATCATGTCCAGCGCGCCCTTCGTGCCGCAATAACCGCAGTTGCCGGGGCCGTAGGTCGCGATTTTCCCGCGGACGGACGAAATATTAACGATTTTACCGTAGCCTTTTTCAATCATATGGCCGCCGAAGTGCTTGCAGCAGAGCATAACGCCGGTTACGTTCACATCGAACATTCTACGGAAATCGTCCATGTCGAACGCTTGCGCGGGGTGTTTTTTATTAAACCCCTGCGCGTTGATCAAGATGTGGATTTGCCCCCATTTTTTTGCGTATTCTTCTACCATGCCTTTCACAGCTTGTTCATCTGTGGCGTCCAGCCGATACGCATCCACTTCAATGCCCGAGTGCGCTTTTATCTCATTCCGCGCACGCTCCAACGAGTCCATGCTGCGGCCGGCGATGACCACTCGCGCGCCCGCCCGCGCAACGCCCTGCGCGATGGCCTGTCCGATACCTCCCGCTCCGCCGATGACTACGGCGTTTTTGCCCTTCAGTGAAAACATGAAGTTTCTCCTTCCCTCGCCTTATTTCGTTTCGAAACGAAATTCACACTTCGGGTCGATGACGGCCAGAACACGCACGATGCAACCGTCTCCCCCCACCCAACGCCAGGGGAAGGCCATAAAAAAGCAGCGCTTGCCTGTCACCTCGTCGATTTGCCCGCCGACGTTCTCTATACCGGGTATGCCGCCTTTTACCATCAGGTTTTTGTGGCCGTCCTCCCAGAGCGGAAAGTCCTCCTTCGGATCCCGCCCCGTCCGCTCCCTGTACTCTTCAATTAAATGTGGCTGAGTGGGGCCGAGGCCGTGATTGACAAGCTTCGTCGCCAGAGGGTGATCGTTTGCCTGGCAGGTATAGCCGACCATCTTCACCCCTCTCTCGACCAGCCAGTCAGCGGCGGCCCCGCTTGCCCCGCACCCATAGGCAAAATAGTCGTCCGTATCCGCATAGCGATGATGGAAGCCGGTATTGATCATGACGATATCTCCACGCCTGATTTTGGGAGAAGCATTCTCCAAATCTTCAGGGGTGATGACGCCCCAGTTGTCCTTGGGAATGGAGACGCAGACGCCGGTTCCGCAAAGCCGCCAAAGAGGATATCCCGTGATATCCGGCGTGTTCTCGGTCACGTGCAGCGGCGCGTCCATATGGGTGCCGCGATGCATGATGCCCTCCCAATTTACCTCATAGACGCCATCCTTGGCATGAAATTTCAGGATGTCGATGTCGATTCCCGGGTGAGAGGGCCACTCGGGTGAAAATTGCGTATAAATATGGGATAAATCGTAAATCTGCGGGCTCATCCTCATACCTCCTCGCTTCCCGAGTCGATGCCCATATCGGGGACAGGGCTCAACATTGCCACCACGCGCACCGGGCAGGCGTCGCCGTGTTCAAAACGCCAGGGCGCAGCCGTCAAGGTTGCGCGCCTCCCGCTTAGCGCATCCACATCGCCACCGATCTGTACGATCACAGGGATATTCGCTTTTAAAAGGGTTTTTTGCGCCGGATGCCAATCGCTGAATTCTTCCGCAGGTTCCTTGTCGGTGGCCGC
>Ga0153940_1000498_pt1 | contig 20161 bp, 21 predicted proteins | sample TSNJ024MetaG_FD_104736 | JGI IMG/M metagenome (GOLD analysis project Ga0153940, IMG submission 104736) | Attine ant fungus gardens microbial communities from New Jersey, USA - TSNJ024 MetaG | ecosystem: Host-associated > Fungi > Mycelium > Unclassified | place: USA: New Jersey, Brendan T. Byrne...
AACCAGAGCATTTCGCTGCAAGATGCTAACAGAAATAGAGCCCAAATCCCCGGACTATCCACATTCAATCCGTTTTCTGGTGAAAACGCATTTCAGGTGGATACAAAAACTCGCTTGGGAAGCGAGTTTTTGCCGGGGATTTGGGCTCTATTTCTGTAAGTATCTTTAGCAGCTCATGCTATGGTTTTGCCAACAGCGCAGCACTTCTCCTCGTACACAGCGGCTGGGTTTTGGTAGTATGTAAGTTTTGTGTGGATAAGTTTTGCCTTCTTTGTGTTGTATATAATTAACAAATCCAGTCTTTATAATTTGTGGAAATATCCGAAATTCATGAAAAACACCCATTTTGTGATAAAAATTAATTAATATGTATTGCAAAATCAACAAAATAATGATAAACTCTGGTTAGTAAGGAAAGTTAACTAACCTACAAACAAAACATGGAGGGGAATATGGCAGCAAATCAATCAAGTGCCAGAATCCATAACAAGCGTGAGATCATCGAAGCATTGATGCAGGAAGGGGATATGTCACGTGCAGGCCTGTCCAAGAAACTGAAACTTTCAAAACCGGCTACGGCGGAAAATGTAGATGGATTGATTCAGGCGGGACTGGTTCTGGAAATGGGTGAAGGTAATTCCACACCAGGAGGTGGTAGAAAACCAAGGCTGCTGCGTTTTAACCGGCTTTATCGGGGAATCGTGGTGGTAGATTTGAACTATACCTATCCAGTACTGGCAATCGGTGATCTGGCCGGTGAGATACTGGCAGAAACAAAATTGTCCATCAGTAAAAAAACGGATAAGGAACAAAAGGCAGATATTCTAAAGCAGGCGATTCACAGTCTGATCCAGGAATCAAATGGTATTGAACTAGGGATGATCGTACTATCCTCACCAGGTATTTTCACTTCCGACAATAAGCTGGTTTATGCTAATCCACAGCATGGTTGGACCGACGTCGGGCTGGAGAAAGTTCTGGCAGAGCACTTTTTGGTTCCGGTTGTTATCAAGAACGATATGAATGCGGCTGTTCTGGGCGAATTAGCGCTTGGAAGCGGTGAAGGCTGCAGAAACATGGTATATGTAAGCTGTGGTGTCGGACTTGGAGCCGGACTTGTGATTGAAGGAAATCTGTATGAAGGAAAAGGGTTTGCCGCAGGTGAGATTTCTTATTTTACTGACCGGCAAGGCTATGGGGAACGAAGAACGATTGAACACCGGGTTACCATTGAGGCACTCCTGGCCAGGGTGGAAGAAGACGTTCAAAAGAAAAAGGCATCAGAGCCTGTTTTACAGCTGCGGGCAAAAAAGGAAAGTCTGGAATTTAGCGATATTGTTGCCGCAGCGGAAACCAATGATCCTTATATAGCAGGGATCATTCGCGAGATTGGCGAGGAATTGGGATTTGTGCTGGCATCTATCGGAGCACTTCTGGATGTGGAGAAAATCGTTCTGGGGGGTGAGTATCTTGCCTTTTTCGATATCTTAAAAGATCCCATACAGGAGCTTCTGGATCAGTGTACACCAATACCGCCAAAGCTGGTACCAAGCGCACTGGGAGGTAAAGTAGGTTTATTGGGAGGATTTATCTTTGGCAGAAACATGTTATTTATGAATTTGAAACTGTAAATGAAAAGAGAATTTGAAAAGAAAAGGAGAATATGTGATGAAGAGAATTATGTTGATCTGTAGTGCAGGAATGTCAACCAGCTTATTGGTGCAGAAGATGGAGGCAGCAGCTAAGGAAACTAAAGTGGAATGCAAGATATGGGCAAGCGCAGAAGCCGACGCAAAAAAACAGCTGGATGATGTTGATGTCGTTCTGTTAGGCCCACAGGTGCGCTTTATCAAAGATCAGATGATAAAGGCTATCGGCGACCGTCCGGTAAAACTGGATATCATTGATACGATGAATTATGGCCGTATGGATGGAAAAGCAGTGTTGAAGCAAGGGTTATCACTGTTAGACTAAGATTATTTTACGTTAGGAGAGGGTATGTATATGGACACATTAATGAAATATTTTTCAAAGCTAGGGGCACAGCGCCATTTAGTAGCGATTCGAGATGGATTTGTAACCTTAATGCCGCTTATGATCATCGGCTCACTGGTAACTTTAATTAATCAGGTTCCTTCTATTATCAATGAAATGTTCGGTACACAACTTGCACTTCCGGCATTCATCAGCACCTTAAACGGTAATATCTGGTGGGGAACTTTTGACATGATCGGCCTAATGGCGGTTATTGCGATTTCTTATAACCTTGCGAAATATTATGACAGCGACCGCTTGGCTGCCGCAATTATTTCAATTTCCTGTTATCTTACCATCGTTCCGCAGACGATCACAGCAGTATCCGAAGCGGGTGAAGAAGTGGCAGCATGGGGAAATGTAAATCGTGCTTTTACTAATGCGCAGGGATTGTTTGTAGGAATTATAGTTGCCTTGATCGCAACTGAAATTTTCGTACGTCTGAAGCAAAATGAAAAATTGGTGATCAAAATGCCGGAAGGTGTTCCGCCGGCAGTAGGACGTTCCTTTGCCGCAATTATCCCCGGCAGTATTACGATCATTGCCATGACTGCATCGGTTATGATCATTGAACGGATTGCCCATGCCATTATGGGCGGCGATACTATGATGAGCATCTTTGAACTGGTAACTACATTTGTAAGCCAGCCGCTGCTGCATGTAGCAGATAGTATGGGCTATGCTTTAGTAGTAGTGTTCTTCAATCAGGTATTATGGTTCTTTGGGCTGCATGGTTCTAACATTATCGAAGGTATTATCCAGCCGATTTCATTGCAGATGATGGAAGCTAATGCAGTTGCATTCCAGGCGGGAGAGGCAGTACCTCACATTGTCACTAAGCCATTTTTAGATGCATTTGTATATATCGGCGGTTCGGGTACGGTACTGGGTATGCTGCTTGCCATATTCCTTGTATGTAAAGCAAAACAGAACAGAACCATTGCCAAGCTTTCAATTGGACCATCCATTTTTAATATTAATGAACCGACTATTTTTGGTATGCCGATCGTATTGAATCCAATTTTGTTTGTTCCTTTTGTTCTCAGCCCGATGATAGTTGCAGCAGTTAGCTATCTGGCGATGGCATCAGGGCTGGTTGGCCGAACAGTAGCCATTGTTCCCTGGGCAACCCCGCCCATTGTATCCGGCTTCCTGGTAACCGGAGGAGATTGGAAAGCGTGTATCCTGCAGATTGTTAATGTTGCGATCAGTTTTGCTATCTACCTGCCATTTATCAAAGTGGCTGACCGGGCCGAACTGAAAAGAGAAAAAGAAATGGAAGCAGAAGCCCAGGCTTAAGGAAAGGAGATATTATGGAAAATTTGGAAATCACGATCATGAACCTGATTGTTGACAGCGGAAGTGCCAGAAGCTATGCGATGGAGGCAATATATAAGGCAAAAGGAGGGAATATGGCAGAGGCAGACCAGTCTCTCGAAGAATGCAATGCCCAATTAGTAAAAGCCCATAATTCTCAAACGGAGCTGATCCACAAGGAAGCAGGTGGTGAACCGGTACCTCTTTCCCTATTAATGGTGCATGCACAGGACCATCTAATGACATCGATGGTGGTACGGGATCTGGCGACGGAATTTGTTGAACTCTATAAACGCATCAGTGAATAAAAGGCAGGAGCCATCGAATGAAATTAATTGTAAATGCAGATGATTTTGGGTTGTCGCGAGGGGTTAACTTTGCCATTGTGGATGCAATGCAGTATGGAATCGTCCGCTCCACAACCCTGATGGCTTCAGGTTTTGCTTTTGACCATGCAGTAGAATTAGGAAAAAGTAATCCAAAGCTGGGAATCGGAATTCATTTGACCCTTACCTGGGGATATCCTTTGCTGTCTGGCCATAAGACGCTGGTTGATGAGCAGGGACAGTTTCACAAGCTGGCATATGTTGAAGAAAATGCCGGAAGTCTTGACCCGGATGAGATTGAAAAAGAATTCTCGGCTCAAATTGAAAGAGTATTGGAAAGCGGTATTGATCCAACCCACTTAGACAGTCATCATCATGTTCATATGTTGAAAGAAAATAAAAAAATGATAAAAAAAATTGCCCATAAGTACAACCTGCCCTATCGGGGATTCGGGGCATTTACGGCCGATTTTTATGGAAAAGAACTCACGGCAGTACAGCTAAAGGAGATCATGAATGCTTATACAGGTGAAGATGTAGTAGAAATCATGAGTCATCCGGGTTATATTGATGCGGTGCTGTATCGGGAAAGCTCTTATAATCTGTCCCGTGTTCAGGAATATGAGATACTGACTTCTCAGGAAATATTGGATTTTATCAAGGAAAATAAGATAGAGCTGATTAATTATGGCGATTTAGGTAAAGAGAGTGAGAGAATATGAAAATAGTAACCATCGGAGGTGGTTCCAGCTATACGCCGGAGCTTGCAGAAGGTCTCCTGAAGCGTGTGGACGTATTGCCGGTAACAGAGTATTGGCTGGTTGATATAGCAGAAGGAAGTAAAAAACAGGAGATCAATGCCGCCCTGATCCGCCGGATGGCTGAAAGGGCTGGTGTAAAACTGAAAGTTTGTACAACGCTTGATCGGGAAGAAGCATTAAACCAAGCAGCATTTGTAACGACTCAGTTACGGGTAGGCGGTTTGGATGCCAGAGAAAAGGATGAACGTATTCCCCTTTCCCATGGGATGATCGGTCAGGAAACCAATGGCGCAGGCGGTCTTTTCAAGGCCCTGCGCACCATTCCGGTAATTCTGGAAATTGCCCGGGATATGCTGCGGCTTTGTCCTGACGCATGGTTGATCAACTTTACCAATCCAAGCGGAATGGTAACCGAAGCATTGCTCCGCTACAGCCCTTTTAAACGAGTGATAGGTTTATGCAATGTTCCCATCCATATGGAGCGTTCGATAGCCCGGATCCTAGATGTGGAAGCAAGCAGGATCCATATCCGGTTTGCCGGACTGAATCATCTGGTATATGGAACAAAAGTATTTTTGGATGGCAAGGATATCACCCCGGAGGCAATTGAAAAAGCATATGCCCCGGATCGGAAAGTAGAATTCACCGTGAAGAATGTTATTCCGGTGGACTATAATCTGGATTTTGTCAAAGCATTGGGAATGCTCCTATGTCCTTATCATAACTACTATTATAAAAAGCAAACCATGTTAGACGATGAACTAAAGGAGTATCAGGTTGGAAATACCCGTGCCCAGACCGTTAAAAAGGTGGAACAGGAACTTTTTGAAGTCTATCAGGATGAACAATTAGATGTGAAGCCAAAACAGCTGGAGGACAGAGGCGGAGCTTTTTATTCTGAAGCAGCCTGCCGCCTGATAGAATCCATCTATACCGATAAACGGGACATTCAGCCGGTGGATACCAGGAATAATGGTGCTATCGCCGGAATCGAAGATGACAGTGCCGTAGAGGTGAGCTGTATTATCACCAGAGAAGGTCCGGTTCCGCTTACCGTGGGGAAGATGCCCTTAGCAGCATATGGATTGATTCAGCAGATTAAGACTTTTGAAAGACTTACCGTAGAAGCAGCATGTGAAGGCAGTTACGAAAAAGCATTATTGGCATTATGTACGAATCCCCTTACCGATGATGAAAAGCAGGCAAAAGTAGTATTAGATGAACTTTTTGACGCGCATCAGGAATATCTGCCTTTATTTTTTGAAAAAGGAGGCGGAGCTGGTGTATTATGTAGGAATTGATGGCGGCGGCACAAAAAGCCGCCTGATAGCAGTCGATAAAGCGGGCAATCAACATGGTCCATACATTGGAAAATCCACGAATATCAACTCTAACCCGGCGGAAGTAGTGCAAGCCAATATTAAATCCCTTGTACTTGAATTCTTGCAGGAGCAGGGAGCCGGATGGGAATCACTGTCTGGTTTTTGCATCGGCAGTGCCGGAATTGATCTTCCGCAAAATGTTCTGGATTATGAAAAGATGTTGCGCGCATCAGGAATCCGCTGTCCCTTAAAAGCAGTTAATGATGTGGAAATCGTTTTTGAAAGTGAAGCAAAGGGTCAGCCCGGGATTGTGATAATTTCCGGTACCGGTTCGATCGTCTTTGGCAAAGATGAAAATGAGAACAAGGTACGGGTTGGTGGTTGGGGACATCTTATAGGCGATGAAGGAAGCGGCTACTGGATTGGCAAAGAAGCGATACGGCGCAGCTTATACAGTTATGATGGACGGGAAGAGAAAACGGTATTGATTCCTTTACTCAAAGAAACTTGTAAGCTGAAAGAAATGTCCGAAATCCTTGACATTGTCTATGCCCCCAACATTAATAAATCCGTTATCGCAGACTTTTCCAAACTGGTAGATCAAGCTGCGGCCGAACATGATACCGTAGCTGATCAAATCATGGAAGATGCTGCCCATGAACTATACTTAATGGTAGCAGCAGTCAGAAATAAGATGATCCTGCCGGAAGGTTTTTCTGTAGTTTTAAGCGGCGGAACCATTCTGGGATCCCAGACGCTGTATGAAAAGCTCTGCTTAAAGCTGGCTTCACTAACAGAAAATATCAGAAAAACACATCAGGAACCATGTATGGGTGCAGTATACCTGGCACAAAACTGTATAGGGTAACTGAAGTATAAAAATTTCAAGGCATGATTCCGATAATCAAAAGGAATCATGCCTTTGAGCTTTTTCATAAAACAAGCAGTCTATTTAAGGGCGGTGCATAAGGTTAATAACTTACATGGTGTTTTTTCGATTGATCCATTCAGTAGACGCATCCATCGCAGCACGAACAGCATTTGTCTGATCCAAAGCATTAAGCATTACAAAATCGTGAATAATCCCATTATACCGTATGGTTGTCACATCAACACCGCTTTCCCGAAGCTTGACAGCATACGCCTCTCCCTCGTCACACAATACGTCAGCCTGACCATTGAGTATCATCGCATCAGGCAGTCCCTGCAACTGCTCTGCTGTGGCACGCAAAGGTGACGCGGTAATTTGACTACGGCTTTTCACAGAGGTTGTGTATTGATCCCAGAACCACATCATACCGGCCCGATACAGATAGTAACCCTCGGCGAATCGGATGTATGACGGGGTATTAAAATACGCATTGGTAACAGGATAATACATCAGTTGTTTGTGGATTCTGGGACCTCTTCGATATTTAGCCATAATAGCCATTACAGTCGTCATATTGCCTCCCACACTGTCGCCGGCAACCGTTAGAGTGTCCAGATTCATATTCCAATTAGTTTGAGCAGCTATGCCGGGTAATGAGGATAAAACAGCATAACATTGTTCTATGGCAATCGGATATTTTGCTTCGGGTGAAAGGCTGTATTCCGGAAATACTATTATCGAATTGGTTCTTGTGCCAAGTTCGCGGACAAGTTTATCATGCGTATGTAGATTGCCCAATACCCAACCGCCGCCATGGATATAAAAAATCACATTGGGGGTACCGACGATATTATCCGGCTTGATAAAATGTACGGTAACAACTCCCCATTTGCCGGTATTCACCCGTATTGTCGTGATTGCTGCGGGATATTTAAAAACGGGTGTATCCTGCGCGGTGTTTAAAACTTCCCGGGCCTTTTCCGGTGGTAACTGGAAAATCAGGGGAGGTTTTGAAGCTTCAATACAAACTTTTTCAGCTGCTTGTTCCAGTGATGTGCGTTGTTCCATGTATTCCACTCTCCTAAAAAATAATTTATATAAAATAAAATGTATGGTAAGGCATTCATACATTTTATGGTTATTCCGTTAATATTATTAAAGTTATTTGAATTTATTATTCAAAAACTACTTGACCTGTCGTAGTAATTCTGTTATAACAATATTATAGTACTACGACAGGTGTAGTACGTGTGTCGTAGGAGTTTCAATTTATCCGAAAGGGGGAAACATTTTGATTAGTAGTGATGTGATCAGAGGCTACAGTGATACTATAATCCTGTATCATTTACTGGAACGGGATTCTTATGGGTATGAGATATCAAAGAGCATAAAAGAACTGTCGGCAGAAAAGTACAGCATGAAAGAGACTACATTATATTCTGCATTTAACCGTTTATCGAAAAATAAGTATATTACGTCATACTATGGAGACGAGACCCAGGGAAAAAGACGAACTTATTATCGGATCACAACGTCCGGGAGAAAATATTATCGGGAGAAATGTGCGGAATGGAAGTTAACCAAAGAAGTAATCAATTGTTTTATCGAGGAGGGTTATAATGGAGACGATTAAGACTTATCTGGACAATATGTTTGCAGGGCTGCCACAGACAGAAGAGATGATTCAGCTGAAGAGTGATATATATGATACCATGTGTGAAAAGTATCAGGAACTAAAGAACGATGGGAAATCGGAGAATGAGGCGATTGGTATTGTCATCTCTGAATTTGGAAATATTGATGAGTTATTAGAAGAATTCGGGATTCCCCATGCAGATGAGAAGTGGGAGGAAGACTACGACTCTGGTATGCCTCATATTTCCCTGGAAGCAGCCCATGAATATATTGCAGCGAAGAATAAGATTGGTTATATGATCGGAGCAGGGGTAGGACTTTGTATCTTGGGCGTGGTTATGCTGATTGTAACTTCGGTTACATTTGAAGTAACGCAGGAGCACTTTGCCATGAGTATGCAAGGGGACTATATTGGGCTGATATTGATGTTTATCCTCATTGCCGGGGCGGTGGCACTGTTTATTATTGCCGGGGTACAGGATGAACAGTATGAGTATATGAAGAAACCATTTCATATGGACTTCGATGTAAAACGACAGTTGGAAGAAGAAAAGAGGATGTTCCAGCCTACCTTTGCAGTGAAGCTTGTAATTGGTGTTGTATTGTGTGTACTTTGTCCGGTACCGCTTTTTATCAGTTCAATGGTAGCGGAGGGTAGTGACCTGGCGGCAACGGGTGCTTTATCGATGCTGCTTCTGATGATTGCAGCTGCAACATTCTTATTCATTACTGCAGGATTGCTGCAGGAAGCTTATCAGCAGCTTTTGGAAATCGGTGACTACGCACCGAATAAAAAGCGGACTAATAAGATTGTTGAGGTGGCAGGTTCTATTATCTGGCCGATGGTAACGGCTGTTTATCTGTTTATAGGATTTGTTCATGATTTGTGGCATCCGGGGTGGGTTATCTATCCGATTACCGGGATTTTGTTTGGGATATTTGCTTCGGTTGTGAATGCAGTCAGTAATCAATCATAAGTTTAAACAGGAATGCTGTATCATCCGGTTGGTGATGCGGCATTCCTGTTTTGAATAAAATTTTAATTAATTGAGTGATTCGGGTCTGCCTGAAGGTATTCGGATGCACGAATACGTAAAAGCTGCTCCAATTCTTTGTTAAAACGGTTATTGATTCTTTTAACATGAGAGCGGCTTATCTGCAATTCAATATCATCTACCACAATGTTGCTGTTATCTACCTCGCTGACTTTGCGCCAGTTAACGATCTGTCCTTTGTTAATTTGGACAAAAGTGGAGATATCAAGCCGTTTCAATACATCTTTCAGGTTCATGTAGATATAAAAATCTTTTTTCTTGGTATGAAATATTAAGTAGTTGCGTAGTTTAGAAATGTAGATTATGTCATCAAAAGATAATTGAATAATTCCTTCCTTAGTATCCAGGGTTATGTATATTTTCCCTAATTCTGATTGCGAAGTGCTGAGGATCAGCCTTTTGAATACACGGTCTAATTCAGCACACAGTTTCTTCCATAAGACCGGTTTGACAAGATAAGATTCTGCATTCACTCTAAATGCATCTAAGGCAAAATCTTCGTAAGTAGTGATGTATATGATTGATACCGTATCATCTGACTTACGGATGTTTTGAGCTACTTGGATCCCATTTAGTTGTTTCATCTCCATGTCTAATAATAGCAGATGAAAATGGCATGATTCATACTGCTCTAAGAGTTCTTCACCGGATGAAAAACAATGAATGTCAAATGTTAAATCGTTTAATTTGCTGTATTTAAGTAAGGCATTTTTTAATGTGTTTAGAAAATATGTATCGTCATCACAAATTGCAATTCTGTAAAACATTTGATCACCTCGGATGTTGTTAATTTGATTTTATTTTAGCATATTTCGACAAAATAATCTATTTGCTATTAGAAGTTTTGACGATGATTGGGTATGAATTAAGAATGCAATGTTTTAGTTTGAATATGCCAAGTTGAAAGTTGCTGGGAAGGCGATGTGGAAGGGAGGTGGCTGTCAGGATGCCGCTGTGGGGACGTCGTTGTGGGGAGATTGTTGGCTGCCAGGACGCCACTATGGGACGATCGGTGCTTTCCGCAAACCCGGGCAACGTACCTGATGAACTAATTGCTAACTACGACTAAAGCGCTCAGGAAACCCTTACAGGATACCTTTATGGCCATGCGGCCAAGAATGAGGAAAGCCTTCGCGCTTAAGTCTCCGTAAGCAATGGATTTCACCAGGTACTAAAACCGCCCTCAAATGTTTGCGGAAAGCACCGATCGTCCCACAGCGGCTGGGTTTTGGTAGTTTGTAAGTTCTATAAGGAAACACCATCGTCACTAAGGTCAAAAGACACACTCTGTGAACTTTCACACTAGGCTGGAAAAGACCTCGCCAAGTGGTCAATGTTTCGCTAAGTGCGAGGTATACATTTGCATTCGCTTGAAAAACCAGCGACTACCAAACTGCAAATAAATAGCACTTCCATCAACTAGAATCTAATTGAAGAAAAGTGCTATTTAGTAGATTTACAGCTGTTCAATAGTGAGTCGCTGCATATCGAGCTCTAAGAGCCTGTTTAGTTTTTTTGCATTTTGACGAGTTGGCTTAAATAATACATCACCGATAGCGATATAATTCTTATGAAGGGTATCCACGCGCCTCCAATTAATGATTTGACTTTGATTAATTAGAATAAAAGTCTTATTATCAAGACGTTCCATGACTTCTTTAAGGGATGCGTATGTCTCATATTTACCTGAAACCGTGTAAAAGTAGACCTTATTTCTTGACTTGGTTATGTATAAAATATCCGAAAAGCTAAGCTGCATCCACTTTGTTGGTGTTTTGACAGGTATAAAGCGTTTTTCCATCAGTTTTTGATTGGCATACATATCTATGATTTTAAGGTTTCTTTTCAAAATCGGACGTAATTGTGCCAATGTAAATGGTTTTACCAGATAGCCGTCGGCATTCAGTCTGAATGCATCTAAGGCATAGTTATCATAGGCAGTCACGAAAACGATGGGAATAGTACTTTGCATACTTCGAATCTTTTCAGCGACTTCTAATCCGGATAGGAATTCCATCTTAATATCTATGAATAACAGATGAAAAAGGTTACTTTCACATTCCTCTAGGAACTGAATCTCATTGGAGAAGCAGTGGATATCAAAGGATAGCTTGCATTCCTTTGCATAAATCGTAAGAAGATGTTCTAACTTTTCAGAAAAAAAACTTTCATCGTCACAAATACAAATTTTGTAGGTAATCATCATTCGATTTAAATTTATCCGAACCAAATACGAGATAAATTGATGAGTGTAGTACTACCCTTACCATTTGTTTTTTTAGTTTCGTTTTTTGTTAAGATTTGATACATTTTTGTCCTCCTCTAAAAACTATTTTTTCAGTTTCAATCCTAAGATTATAAAAGAAAGCAAATGAAAACAATGCTTTTAGGATATGCTGTTGAAGAATTAGGATATTCTGTAGTGAGATTTAGATTTACTGCAAATAAATAGCACTTCCATCAACTAGAATCTAATTGAAAAAGTGCTATTTAGTAGATTTGCAGCTATTCATTTACGAGTTGCTGCATATCGAGTTCTAAGAGCTTGTTCAGATTTTTGCATTTTGACAATTCGGCTTAAACAATAATGAAGGGTATCCACGCGTTTCTGATTAATAAAAAAGGTTACTTTCACATTCCTTTAGAATTCAAGCTCATTGGTGAAACAGTAGATATCTTTCCTTGGCATAAAGATAAATCTAACATTTCAGAAAAAAATATCATCGTCACAAATACAAATTTTGTAGGGTATCATTCAGCTTGAATTTACCCGAACCAAATACGAAATAAATTCATGAGTGAAGTACCCTTACCATGTGTTTTTTTGGTTTTGTTTTTTGTTAAGATTTGATACATTTTATCCTCCTCTAAAGATTTGCGTAGTAATAAGTTTATTACCCGAACAGATAACGGAATAAATTCATGATTGATTTGCCTTTACCAGTTGCTTTTTTACATTCATCCGTTGATAAAATTTGTAACATTTGTATCCTCCTCCTAATACTGTTTTTTTGGTTACAACATTAAAATATAAAAGAAGACAAAGGAAAACAACATGTTTGAGATATACTGTTGAATGATTGGGATATTCTGTAATAAAATGATATAATTTTTGACAAATGGAAATGAAAATCGGGTGAATTTTAAAGATGATATATCTAACACAGATAATAGCTTCGATTATCATATTTGTATATATCATTTCAAATTACATAGCTATAATGACTGAGAATTTAACTGCAAATAAATAGCACTTCTTATATCAACTGAGATCCAATTGAAGAAAAGTGCTATTTAATAGATTTGCAGATATTCATTAACGAGTCACTGCATATCGAGCCCTAAGAGCCTTGTTCAGTTTTTTGCATTTTGATGAGTCGGATTAAACAATACATCACCGATAGCAATATAATCCTTATGAGTGATATCCATGCGTTTTCAAATTAATGAAAAAGGTTACTTTCACATTCCTTTAGAATTCAAGGCTTATTGGTGAAACAGTAGATATCAAAGGATTCTTGCTTTCTTTTACATAAAGTGAAATCAATAGAACAAGCGACGGAGCAGGCTGAATAATGAATCATTTTTCCCATTTAAGGTTTTACATTCCTTATTTGATAATACCTGATACATACTGTTTCCTCCTTTGTTGGTTGTTTTACTAGCTATATGTTAAAAATAAATATAAATAGAAAATTCAACAATACATTTGGGATATTCTGTTGAAATAAGAGGATGTTCTGTAGTAAAATGATATAATTAAACATAAATGAGAGCGAAAAATGGGTAATTATTTAGTTCATACATGTGCCATATTGATATCAGCTGTTCTTTTGATTGAATGGTTTGAGTTGTTTTTTGAACGAAAAGTAAGTTATAAGAAAATGGTAATACTTATTATTGAATACATATGTATTATCAGTTTTGTTGTGCAATTCTTTTTTGTATATGTACTACGATTAGAGGCGACATATAAGGAGCTACTGGGTAGCTGTTTTGAATTCTTAATGGAATGGTTATTACTCATGAGACAGTACAAAGCAAGTTTGTTAAAGAAAATCACAGTATATCTTATATGCCAAATAGCAATACCTATTATTGAACATTATGTTTTTTCAATTGTAAATAAAAATTATTTTAATGTGAGTAGTATAAATGATATATATGTAACTAAAATAAATAATTTCACGTTGCAAATTATTTCATATATTTTAATTATAGTTATTAGTGAAACAAGACGTACAAGGAAATATGGAAAAAGTAATTTTTATGTTCTGCCGTTTGTTTTCATTTCAATCTTTCAGTTTGGGTTGCATTATGTTTTTGAAACCGTATTTCTTGTTAAAGTTAATAATACAAATATGAATATGTATCTGCTGGCATATGCTTCATCGGTTGTTATTTTCTTCTGTATTTGTATTATTTATAAAAAATATATAAATGATATGGAACACAGGAGAATGGAAAAGGAGCGCCTGGGTTTTTATAAATTGCAGTATGGGCATTATCATGATACAAGGGAACATTTAAATGAATTGAAAGGTATTAAGCATGATTTCCGGAAGCATATGATTGTATTGAAATCGCTGTCGCAGGAAAATAGGCAGGAGGAGTTAGACCAATATATAGATGAGATGGAATCGCAGATTTCATTGTCAACGAAGATTATTGATGGTAAGAATTCGGTTATTTCTGCTCAATTGACTCATGTTAAAGAGCTTTGCAGGAAAAATGAGATTTTCTTTGAGTATGTTTTGGAGTATGAGGATATAAATATTGCTCCTTTTGATCTTAATACGATTTTAGGGAATGTGTTGGATAATGCGGTAGAAGCCAGTATGCAGGTTGAGCAAAAGAAATTAAGACATATACAGATAATAATTCAGGAACAAAAGGGTGTGGTGATGATTGTGTGTAAAAATTATTTTCAGGGAGAAATTCAGGAAAATAATAGTCATATATTAACTTCAAAGAAAGATACACAAAAGCATGGTTTTGGAATACAGAATATCTGTGATACGGTGAAGAGGTATGAGGGAAAGGTAGATATTAAGACGGACAACCAGGAATTTTATATTTCTGTCCTGTTTAGGAACGTATCCGACAAAACGTGACAGAATATCCCTAATAAATAGCAGTATATCCTTAAAATATTGAACGAAAAGCAGTTCTGATGTAATTAAAAGTCGGAGGTGCTTTTTTACATGAATAAATATAGTCGTTACTATACCACTAAACAGAGGCGGAGTTATGACTGTGGGATTACCTGTGTGTTGAATATTTTGCGTTATTATTCAGTTCGGATATCACGGACTGATCTGCATGGGATTCTAAGTGATAAAACCGTTCGCAAAGAGGGAGCAAGTGTATATGACTTAATCCAAATCTTTGAAGAATATGGCATTGGTGCACAGGGGATACGATGTGATATGGACTATTTAGTTGAGCATGCGCAGCAGGTGTTTCCTTCTATTTTGCTGGTTGAGATTATTCCGCAAAAGTTTCATTATGTTGTTGTCTATGGAATTGACGAGGAAAATATCATTATTGCTGACCCATCTATATGGATGCCCAGGATTCGTTATATTCCAATAGACAAGTTTGTGAAAATGTATGGATGGAATGGGATTATCATACAGACGAAGTATACTTTTGAAAATACAGAATGTCCAAGGGGACTTGTAAAAAGTACGTTATCATTATTTAATAGATAGCTGAGGAGAATTGTCAAAAATTGGAGAAAAGGATTAGTGAAAAGGAGAATGAATCAATGGTTTGTATTTTTGAAGAGATGAGCAGGACTCAGAGTTGTGAGAATATTTATCATATTGAAAAACAGCAAAAAGAACATATTGAAAATCAGTCTGATTTGGAAATTGCCGGGTTATGTCCATTTGTTTTCCGGCGTTTTTATGATTTTCGAAATAAACGAAGCGGTTGCCTTGGTCGTGGATGGTTTCATAATTACGAAGTGTTTTTAGATGGTCCGGTTTCGCAAAAGACATTGATGCTGGAAGGCGGTAAAGAAGAAGTATTTCGTAAATTGTCCAATGGAACCTATATGTCATTGCGCCGCGGGGCCGGTGTCTTGCTTTGTAATGCTGAAGGATTCACCTATTGTCAGCCGGATGGATGCTGCTACTATTTTAATCCGGAAGGATTGTACGAACGTCAGGTTGATACCAATGGAAATGAATTATGCCTTCAGTACGAAGAGAAGAATGGCAGGGTCCTGTTGGATAAAGTGATTCTTAGTACTGGGGAAGGATTTGCTTTTATTTATGATAATGCGGGATACCTGAAGTGTGTCGTAGACCATAGCGGCCGTATGGTATCTTACGATGTTCAAATGGATTTACTGCAGCGCGTAGCAAAGCCGTCAGGTGCTGCTTTTACATATGACTATACGCCGGAAGGGAAGCTGGCACGTGTGATCAACCCGGAAGATGTTATCAGTGTGGAAAATATTTATGATGATCGTTCACGGATAATCAAGCAATGCTTTCCGGATGGTGGGAGTATAGGTTATGCATATGATGAGGAATTCCAGGTAACGGTAACAGAACGCAGTGGGGAGCAGACGATTCATATTTATGACGAACAGTATCGGCATATAGCTCAGCGGGATAATGAGGGAGAAGTGAGATACACTTACAATAGCCTGGACTTAAAGACATCTGTTACAGACAAATTAGGGCATACAACAAAGATGGATTATGATTCGAAAGGCAACCGGGTATGTATTACGAACGCTTTGGGAATCAAGACTCAAATCCATTATAATGCCCTCAATAAACCAGCCTACGTAGTTGTAGATGGTGTGTGTAAAATCCGCAACTGCTTTGATGAGAATGGATATCTGGCAGAATGCAGGAATGCTCTGAATCATAAGACACGATTCATTTATAACCAACAAGGGCTTCCGGTGATAATCCGTCAGGCTGATAAGAGCTATGTTTATATCGCCTATGACCAGCGGGGCAACATACTTTTCTTCCGGGATGCTGTTGGCAGTGAATATCATTATGTTTATAATAGCCGGAATCAGGTAGTAGAGTCCATTGATGAAAGAGGCAACAGCTTTTGTTATACATATGATCTGGAAGGGAACATTAAGAAGATCATAAATCCCAATGGTGATGTCCGTACGTATACTTATGATCAAAATGGAAAGGTAACAGAAATCAGTGATTTTGATGGCGGCAGCATTAGCTGGGAATACAATATTATGAATCTGCCGGTCAAGGTTACCGATAAAGCAGGAAAGGTGACCAACATTCAATATGATGCCATGGGAAACTTATGCCGTGTGGTAGAGTCAGGAGGTTTGAAGAACACCTTTACTTATAATGAGCATAACCGTCTTGTCCGGATAGAAAGTGCACAAGATGATGTGATCAGTTTTGCCTATGATGCTACAGGAAATCCTATCCGCCTGAATTTTAACAAAACGAAGGCAGCTCTTGCTTATGATGTGCTTGGCCGGTTAATTCATGTAAAAGAAGACAGCGGAGATGAAATTAATTATATGTATAACGCAGATAATCGGGTCATAAAAGCAGATGACGGTAAGGGATACATTGTACAAATGGATTATAATGTAGCCGGTCAATTGATCCGGGAGAAGGATTCTCAGGGAAACAATTTTTCTTATACATATCACCCATCAGGAGGAGTAGAGACTATTACCGATACGAAGGGCGCTATTACCCGATTCCGATATGGTTCCGGCGGAAGGCTAAAAGGAATCATACATCCGGATAAAAGTACAGAATACTACATCTATAATCCCAATGGAAACTTAAAAGCCTATATTGATACACAAGGATTTCAGCGGAGATATTCATATGATAAGTTAAATCAGATCACCAGAATTGAAAAGAGTAAAGGTGAAGCTAAAACATATGATGCTGTCGGAAATATAACAGAATATGCCTTCAATATAACCAATTGGATGGTAAAGGTGCAGCAGTATGAAAAGCAAATGATGAATACGGCAAAAGGGGATGGTGACCTTGAGATAGTCCGAATGCATAACGAAAGAAAATCTTTTTGTAATAATATCACATACCAGAGCGAGCTTTTGAAGTTGCTGGAAAAGGTCACGGATAAATCAGAAGAAAAGAGATATGATTTCTGTACTGCAGAAGGACAATTAATACAAACGTTGGATAAGAACGGGTATTTGAAGCGGTATGGAAACATATCCCTTTATGAAATAAGTCACATTCGCTTTCCGAAAGCACAAGACTCTGTTTTAACTTGCGACTCATTACGTCAGCTGAATCAATTGGAGGAGTGGCTTAAAATTTTCAAAAAAATTTTTCACTATTAAAATCATTGAATCTTATAAAAATGAAAACCAGGGTTAGGGAACAAAAGTTTCCGCCCTGGTTTTTAATAAAAATCAATTAAATTGTTCTTGCAGATGCTGCATGATTTCTAGAGTATTCACGGTTATTGATTCGGTCATAACCGGGCTTTGCAGCAGACCGTTTTGTATACAATCATTAAAATGTGCAGCTTCATAGGTTAGTTCAAATTCGCAGGGATGGAAGATTATCTGCTGTTCTCCGGTTTTATAATGTACGTGAGCCGTACGGGCTTTCCAGTAATCGGGAATCTCAATATATCCCAGTTCACCATAAATGTAAGCCTTATTGATCGCCTCCACATTGGTAGAGATTTTGCTCACCACCAATACCTGATTTTCCATTTTCAGATTGATGACACACTGTTCATCCACTTCTGAATCAATCCGGGTGGCAGTACCTGTATAGCTGATTATTGGACAATCAAATAAAAATTGCACCAGATGAAGGCTGTAACTGGCATTTCCGTATAATGCGCCTCCTCCGGCCGTTTTCGAGTGCAGCCAATCATTATATACACTAGAGCATGAACTGGTCAGATCAACCAGATGAATCCGTCCCAGGGCACCACTTTGAATCAGGCTTTTAATTTCATGGATAGCAGGGAGGAAAACCACCTTTTGTGCTTCAACAATAAAAAGATTTTGCTCCCTGGCATACGCAAATAAATGCTGTGCCTCCGAAGCTTTGAGTGCAAAGGGCTTTTCACAGACAACATGCTTCCCACAGGAAAGTGCCATGTAAGCATTTCTGTAATGTTCACTGTTGATCATTGCAACATATACCACATCGATATCCGGATCCTTACATAATTCCTCATAGCTTCCATATGTCTTGGGAATATTCCATAGCTGAGCTTTTTGGTTGGCTTTTTCCAGAGAGCGGGAAGCAATGGCAACGGCTTCACCGGTCCGGCTTTCCCGCAGGGCATTGATAAAACGGGGGACAATTGAAGCTGTACTTAGAATACCATATCTTAATTTCCGCATATTATTTTTTCTCTTTCTATTCGGATCTTTTCACCGGTTTCTACACTTTGATGTACTGCTTCTGCTATTTTCTCTGCTTCCAGTCCATCGGATGCATCTGCGATGAAGGGAAGATTATGCCGTATGCAGCGGACAAAATCATTAATTGGTTCAATTCCAAAGCCAAAAGGACGACCATTTTGATTCAAGAGGAAATAGGAATTAGGCGTCCTTCCTTTTGTACTGTCATAGATTTCTACTCCTCTGTCCTGGGAGTCAGCCCGTAGTAAGGCGTTTTCCGTCAAAATCTGAGTCCGGCCATCATTATTCTTGGCAAAGCCGTTTGGATATATCCAGGAATTTTCTACCGTCCAATAACAGCCGTTTTCAAATCTCAGAAAGGCCTGAATCGTGTCATAGGTATCGATACCCCTTGCCTTTAGAACCTCTTTGGTACCGACGGCATAGACTTCTTCAACTTCACATCCCATATACCAGCGAATCTGGTCATAACAGTGGGTACCCAGAAAATGTACTGGGGAAGACTGGTCTGCCCAGCTAAACCATTTGGTTGGAACATCGATGATATCATCCATGTTCATATATCCGCGTATTGGCTTTCCGGTGGTTGGCTTTTCTAACTCATTCTTCAACTGTATTGCCGCGGGATCCCAGCGCTTGTGATAATCAACAGCAACTCTAACAGAGTGCTTCATGGCAGCAGCAATGATTGAACGGGCATCCTCGATAGTAGTAGCCAAAGGCTTTTCTACCAGGACATCCTTTTTGTGCTCAATGGCAGCCAGTGCAGGTGCCATGTGAAAGCAATCGGGGGTAGCCACTGAAACAGCATCGATCTCCTCCGCATCCAACATAGTATTCACATCGGCATACGTTTTAACCGGGAAACGGCCGGCAATGTCAGAGCGTATTGCCTCATCGAGGTCACACACAGCAACAAGTTCTGCATCCGGGTTCCAGTGATATGCCTGAATATGGTTGATTCCATACATTCCGGCACCAACAACAGCTACGCGTAATTTTTCCATACACATACCTCTTTCCGGGTTGTACTTATAGAATAGCGGTTTTCATAACTAAAAAAACCAGACTTAACAAAATGAATAAGCTGTCATCTTGTTAAATCTGGTTTTGCCTGCAAACAGTAACAACCCTGATTAATGATTTTATTGTAAACAATGGGTGTATGGTTGTCAAGCTGATAAATATATTAGGGTGTAGATAAAGATAATGGGTACTCTTCAGCTGTCATTCTGAGCGGAGCGAAGAATCTTTTTAATTCCATTTTTCGGATAAATCTTCCCGATTGGGATTCATCGTTTCGACTAATTCATTTTTCTTTATTCTTGTCCAACTCTTAATTTGTTTTTCTCTTTCAATTGCTGATCTCACATCTGCTGTGTCATCAAAATATACAAGCTTATTAATGTTATATTTTTTTGTAAAACCATCAATCAATTTATTTTTATGTTCATATAT
>Ga0153940_1000499_pt1 | contig 20133 bp, 16 predicted proteins | sample TSNJ024MetaG_FD_104736 | JGI IMG/M metagenome (GOLD analysis project Ga0153940, IMG submission 104736) | Attine ant fungus gardens microbial communities from New Jersey, USA - TSNJ024 MetaG | ecosystem: Host-associated > Fungi > Mycelium > Unclassified | place: USA: New Jersey, Brendan T. Byrne...
CGCGGGTTAGCGAAGAATCGGCACCGCCTTTACATGCTTTTCACGAGCGCCAATTTATGGATGTGCGCTCGCTCGGGTGAATTTCGCGTCAACGCAACATAATGCAGTGTGCCTATAAATAAAAAACCACATGATTCAAGCAATAGAAATAGATAAACTGTCGGCAACAAGCGTTTCTTGTTGCCTGAACATGATGGTTCGCTTGAGGGAGTCGTTAATCAGTGATTCCTTAAGTATGGCGCGCGTTGGTGGCTGCGCTCTCCTAGCGATCCTGATTTCGCGTGTGTTGTCATTGAGTTTGGTTACTTTGTCATCTTCATTGTCTCTGATTAGCTGGCCGTCCGCCCCGCTTTTAATCTAAATCTGTCATCTGTTATCTTTACATCTGCCGCCGCAGGCGGCAAATCGGCCGCGACCGCAGGGAGCGGCCTCGTCGGCGCGGCGGTGCTGACCGGCACGGTAAAATTGACGGTTTTGGACAGTTCGCAAACGCTGACGGTTATGGCAACCGCGGAGGAACGCGAGCAGAGCGGGAGGATCCTCGAATTTGGATACCAAAATGCCCCCGTCGGGCCGAACCAATGTGTTTCTTGTGTGTTGATGGTCGGGAGCACGCCGAAATACTACGGCAAGTTGGTGAGTTGCGATCAGACCGGCAGCGGCAGGCTTTCTGTTCCCTTAACCGGTGTTGTTGACGGAACTTACACACTGGAAATATTCAGCGAGCAGGCGAATGGAGATTATTATACAGACTTTGCCGGTGATGCAGTGACAATGAACGTGGTGATATCGGGCGGCGTTGGCGCTGTAAGCGATTTCCGCGGCACGGTGGAGTCCGCTGCCGACGCAGGCCACTCCCACATCTGCGGGGTATTCGGCGGCGGTTTCGGCGTATTGGGCGTGCTTGCCGCGGCGGGCGTTGCTCTCGCGCGGCGCGGGAGGCGCATGTAGCGCAGGCCGCAACCGCGAACCGTAACCGAACGCGATAAACGAAACACGCACGCCCGCGTGGACAGATGAAGCCCTGCGGGCGTTTTTGCCGTCGGCGCAGGGCGTGTGCCTTCGGCGCGGGGCGTGTGGTTTGGATGTGTCCGTCGTTGCCACCACCGGGTCGCCGCGCTTCGCTCGCAAAGACAAGAGGGTACGGCGTTGATTTTGGTGTTGTTAGCGGTGACCGGGGCAAGAACATAACGTCCATTATCGGGGGCGCGGCGACATCTCTGCGCTTTCTGCCAATTTTTGTGTATTCTTTTGTAAATGGTTTGCGGGGGTAGGCAGTGAGAGTGTTCGCGTGATAGAATACCTCTCGGCAAGGCTCCGGACAGCATAACGTCGGGGGTGCCGTCCGCGAGAATAGTTCCTCCCCGACGAGCAAAGAGGGGAGGTGATCCCCAAATGAGCAAGCGGAAGAACCGCGGGAGCAAAGGCGTGAGTAGGCATGAAAGTTGTCGCCGCCGGAGCAAAGAACCAAAAAACTCCTCCTGCCGGGAGAAGTTTTTTGAGTTCGCAGAAGCCGTAATCAGGCTTCTGATCGTGGTGATGGAAGCTCTGCGCATCTGGCAGGGTTAAGCCGTTCGGCTGACTAGCCCTCAGTCGGCGGGCCAGCGAGGCGTAATTCCGCTTCCTTGTCGGCGGAGCCTCGCTGAAATGATTATATCACGCCGCGTTTTTCTTTCAACTCCATATACACCCAAACACAACGCCTTAAATAAATAACCCCCGCCGGATATCGTTCGCGCGGCGGGGGCGTGTCGTTTATGAGTTTTGTCGGCGGTAGTTATTAGCGTTGGTCTCGGCGGCGGCGGAGGTAGGATGGTGTGTCGAACTCGCTGCCTCCGTCGGGGATGATGCCCATGCCTGTGTCGGAGGGGTCGAACGCTTCGGAAAACTGTTCGGGGGCGGCTCGCTCGGGCTTCGGGGGCGACGCGGGTTTCGGCGCCGCGTCCGCTTGGTCAAGGCCTGTGGCGATGAGGACGACTTGCACGGTGTCGCCTACGTTGTCGTCCTGCACCCAACCCCATATGTAGTGGGCTTCGGGATCGAGGTGTTCGTGGAGGACGTTCGCCGCGGACCTGACCTCGACGATGCCGATGTCCCGGCTGCTGGTGATGTTGAAGAGGACGCCCTTCGCGCCGCGCATGGAACACTCCATCAGCGGGCTCTCCATGGCGCGCTTGAGGGCGGTCTGGAGACGCTCTTCGCCCGACGCGCTTCCGAGGCCCATTACAGCCGGGCCGGCGTGCTGCATTACGTTGCGCAGGTCGGCGAAATCCACGTTGATGAAGCCGGCGCGCGTGATGAGGTCGGTGACGCCTTTCACCGCCTGGCGGAGTACGCCGTCCGCCATGCTGAACGCTTCGGAGAGAGAGGTCGTGCGCTCGGATAGCTCGAGCAGGCGGTCGTTGGGCACCACGAGCAGCGCGTCGACAATGCCCGCGAGCTTGTCGATGCCATCGTCGGCGTACTGGCGCCTCTTTTTGCCCTCGAAGGTGAATGGGCGCGTGACGACCGCCACGGTCAGAATGCCCAGATCCTTCGCGATGTTCGCGATCACCGGCATTGCGCCGGTTCCCGTGCCTCCGCCCATGCCCGCCGCGAGGTAGACCATGTCGCAGCCCTTGAGCGCCGCGCGGATATCCTCGCGCGACTCGAGCGCCGCCTGCATTCCGACCTCGGGGCGCGCGCCCGCGCCGAGGCCTTTGGTCAGCTTTTCGCCGAGGATGAGCTTGTCAGGCGCGAGGCATTTTTCGAGACAGCGCAGGTCGGTGTTGACCCCGAGGATCTCGACGTCCGTGATGCCGTTGCGGATGATGTGGTCGAGCGCGTTGTTGCCCCCGCCGCCAACTCCCACAATTTTGATTTTCTCATGCGGCGCTTTTTTTACCGAGGGCGCCTCCCCAAGCGAAAATTCTCCCTCGGGCCGGTCGTCGCCGGGATATAGCTTGAGAACGTGGTTCGTCGTCACGGGGATACCTCCTCCTCAAAAAGGAATGAATACTGTTTTTCGGCAAATTCTTTTCGTAAAACAAGTAGTATCATAAAAAGAGCAGCCCTTGATGTCAAGCGAAACCGGGTTCGAAAGTCAGCTGAAGCGCGAATATTTTTCGTCAAAACTAAAATAACCGACGCTCCGCGATTGCATAACTTCAGAAACTGTCTAACCGGCTTAATATCATGCCGATTAACGGCTCGTGACGCATATAATTATCACGGCGCTCTTTTTTTGCTGCCTCTATATCAGGGCCTGTTCGACGAACAACGTATGCTCGGGCCCTATTATATCTTAATCTTCCGGTTTGAGCTTTGTCCAGAATTCCTGATCCGGGTCGGTGGGCGGGTACTCTCCGCGGTAGATGATTGCGGCGCGGTTTTCGCCGCTGGCGTAGAAGGCGAGTCCGCCGCCCTTGATGATGTAGCGGAAGCCTGCGTTATCGGTGTCATTGTCGGTCCAGCGGTCGAAACGGTCGGCGTATTTGGGGTGCAGGAAGTTCGCGATGCCGAGACCCGTACCCGTGCGGTATGTCTGCGAGTTTGTCTGTATCTGGCGAACCCTGCCGTTGGCAAAGTAGAGGATTAAGCGCCCCTCATCGTAGATCCAGTTCTCATGCGCGGCGCTGTCCGTCTCGCCGGTCTCCTTTGTCTCGCGTTCGCCAGGCTCTCCCAGGAGCTGCACGGCTTCCGTCCGCGAGATGCCCAGCGCGAGCTTGCCCAGCGATTTGCCGGGGATCAAGATCACCGAGGGATTAGTCGGCCAGCCCAGCATAGCGCGCGCGGCCGCGCTTCCGTGCGTTCCGCGGTTGTCGCCGTCGGGCAGAAGAGCCTGCGCTTTCTCATAGCCCTCCAGCGCGGATTCGTGGCGTCCGAGCGTCATCAGCGATTTTGACGCGGACAACAGTAGCTCGGGATCTTTTTTGTCGGATTTTATCGCGCGTTCGTAGTTGAGCGCGGCGCGCTCGGGGCTGCCAAGGCGCTCGTAGACTTTGCCCAGCGAGTGATGCGCCTCGGCGTTGTTCGCGGAGAGCTTTACCGCGTCCTCGAAGGGAGCGAGGGCGTTCTCGAACTCTCCCCGGCGCAGGCGCACGTTGCCGAGGCGCAGAAGAGCGGCGAGGTCGCGCGGCTGGTTTTCGAGGTGGCGCGTGTAGCTCGCGGCGGCTTCGTCATCCTTCCCCAGCATTTCGTAGCAGCAGCCGATCCGGAAGAGCGTGTCCCGCCTCTCGGGGCGGGCGCGCAGCACCTTGCGGTAGAGCGCGAGCGCGCCTTCGAAGTCTCCCTCGTTGAAGAGGTGCGTGGCGTTTTGATACAGCTGTTCCGGGCGAAGCGCGGAGTGATAGTAGAAGATGCCTCCCCCCGCGAACGCGGCCAGCAGCGCGCAGAGAAGGAGAATGAACACGCCGCGCGGAAGCGGATGCGCCTCGCGGCGCGGGACGTACGCCTCTTCCTCGGGCGTGAGCCCCGTCTTTTCAGGGGGCGCGTTGAAGGGCGCGTTCGGAGCTGTGGGACAACAGATGGGCGCGGCGTTTTTATTTTTTGCACGTTTGCTCAATATCTCTTCCTCCCGAATCTTTGCTATTATGACCTCATTTTAACAGTGTTGCGTGTAAGGATAAAGGTGAAAATGCGACATGCGTAATACGTTCTATAAAATAATCGATAATCGGTCGTATTTTATGGTACTATACGATAGATGGGGACGGGAGCGTCGTCGCTGTCTGTGTGTTTTGTTTCGTCTACCAACGGAAAGCGAGGCTATGCAATGTTAAAATTCTTGACCGGTCTCTTCAGCCGGGACATCGGGATCGATCTGGGGAGCGCAAACACGGTCGTCTACGTTAAAGGGCGCGGCATCGTCATCGACGAGCCGTCGGTGTTGGCGGTTCGCAAGGTCGGACGTAAGGGACAAAAAGAAGTCATCGCTTTCGGGCATGCCGCCAAGCGCATGATAGGGAAAACTCCGCGGGGGATCGAGACGGTCCGCCCGCTGCAGCACGGCGTCATCGCCGATTTTGACATGACCGAGCAGATGATGGCGCACTATATCTCGGTCGCGAGCCGGGGGCGGCGCTTTATGGCGCATCCCCGCGTAGCGATCTGCGTACCCGCATGTATCACCGAGGTGGAGAAGCGCGCGGTCGTGGACGCCACGCTGGGCGCGGGCGCGCGGGAGGCTTTCGTGGTCGAGGAACCGCTGGCGGCGGCGCTGGGTACGGGGCTGCCGATCAACGAGCCGCGCGGCAATATGATCGTGGATATCGGCGGAGGCACGAGCGAGGTCGCGGTCCTCTCGCTGGGCGGCGTGGTTATCAGCAACTCGCTGCGCGCCGCGGGCGACGACATCGACAACGCCATCGTCGCGATGATGCGCCAGAATTATACCCTCTCCATCGGAGAGAGCACAGCCGAAGAAGTCAAGTTCGAAATCGGCTCGGCGATCCCTCTCGAAGAGGAGCTCGAAATGGAGGTAAAGGGGCGGGATCTCATGTACGGACTCCCACGCGTGGTCAAAGTAACCTCCAACGAGGTGCGCGAGACCATCGAGCCTATTATCTTCCGTATAGAGGACATGCTGCGCGTCGCCGTCGAGCAGACGCCGCCGGAGCTGGTCAAGGACGTCGTCGACCAGGGGCTGGTGCTGACCGGAGGCAGCTCTCAGCTGCGAGGGCTCAATGTCCGTTTTTCCAACGCGATGAACGTCCCGGTGCATAGGGCCGAGCAGCCGCTCTACTCTGTGGCGCTCGGACTGGGCAAGCTGCTGGAGACGGTCGACCGCGGCGAGCGCATAGCGGTCACGGTCGACCGCGATGCGGCATAGCAACGGAGTGTCCGCCATCCGCCTCTAAACGGCGATGACGCATAGGCTGAACAACATTCTGATTAACACGCTGCTCGCGGTCTTCTGCGGGCTGTTGCTGTTGTGGTTTTCCACGGCCTATCCCTTCCTGTCCAAGCGTCTGGTTGATCTGACGGGAGACGTGCTGTCTCTGCCGGAGAAACCGGCGCTTGAGTTGCGCATGATCGTACAAGCGGCGAGCAACTGGGTGCTTGAGCGTAAGAACCTCCAAGACCGCAACAAGGAGCTCGAGCTCGAAAACCTGGCGCTGAGGCGCGCGCTGCAGAGCGCCGCCGCCCCGATCCCGGAGACGACGTCCGAGCTTCTGGGCGCGCGCGTCACGCTGCGCTATCCCAACGCGTGGTGGAAGGAAGTGCGCGTGGACAAGGGCGCGAGACACGGCGTGCGCCTCGGCGCGCCGGTGGTCTCCGACGGCTTTCTGATCGGCGTCGTCTCCTCCGTCAGAGATGATTACGCGTGGATAGAGCTGATAACCTCCGCGTCCTTTCTGCTCGCGGCGGCTGTGGACGATACGTGGGACCTGGGCGTTGTCGAGGGAGACGACCGGGGTAACATCTGGCTGCAGTATACCCCGCAGGAGAAGAAATTCGAGCGGGGCATGATCGTCTCGACCGCGCTCGTCGGCGACTATCTGCCGCCCGGCATTCCCATCGGCAAGATATGGGGCCCGGGCGAGGGGCGCGACGGCTTTCTGCCCTGGAGAATCGCCTCGGGCGCGCACCTGACGCAGCTTTATAACGTGCAGATTCTGCTGCGCGGCGCGGAGGGCTCGCTGCCATGATCGCCGCGGTGATTATTTGGCTCCTTCAGGATATGATTCAGGTGCTGGCTATGGGCTTCATGCTGGTGCCGGAATTCTTTTTGCTGGTCGTGGTCTACGAGATCGTCTCGGGGCCTCTGTCCTCTACGCGTATCTCGCGTTGGATCTGGTTCGCGTTCGCTGGGGGCGTGGTCTGGGATCTGCGCTGGGTCGGCGTGCCCGGCATGACGGCTTTGATCAACGTGCTCGCGGTGGTGCTGGTCTACCGGATCTGGAACAGAATGCCCGCTGGCGGGAGGAGCGCGCCGCTCTTCGCGCTGCTGGCCGGCGTCACGCACTTTCTGTCGGGCATCCTGCATTATTTGGCGTGGGCGGTGCCGAGCCAGGCCGCGCTGCGGCTTTTTATGATTCAACAGCTCATAGCCGTGCCCGTGCTGGTTATGCTTTCGCTGATATACGCTTTCCGCCTGAGAAAAAACCATGCCTAAGGGAATTGAGCGCGCGGACGTCGACCGCCGTCTGCTCTATCTCCGCAATATATTCGTATTCACGCTCTCGCTTCTGATTCTCGGACTCGGCTATTTCCAGTTGGTGCGGGGCGACCGCTATATTGAGCTCGCCGCGGACAACCGCCTGCGCATGATTCGCTTAAACCCCCCGCGCGGCAACATCTATGACGCGAGCGGCGTGCCTCTCGCGGTCAATGTCAGGACGTTCGACATCAAGGGATACCCGATGGACATTTCAAAAGAGGACGACTACATCCACGTCGCGGCGCTTTTCGCGCGGCACGGCATCCCCATGACGCCGGAGAGCCTGAAGGAGAGCATCGACAAACAGTACGCCGTACCCTACCGCGCCGTATCGGTGGCGACGAACCTGACGCTCGCGCAGGTCTCGGATCTCGTCATGGATCCCGCGTTTTCAAAAACGCTCTTCCCGTCTCCCGTCTGGCGGCGAATTTACCCGGCGGGCGCGCTGGTGGCGCACGCCATCGGCTATGTCGGCGCGATCACGAGGGACGAGCTCGAGGAGCAGCGCGACCTCTACTATCAGGGCGGCGACATTATAGGCAAGAGCGGCGTCGAGTACGTGTACGAAACGGAATTGCGCGGCACGGTGGGCGACCAGATCGTAGAGGTGGACTCGCGGGGGCGGCGGCTGCGCGACGTGGACTACAACGAGCCGCAAAAGGGCGGCGACCTGCGCCTGACGCTCGACCTGGCGGCGCAGCGCGAGGCCGTGCGCCTCATGGAGGGCAAGCGAGGCGCGGTTGTTGCGATGAACGTCAACGACGGCTCGGTCTATGTCTTCTGCTCGGTGCCGACATACGACCCCAACCCGCTCACCTGGGGCATCTCGTCCAAGGAGTGGGCCGGGCTGCAGGGGGACAAAGAGCTCCCGCTGATGAACCGCGTCATGAGCGGCGCGTATCCGCCCGGCTCGACGTTCAAGGTTGTGACGGCGTCGGCGCTCTTGATGGAGCGTACCGTGACCACGGCGAATACGGCCTACTGCCCCGGATATTTTACGCTGGGCAACCCGCCGCGCACCTTCCGCTGCTGGAGGCGCAGCGGGCACGGAACCGAGAACCTGCACGGCGCGCTGCGCGACTCGTGCGACGTGTATTTTTATGAGATGAGCGTGCGCATGGGCATCGACAAGCTGATAAAGTGGAGCCGCGCCTACGGCGTAGGCGAGAGGACGGGCATCGATCTGCCCGGCGAGTCGCGCGGCAACATCGCGGGGCGCGAGTGGAAGCGCGCGCGTCTCAAAGAGGGCTGGTATCAAGGAGACACGGTCAACTACTCGATAGGGCAGGGGTATCTGCTGATGACGCCGCTCCAGCTCGCGCGCGCTTACGCCGCGGTCGCGAACGGAGGCAGGCTCGTCGAGCCGAGGCTGAACTCCGAAAAACCCGTCGCCTACACCGAAACCGGCGTCTCGAAGGCCGCGCACGACGTGATTCGCCGCGGCATTTACGACGTGGTGCGCACAGGGACCGGGCGGCGCGCCGGCACGTTCGGCGTCGAGCTCGCGGGCAAGACCGGAACCGCGCAAAACCCGCACGGCGAAGACCACGCGTGGTTTGCGGGCTACGCGCCGCCGGATAAACCCAAATTCGTCGTCGTGGCGCTGGTCGAGGGCGGCGGCGCGGGCTCGTCCGTCGCGGGCCCGATCGTCGGCCAGATGTTAAAATATCTGATCGATCACGACAACAAACGATAATAAGCTATAATAAAATATGCAAATATGAGCGGTGCTTTCGGGGGAGGGTTTGCGATGATCAAACTGAAGGGTATGCCTGATTCGATGCTGCGTTGTATTATCTCCGAGGACCTGCTCGCGTGTGACTTCGCTTCCTCGTTCGAAGAGATGCGCAAGAGAGGCGAGGGCGTGCTGCCCGGGGCGAGGGTGGTGCTCGATTTCGGGGCGCGCGCGCTGTCCGAGGACCAAATCTGCCGCGTGATGAAGGAGTTCGTCTGGCCCGCAAAGGCCGAGGCCGTGGCGTGGATCACCTACGACGCGGCGTCGCAGGCTCTGCTCAAGCGAATCGGACTGCCCATGGTGGAGCCTTCGCTTACACAAAAAAACAACAGCCCGCGCAAGGGCCTGCGGCACGACGGCTCGCTGCGCAGCGGGCAGCGCGTCGAATATCCGGGCGACGTCATCGTGGTCGGACATGTCAACGACGGCGCGGAGGTCGTAGCCTCGGGCAATGTGACGGTGCTGGGCCGCCTGCACGGGCTGGTGCACGCCGGCGCGGAGGGAGACGAGTCGGCCTCTGTCGCGGCGCGCTCCATGGAAGCGCTGCAGGTGCGCGTCGGCAGCCGCGTCGGTTCACTGGATCGGGACGCCTCCTGGTGGGGCAAGCCGGTCATTATCAAGATTGATGAAGGAGCGGTCTTAATCGGTTTCTGGCCTGCGGTCAAAGCGGAAGAGCCGAGCAAAGCACAAGTATAAGCCAAGCTAAGCGAAGCACAAGCTTATCATATAAGTATAAGTTTGACCTGGGAGGAATAGGAATGGAGTCAAGGGTAATCGTAGTGACCTCCGGAAAAGGGGGGGTGGGCAAGACGACCACCACGGCCAACCTGGCGGCCGCGCTGGCGCGGATGGGAAAGCGGGTGGTCGCGGTGGACGGCGACGTGGGGCTGCGTAACCTCGACGTCGTCATGGGGCTTGAAAACCGCATCGTCTACACGCTGATCGACGCGCTGGAGGGTGTCTGCCGCCTTGGCCAGACGTACATCCGCGACAAGCGGGTCGAGAAGCTTTACATGATACCCACCGCCCAATCCAAGACCAAGGACGCCGTCTCCGCGGAGCAGATGCAGCAGGTCTGTCTCGAGCTGCGCAAGGAATTTGACTATGTCCTGATCGACAGCCCCGCGGGCATCGAGGCTGGCTTCAAGAACGCCGCGTCCGGAGCTGACGAGGCGCTTGTCGTCACTACGCCTGAGGTCTCCGCCGTGCGCGACGCCGACCGCATCATCGGCCTTCTCGAATCGATGGATAAGACGCCGATTCGGCTGATCGTCAACCGAATCCGTCCGCACATGGTCAAAAGAGGAGAGATGCTCGGCGTGTCGGACGTGCTGGATATTCTGGCGATAGACCTGATCGGCATGGTGCCGGACGACGAGGCGGTTGTGACGAGCGCAAACCGCGGCGAGCCTCTCACTATCTCATCCACATCCCTGGCGTCGAGGGCGTTCACCAACATAGCTCACCGTCTGGCGGGGGACGACGTCCCCTTCATGTCCATGGAGGACGACAAGTCATCGGGCTTCATCGGCAAATTGATACAGGCATTCAGGAAGTGAGGGGGCGGAAAAATGGGCTTTTTGTCGAATCTCTTCTCCCGCAAAAAATCCGGCGCCGTGGCGAAGGATCGCCTTCAGGTAGTATTGATGCACGATCGGGCGGATATCTCGCCCGAGCTGATGAACAGTCTTCGCAATGATATCATCGAGGTAATCCGCAACTATGTTGAGATCGACGAGGGAAACATTGAGCTGGAGTTCGAGCGCGAGGACAGGTCCGTGGCCCTGGTGGCGAATATCCCCGTGAAGATGGTGCGCCGCTCGAGACGGAGCGGAAGCTGACGCCTTATGCTCGAATCGGGCTATACCTGGGGTGATTTGCGCAGGGGGATCGACCGCGCGATGCTCGCCGTCACCCTGCTTCTCTTTGCTTTGGGTCTTCTCTCGATATACAGCGCGGGCGCGGGCGTCCGTCACGCCTCGTCGGCTTTCGCGGTGCGCCAGCTTGCGTGGGGCGGCGTGGGCGCGTGCGCTTACGCGCTTATTCTGCGCGTCGGCTATCAGCGTTTTTTGCGGTGGGCAGGTTGGATCTACGGCGCTACGCTCTTGACGCTGGCCGCGCTGCTCGCCTTCGGCGCTGTGGCAAAGGGCGCGCAAAGCTGGTTTCGCGTGGGTTCGATCGGCTTTCAACCCGCCGAGCTGGGCAAGGTTGCGCTGATTCTCTTTCTGGCGCGCTTCTGTTCGCGCTATCCGCTCGAGAACGTGAAGAACCTCTTCGCGGCGATTTTCTTCTCGGGCGCGAGCATCGTGCTGATCTTGCTGCAGCCTGATCTCGGCAGCACGCTGGTTTACGGTACGATCGTCTTCGCAATGCTCGTTGTCGCGGGCGCTCCGGGCAAGTATCTGGCGGGGCTCGTTGCGGCGGGGGTTGTCGCGCTGCCGTTCTTCTGGGGATCGCTCAAAACCTACCAGAAGCTGCGGCTTGTCGTCTTCCTCGATCCCTCCGTGGATCCGCAGGGAGCCGGCTACAACGTGATACAGTCGCGCATCGCCGTCGGTTCGGGCGGCCTCTGGGGCAAGGGTTTTCTCCAGGGCACGCAGGGCCGCCTGCGCTTTCTGCCCGAGCCGCACACGGACTTCATATTCAGCGTCTTCGCTGAGGAGTTCGGTTTCGTGGGCGGCGCAGTGGTAGTGATTCTCTTCGCGCTGCTCTTCTGGCGCTTGCTGCGCGCGGCCTTCCGAACCAAGGATATCCGCGCCAAGATGCTCTCCGTGGGCGTGGTGGCGTGGCTCTGGTTTCAAGTGATGGAGAGCGTGGCAATGAGCATGGGGCTCGCGCCGATCACGGGTCTGCCGCTGCCGCTGTTCAGCTACGGGGGCAGCGCGCTTCTGATGGAGGCGGTCGCTCTCGCGCTGGTGCAGAGCGCCGCCGTGTCGCTCTCGCGCGAGAGAACCGGCTCTCTCCGGGATAAGTAAAAATTTCGCCGCGTATTGCGGCCGAACGGGGTATTAAATAATGATAAACGAAGAAACAACCCGCAGGCTCTGGCCTTTGCTCACGCGGGTGAAGCGGCCCGGCCGCTACGCCGGGGGCGAGTGGGGCAGCCTGCCGGTCAAGGAACACGCGGACGTGCGCGTCTGCCTCGCCTTCCCCGATACATACGAGGTGGGCATGAGCTATCTCGGCTATCAGATACTCTACGCCCTGATTCGCTCGCTGGACTGCGCCGACGCTGAGCGCGCCTACTGCCCGTGGCCGGACATGGAATCCGAGATGCGGCGCGCGGGCGTCCCGCTCGGCTCGCTCGAGAGCGGCAGGCCGCTGCGCGGCTTTGACGTGATCGGCGTGACTTTGCAGTACGAGCTGTGCCATACCAACCTTCTTACTATGCTCGACCTTGGCGGCGTGCCGCTTCGCGCGGAGGATCGCGGCGACGGCGACCCTCTGGTGATCGGTGGCGGAGCGGGAGCGCTGGCGCCCGCTCCGCTTGAGCGTTTCTTTGACGCGTTCTGCGCGGGCGACGGAGAGGTCATTCTGCCGGGGTTATTGAACGTACTTGCGCAGATGCGCGGCGCGAGCCGAGCGGACAAGCTTGAGGCCGCCGCAAAGCTGCCCGGCGTATATGTACCGGGCCTGAGCGCGCTGCCCGCGCGAAGACAGATCGTGACGAACTTGGACGATGATTTTCTTCACAGGACAATGATTACGCCAAGCAGCGGCATTATACACGACCGCGCGGCGGTTCAGGTTTTCAGGGGATGCACGCGCGGCTGCCGCTTCTGTCAGGCGGGCATTATAGACCGCCCCGTGCGCGAACGGAGCGCGCGCTCGGTCGCCGAGCAGCTTCGCGAGCTGCTGAGCTATACGGGGTGGGAGGAGGCGGGGCTGCTGTCGCTCGCGACGTGCGACTGGACGCCGCTTCCGGAGTTGCTTGAGCTTCTGCGCCCGATTCTGGAGGAGGCGAACGTCAAGCTCAGCCTCCCCAGCCTGCGCATGGACGGTTTTTCGGTGGAGCTTGCCGCCGCGCTGGGAGGTATGCGGCGCGGAGGGCTTACCTTCGCGCCCGAGGCCGGCAGCGCGAGGCTGCGGCGCGTGATCAACAAGGGCGTTTCCGAGGAGGACATCGAGACGGCGCTCGACGCGACCTTCCGCCACGGCTGGGACCGCGTCAAGCTCTACTTTATGATGGGCCTGCCGACCGAGACCGACGCCGACCTGGAGGGCATAACGGCCATCGCCGAACAAGCGGCGTCGCTCGCGCGACGGCACAAGCGCAGGGGCGAGATCTCGGTCTCTGTGGCCGGTTTCGTCCCGAAGGCGCACACTCCCTTCCAGTGGGAGGCGCAGCTCGGGATCGCCGCGCTGCGCGAACGCGGGCGCATGGTGAAGGGGCGCGTTCGTAACAGAAAAATATCGCTCGCCTATCACGAGCCGGAGCAGACGTATCTCGAGGGCGTGTTTGCGCGCGGCGGCTCCGAGCTGAGCGCGGCGATCGAGGAAGCGTGGAGGCGCGGCGCGCGCTTCGACGGCTGGACCGAATGTTTTGATCTCGAACGCTGGGCGGGCGTCTTCCGCGACCTTGATATTGACGCGGACGCCTACGCCTGCCGTGAGCGCGGCGCGGATGAGCCGCTGCCCTGGGAGGTCATCGACACGGGCGTGACCCGCGCGTTTCTCGCCCGCGAGCGAGAGAGGGCGTTTACGGAACAAGCCACGCCCGACTGCCGCGGCGGCGATTGCTCCGCCTGCGGCTGGGAGCGGAAGGGAGGCTGTCCGCAATGCATCGCGTGAGGATTGCTTTTTCCAAGACAGGTCTCGGTTGTTTTATATCGCACACGGATCTTCCGATGCTGTTCTCCCGCGCCGCGCGCCGCGCCGGCTTAAAGCCTGAGCTGACGCAGGGCTTCTCGCCGCACCCTCGACTGGTTCTCGCGCCGCCTCTGCCCATAGGAGTGGTGGGGCTCCGCGAACCCGCCGAGTTCTGGCTTGCGTCGTGGGAAAGCGAAGATTTCGCCGCGTGGCGCGACAAAATGCCGCGCGGCGTGACGCTGCTCTCCGCGGTTGAGGTTACCGACCCGCGGACGCCGTCTCTGACAAAGCTCTGCTCGGCGGCGTCGTACCGGATTAAGTCCGAGACGGGGACGGACGCGCTCGCGCTTGCCGCCGCGCTCGGGGACGCTCTTCGCGAGTCGGGCGGGCTGCTCGCGTCCGCTGCGCGCGGCGGCGCTGTCTCGCTGGCCGTGCGCGGCCTTGAAAAGCACGGCCCTTCGCGCCTGGTTGCAATTCTGCGCGACGCGGGCCTCGCGCGAGAGTGGAGCGAACTCGCCATCACCCGGGAGGCGTTAGGCGCTTGGGACGAGTCCGCCGGAGAGGTCGTACCGTTATAACCCGGTATGGACGGAGGGATTTTCGTATGAAGATGATCGTCAACGTGATCGATCCGGAGGAAGTCCGCATCGCGATTTTGGACGACCGCGGACGCCTCGACAACCTGTACATCGAACGGATGCTCGACCGCCAGCGCGCGGGTGAGATATACAAGGCGCGCGTGGACAGCGTGCTGCCCGGCATGAACGCCGCCTTCCTCAGCCTGGGGGACGGACGCAACGGCTTTTTATATTTAAACGACGTGCGCGGCGCGACGGTCAAGCCGGGCGACGACATGATCGTTCAGGTGCTGAAAACCGCCCGCAAGGGCAAGGGCGCGCGCGTCTCACCGCGCGTATCCCTCGCGGGGCGGTATCTCGTCCTCGTGCCCTCGAACAACGACATCGGCGTATCAAAGCGCATAGAGAACGACGAAGAGCGCTCGCGCCTGCGCGCGCTGGCCCGTCGGCTGCGCCCGGAGGGCTACGGCCTGATTGTGCGCACTGTGGGCGAGTCGTGCGACGAGGAGAGCTTAGCCCGCGACGCGGCCGAGCTTATGGAGAGCTGGGACGAGGTCCGGCGCAAGGCGAAGAAAAACGCGTCGCCCTGCCTGCTGCACCGCGACATCGGCCTTGTCGAGCGCATCCTGCGCGACGAGCTGACCAACCAGATCGAGGAGGTCGTAGTCGATTCGGAGGAAGAGCGCGACACGGTCGGGGCGTTCCTCCGCAAGTTTCCCGACGGCGCGCGCCCAGAGCTGAGCTACTACCGCGGCAACATGCCCATCTTTGACGTATACGGCGTCGAGAAGGCTATCGAGGAGATGCGCGACCGCAAGGTGTGGCTGCCCTCCGGCGCGTACCTCGTGATTGACCAGACCGAGGCGCTGACCGTGATCGACGTCAACACGGGCAAGTACATCGGTTCGAAAGACCTGCACGACACAGTGCTGCACACCAATCTGGAGGCGTCCGAGGAGATCGCGCGCCAGCTGCGCCTGCGGGCGATCGGCGGCATCGTAGTTATCGACTTTATCGACATGGACAGCCAGGCGGATAAAGACATGCTGGTCGAACGGCTGCAAGAGACGTTCAAGGACGACCGCTGCAAGGCCCGGGTGTTCGGTGTGACGCGCCTGGGCCTGGTCGAGATCACGCGCAAGCGCGCGAGGCTCGATATGAGGCAGACGATGACGCGGGGCTGTCCCTTCTGCGGAGGCCTCGGCTGGATCGATAAAGAGGAAACTGTCTCGATGAAAATCAAGCGCTTCCTGAGGCGCGTCGTGCTCGGTTCGCACTCGGAGGCGTTTTTGGTCGAGCTGTACCCCGCTATCGCGCGCTACATATCCGAGACATATTTGGCGATGTGGGAAGAAGAGTTCGACCGAAGATTTTATCTCGTCGAATGCCCCGGCTTTGCATGGGACAAATACCGCGTTGATTTTCAGGGTACGCACGCGCGGGTGGCGCACCGCATCGAGGTGATGGAGAAGCGGGAGGAGGGCGTCGTTGTACATCGCACGCCTTCTGCTTAAAGGCTTCAAGAGCTTCGGCGGCTCGCACGACCTGCCTCTCTCGCCCGGCATGACGGCGATCGTCGGTCCCAACGGCAGCGGCAAAAGCAACCTGCTCGACGCGCTGCGCTGGGCGCTGGGCGACAGCCACGCCTCGAAGCTGCGCATCTCGCGGCAGGGCGACCTGCTCTTCCAGGGCTCGGCCTCCCGAGGGGCGGCTTCGGAGGCGGAGATAGCGATTCAGCTGCGAGAGAGCACGCGCGTCGCCACGATCAGGCGGCGCGTGTCCGACGCGGGGGCGCAGGTGTTCGTCGACGGCGCGCGCGTCACGCTGAACGACCTTGAGGATGTCAAACGCCGCTGGCAGCTGGGCGGCGACCGCTTTGCCTTCATCGGACAGGGCGATGTGACGGAGGTGATTCAGCAACGCCCCTCGGCGAGGCGCGTGCTGCTCGAGTCGCTCTTCGGCATAGACGCCTACCGCAAACGGCGCACGGAGGCGGCGGAGCGTCTGGCCGAGGCGCGCGCGGAGTACGACCGCCTGCGGACATTTTCGGCGGAGCTGGCGTCCCGCCGCGCCGAGATCGCGCCCGAGGTGGAGCGCGCGGCGGCTGCGCGCGAGATATTAGACGCGCTTGAAGACGAACGGAAGCTGCTCTACTGGGTGCGCCGCGCGCGCAACGACCGCGCGATGGCGAACCTGCGGGCGGACATGGAAGCGCTCTCCGGCGAACTGGCCCTGCGCGAGGCGTGGGGGCGGCGCTGGGAGCGAAGCCTGGCGTATCTGGACGGCAGCCTCTCGCAGCTCTCCGCGACGAGGCAGAACCAGGTGCGCGAGCTTGAGGAAGCGAAGGCCTCCCTGGCCAACTTTACGCGCACCGCTTACGGCTACGGCGCGACGCTCAAGAACGAAGCCCGCCGCGCGTCGCAGATCGCGCTCGACCGCGCCGAGCTGACGGAGAATGTCGAGCGTCTGCGCGGTGAACGGGCCGCGTCCGAGAGAGAACGCGACCGCGCGTCGCAAACGCTCGCCTCCGACAAGAAGCGTCTGGAGGAGGCCGAGGGCCGCTACCGCGCTCAGCGCGACGCGCTCGAGCGCAACCGCGCCGAACGGGAAAGCCGCGCGCGCGAGAAGGGCGAGCTCGAGGGCGAGATCGCCGCGCTGAAAGGGCGTATGCGCTCGCTGGGGCTTGCCCTGCTCGAGCTCAAGGGCGGCGGCGAGGGCAAGAGGGCGAGCGACCCCCTTCGCGATATTAAACAAAATCGCGACGATCTCGAAAAACGGTACGAGACCCTTCTCGGCGAACGCGACGAGGCCGCCGAGCTCCACCGCGACACATACGCGAAGCTGCAGGAGGTTTCGGCGGACCTCCAGAAGAGCCGCCGCGAATCCTCGAGATTGTCGCGAAGCCTTTTCGAACTGCAAGAGCAAGCCCGCGTCGAGGTTTACCCCCGCCCGGTGCAGCACGTGCTTTCGGCGGCGAAGCTGGGGCGTCTTGACGCCCGCCCCTGCGCCGTGATCGACGCGTTTGTCTGTCCGCCGGAGCTGGCGACGGCGATGGAGGCATTTCTGGGCGGGCGTCAGTTCTGGCTGCTGGTCGAGACTATGGACGAGGCCGGGCGATGCATAGATCAGCTTAAGAGCAGCCAAATGGGGCGCGCTACGTTTCTGCCCCTCGAGCGCTGCCGCGAGCGCAGGCGTGACGACGCGCACCGCCTGCCCGGCGACGGCGTGGTCGGCTGGGCGACGGAGCTGATCGCGCCCGACCGCGGATGGGCGTCCGCCATCAGCCACCTGATGGGCGACCTGCTTATCGTCGAAGACTACGCTACGGGGCAGTCGCTTGTGAGAGGCGGTTTCAGGGGGCCTGTCGCGACGCTTGAGGGCGATATCTTTCAGCCCGCGGGCAGTATCTCCGGAGGAAAAGCCCAGAAGTCCGGCAAGGCGATAGAGCTCAAGGCGGCTCTGTCGAAGATGGAACGCGACGCCTCGGACGCCGCGGCTCTCGCGGAACGCCTGACGGAGGTGTTCGCGCGGCTCGAGGAAGAAGAAGCGCGGGCGGAGGCGGCGAAAGAAGAACTGTCGCAGGCAATCCGCGGCCTCTCCGCCGAGCGGAGCGCTTTAGACGCGAGGCGTGAGGAGATCATGCGCGAGCGGGCACGTGCCAAGAGCGAGCGCGAGAGCATCACCGCGCAGCTCACCGAGGGCGGGCGCGTCTACGCCGACCTCTGCCGCCGCCGCCGCGCTCTCGGCGCGGAAGCGCCGGAAGAGGCCGCCGAGGTTGACGAAAAGCTGATCCGCGAGGTCGAGAGCATACGCGGCCGCGTCGCCGTCGCGGAGGAAAAGCTGCGCTCGGGCTTCGCCCTGTCCGAACGCCTGATCGCCGAGCTGCGCGGGGTCGAGCGAGGACTGTCGTCACTGGACGAAGAAGCTCAGGAGTGCGACCGTGAGATCGTCGCGCAACGCGCCAATCTCACGCGCCTGGCCCGCCGATACACCGAAGTCGCAGTCCGCAGGCGAATCGTAACGGCGGAGATGGAGGATTTCGCCTGCCGTTATGACGAGATCGCGCACAGGCGCGAGCGGCGAAGCGCGCGCGCGGAAGCCTCGCGCCTCGCGCTGGCGGAGGCGCGGGGACGCTCCGCGACGCACGAGGCGCGAGCGGCCGACCTTGCCCGCGAGCAGGAAGAGCTGATAGCCACCTGGGAGGCGCAGTACCCGTACCCGGGCGAGGCCGCGTTCGAGGACGCGGATCCCGACGAGCTCCGCCGCGGCATCCGCGAGCGCGACCGAAACCTGAAGGCGCTGGGCCCTGTCGACATGGGTATGCTCTCCGAGGATCGCAGTCTGCGAGACCGCCTCGCCTATCTGGGCGACCAGCTCGACGACGTGAAGAGCGGCGCTGCCGAGCTCGAACGCCTGATTGCGGACGCTGACGAGCAAGCGCGCGTCATTTTCTCAAACGCGCTCGAGGAGATCGACCGCAAGTTCGACGCGCTCTTCCGCAGGCTCTTCGGCGGCGGCGACGCGCGCCTTGAGATGACCCCTGGCGAGTCGCTCTGGGACAGCGGCGTCGACGTTATCGCGCGTCCCCCCGGCAAACACCCGCAGAGCATCGCGCAGCTCTCGGGCGGCGAGCAGTCGCTGTCGGCGATCGCGCTTCTGTTCGCGTCACTTGAGGTGGCGCAGTGTCCCATCGCCGTGCTCGACGAGGTGGACGCCGCTTTGGACGAGGTCAACCTGCGTCGCTTCGCCGATTTGGCTAAGGACGCCTCCCGCGAGCGCCAGATTTTCGTCATGACCCATCGCCGTGTCACGATGGAGCGCGCCGACGTACTCTACGGCGTTACGCTCGCCGAGCCGGGCTTGTCTCAGGTTATCGGGGTGAGGGTGGAGGATTGGTCGTGATTTGTAACGGCGGCGGACGTAAGTGTTGCTTCGCTCGTGTCTGCCGCCGGTGATTTTACCGCGTCGTTTTCAGATTTTTGATTCGCGGCTCGTTTGGCTCGGCCACAATTTGTCCTTGCGCACGCGTTTTTTCTCAGTCGCCGTTGTGCCGCTCTCAAACCGGTTCAAAAGCTCGCCCATCTGATAAAACATCTCCGAGGGGTATAGATTAAGCGCGCCGGAGATCGAAAGCAGCTTCTGAGGAGCCGGCCAAACGTAACCGCTCTCAATTTTTGACCAATAGCTCTTGCTGATTTTCGCTCTCTTCGCGGCCTCTGTCGTACTTATGCGCAAATCCAACCTTGTCTCTCTCATCACTTCTCCAAGTACCTCCTTAACCGGTAAGTACAACTGCACCACTCCTTAACTGCTGGATTTTTTCAGACCAAAGCCCATAAATTCAGACATTGTTACCAATAGTAACCAATATATGAGGATAGTTCAACCACTACAAAACAAGACTAATAAAGTATTAAGAAGTGGCTGTGCAAACGGGTTAAACAAGCGTTTAAAACCCGTCGATAAGATATTAAACTTAAGTTTGCTTGCTTCGGCGGGAGCGCGTGACAATATTTAAGAAGCGCACAATATGTCGCTTGCGTATTTACCATATTACTTACAGTAAGCGTTGCGAAGCTAATATAGTTTATGGACGGAGCGGCCGGTTAATCCGAGGGCGGTATGTAAAATTATATATAATCGGCTGTTATACCGTTTGTATAAAATAATAAATGAATTGTAAAACAATCCAAGTGTCATACACAATGGAAAGCCGCGCGCGAAAACCCACGCGGTCAACAGGAGCGGCGGAGGCTCGGGAGTGCGGATACCATGCTCCGCTCAAGCGGTACCTGCGTAGCGTCTTCGCTTACAAACCACTTCGCCTCCGCGCCTGCAACACGGTCAATATTTCGACTGCGGCCAGTACC
>Ga0153940_1000500_pt1 | contig 20103 bp, 18 predicted proteins | sample TSNJ024MetaG_FD_104736 | JGI IMG/M metagenome (GOLD analysis project Ga0153940, IMG submission 104736) | Attine ant fungus gardens microbial communities from New Jersey, USA - TSNJ024 MetaG | ecosystem: Host-associated > Fungi > Mycelium > Unclassified | place: USA: New Jersey, Brendan T. Byrne...
AACGAGTTCTGGTGCAGGAAGTCCTCGCGGATGGACTTGGATGTCTCCATGACCATGCGCTCTTCTTTGGAAAGCGCGTCGATGCCGACCAGGCGCACGATCTCCTTGAGCTGGTCTTCGTCCTCCAGCAGGGACATCGCCTGAATGCGCATCTCGCTCCATTCTCCGTCGTACTCGTTGTCCCAGTATTCCCCCAGGGTTTCCGCGTACAGAGAATAGCTCGTGAGCCAGTTGATTGCCGGGAAATGGCGCTGATAGGCGAGCTGCGCGTCCAAGCCCCAGAAGACCTTCGCGACGCGCAGGGTGTTCTGCGTGACGGGTTCGGACAAGTCGCCGCCGGGAGGCGAAACCGCTCCGATGACGGAGACCGCCCCCTCGCGCCCGTCTTTGCCGAGGCAGATCGCGCGGCCCGCCCGCTCGTAGAAAGAAGCAAGGCGGGTGCCGAGATACGCGGGGTATCCTTCTTCGCCGGGCATCTCCTCGAGACGGCCCGACATTTCGCGGAGAGCCTCCGCCCAGCGGCTTGTGGAGTCAGCCATGAGCGCTACCGAATAACCCATATCGCGGAAATACTCCGCAATGGTGATCCCCGTATAGATCGACGCCTCGCGGGCGGCGACGGGCATGTTGGAGGTGTTCGCGATCAGCAGGGTGCGTTTCATCAGGGGCTGCCCGGAGCGCGGATCCTCCAGCTCGGGGAACTCGAGCAGAACGTCCGTCATCTCATTGCCGCGCTCTCCGCAACCGATGTAAACGACGATTTCCGAGTCCGCCCACTTGGCAAGCTGGTGCTGGATAACGGTCTTGCCGGAGCCGAACGGCCCCGGAACGCAAGCCGTTCCGCCGCGCGCGATGGGGAAGAAAGTATCGACGACGCGCTGCCCGGTGGAGAGCGGAACCTCCGGGGGGAGACGCTTTGCCACCGGCCTCGGCGAACGCACGGGCCAGCGGGTAAGCATGGCGATCTTGCGCAGATCGCCGTTAGGTTCTTTGATGACCGCGACAATCTCCTCGACGGTAAATTCGCCGCTCTCAATCGATTTGACAACGCCGCTTACGCCCGGCGGGACCATGATGCGGTGTTCCACGAGTACGGTCTCTTTGACCGTGCCCAGCACGTCCCCAGCCTCGACCTCCGCGCCCGCAGCGACGGAAGGCTCGAAATGCCATTTTTTCGCGCGGCTGATCGCCGCGACGGATATACCTCTTGTAATGTACGGGCTATCGGCGACCGCCTCGATGCTCTCGAGCGGCCTTTGAATGCCGTCGTAAAACTGCTCGATCAAGCCCGGCCCCAATTCGACGCTGAGAGGCTCTCCGGTGCAGACTACCGCCTCTCCCGGCATAAGGCCGGATGTTTCTTCGTATACCTGAACAGAAGCGGTATCGTTGCGGAGCTCGATAATCTCTCCGACCAATCCCGCCTTACCTACTCGAACCACGTCGAACATACAGGCGCCCAGCATGCCCTTTGCCACAACAAGCGGGCCTGATATTTTCGCGATGGTTCCTTGTATCGCATTCGCTGTGGCCACTCACATCGCCTCCATAAACAAAACTTATTAGTGAACGTTAAATATATCCATGCCCACCGCCCGTTCGGCGCTCTTCCGAATGGACGCCACGCCGACTCCGAGCGAACCCGCTTGATTGGGGATGGGAATGACGCTTGTCCCGGTTGATTCGTTGATCATATCCATATCCGCCTGATAAGCCGCGTAAACGGACTCCTCCAGGAAGACGAGCGCGTATCCATCCCTCGCGAACCGAGAAATAAGGTTCGGCACATCCGCGTAATTGTCCTCCGACAGCATCACCGTTTCGATTCCGATCGCCTGAAACGGCAGGACGCTGTCATAGCTTCCCACTGCCGCCATCGGCGCCTGAGTGGTGTTAGTAGCCATGTCTCAAGGACCTCCTTACCTCATCTCTGTCAGCGGCCATTCCTTTTGAGACGAGAATAGTGCGAATGTTCTTTATCTCCATCTCTTTTCCCCACAAGAAGGCAAGGACGTTCTCCGGGGAGTCCGCCTTGTAGCGGGCGTCCGCCAGCGCCGATTGGCAGAAGTCGTCCAGCGTTTTCTCAACGGCGACGATCAAATTGTCGAAATTGCCGTCGTCCTGCACGGACGCGATAACCTTGCCGATATCCGAGAAGGAGAGCATACGCCCCCAGCTTTCAAACGGCTCGGGCAGGAGCGAAATCAGGACTTCGCGCGATATCGCGCCATCGTCGTGAAGGAATGTCATCGCTTTCGCCGAGTCGAAGCCGAAGCGTTTGAGGCGCAGCAGGTTGCGCAGGTTTTCCGCGTCTATCCTCGCGCGAACCCACTTTGTGATGCCGGGTTCCTCCAAGCTTTCGGCTGTCTTCAGCATGGCGCGGAACATTTGCTCATCCAGCATGCGCTCAACCTCGACGACGTCCCTCATTTGTTCCCAATATGTGACGCAGGCCGGGAGTACGACCGCCATCCCGTATGGCAAAAGGGAGTAGTCCTCCGACTCCACGTTCGCAATCAGATCATCCACCGGGATTGTGCCGAGAGACGTCAGCAGATCCCAGCGTTTTTTGCCGCCCATCCTGCTGTTAAAGATACTCTTAAGCAGCACTTTAACATTATGGAAATCGTAGGGTATGCGGCAGAGGTCCATCAGAGCCCTGTCGGGAACGAATGACTGCAGCTCCGTGTACGTAGCCAGCAATTCGGCCTCCAGAACGCTGTCGTATCGCGCGCCCGCTTCGATATTCGCAAACCCCCTGGCGTAATTTGTCTCGCTCAGGATTTTTACCGACCCGGCGAGATCGTCCGCTTCGAGCAGACGACCAAACAGAACTGCGTCGAAGAGAAGGGGCTCCATTGCGCGGATACGCGCTACCGCATAGCCGTAAGACTCGCTGCGGGACATCAGATCACCCCTCTTCAGGCTGCCGGGAAGAGACGCTTTACGACTTCGGTCTCCAGCTTTTCCTGTGCCGCCTGAACCAGCATCTCCCACGAGCAGTTTATGCAAATCCGCCCTCTGTTAAGCAAAAACCCCCCGGCGATATTAAGGCGTTTTTCCGAGAGCGTGATCCTCTTCCCGTACTTTTGGTTGAACGCGTCGAGCCAGGCTTTGTCGATATGCTGTTCCTTCGCGGAAACCTGCATTTCTTCGTCCCCGGTCTCGGTCGCCTGTTTAAGCAGGCGCTCGCAGAACGCCAGATAATCGCCCTTGCTCTGGTCGCGCAGCTTTTGCAGGGTGATGTCGAAAACATCCCCGATCAATTTGCGCTGAGCGGCCAGCATCAGCTTTCCCACGTCAAGCTTTGCCACGATATCGCGCCGGCGGAAGACCTCCGGGCGTTCGCGGTCGAAACGCAGCTTTGCCGCGGCTTCAATTTTGTTAATTTCAACCTGTGCGTCCCGGTTGATCTTCGCCTCTTGCTCGCGGGCGCGGGCTAGAATTTTCTCCGCCTCCGCCCTTGCGTCTTGCTCAATTTTTTCCGTTATCTGCGCCAGCGACATGGTATCCCCCCCTGCCCGGCAACTAAAGCTTGATTCCGTTCAGCATCAGGATACTCATCAGAAGGCCGAAAACCGCGTATGTTTCGCACATAGCGGGAAGAATGACAGCCTTGCCGATCTCTTCCGGGCGCTTGGAGATCATCAGGATCGAAGCGGCTGATGATTTCCCCTGCCAAATGGCGGAGTAAAAGCCCGAGATGGCGATCGGCAAACAAGCGCAACCGACTGCGAGTCCCTGCCAAACCGTAATAGCAACGTTCCCTCCGCCGAGAAGGCCGACCTTTTGCATGGCAAGCACCGCCACCAAAAGACCGTAAATTCCCTGCGTTCCGGGAAGGGCGAGGAGAACGAGCGCGTAGCCGAATTTCTTCGGATCCTCGGTCATAATGCCCGCCGCGGCTTCGTTCGCGATACCAATACCCCAGGCTGAACCGGATCCGGCAAAACCGACCGCAAGAGCCGCCCCCAGAACGACGAGCGCCGGGCCCAGCTGTTCCGCCATTGTCGCGAGTACACTTTCCATGATTACATCACGCCTCCTTAGTGTCCTTAAGAAAAATTTAATTTCAGGTTAATTATGCGACGTTGGTCCTGTCACTTTAACATATTGTGCGGAAATACGAAGGGGCGAGAAGTTTTCGCCAGACGCTTCGTAGAATTTCCCGAAGAACTCGACATACTGAAGCCTCAGGGAGTGTATAAACGCGCCCAGAATATTGACCGCGATGCTGAAAAGATGTCCGAGCACGAAGATCAGGATTCCCAAAATGACCCCGACCACAGGGACGTCGGTAACCAAGCGCGCCAGCAGGTTGATAACCATGCCTACCGCCGCGGAGCCAAGCCCCAGAGCGAGCAGTCGGCTGTAGCTGAGCACGTCCCCGAGATAACCGGTCACATTGTAGAGGCTCATCACGCCGGAGAACAGTTTCCCCAGCCCGGATTTCTTCTCGCGTCCCTGCGTCGCGATCAGAAGCAAAGCGCCAAATCCGGCGACCGCCGCGCTCGCGTTAACCGAAAGCGAGATAGCCCCCGCAGAAGAGAATCCGACTAAGAGCAAGCCTACCAGGAATATTATCCATCCTCCCTGATCAGCCATCGCCGCAAGTTTGTCGCCCTTCTTCCAGTTTTCCCTCATGGCAATCAGAAGTCCGACCAGGATCTGGAAAAAGCCGAGCCCAAGGGAAATACCCAGCATTGTCATGGGGTCGTTCATCGGGTCGAGTATTTGCAGCGACTGCAGGGGCATCAAGAACTTCAAAAACGGGAAGTTCGAGATGCTGTCTCCGAACCACGAAAAAGTCAAAGCGCCCATCACAACCGCGGCGATGTTGCCTATGATCATGATAAGGAAGAACTGTTTTAAGGTTCCGGTGAGGTTCTTCTTCATCATAATGAACATCAGCAGGCTCGCTATGAGCAAGCCGTATCCCGCGTCTCCGAAGCATATGCCGAAGAACAGGTAGAAAAAGGGAGCGACGACCGCCGTAGGATCCACACCGCCGTAGGTGGGCGTTCCGTACATTTCGATAAGCGGCTCGACGGGAGAAGCCCACTTCGGATTGCGGAGCAGCGTCGGCGGTTTTTCGCCCTCGTCCGGCTCGACACTCGAGATTTCGGTGAGGGGTTCGTATGGTTCGACGCAAGCGTTGAACGCCTCAAGACGCGAGGCGGGCAGCCAGAAGGAGAGCAACAGTATCTGCTCTGTCTGTTCGCCGGTTGACAGCGAATCGACCTTCGCCTTGATTATCCCCCAATAGTCGCTGCTGAGCAGGGATGTTTTGTAAGCGTCGTTGGCGATGGCTTTGATCTCCGCGGCGACGCCGGCCTCGTCCTCCTCCAGTTTGGCCTGCTCCGCATCGAGAAAGGCTAGCTCTTCCCGAGCCGAGAGGCTGAACTGCAACGGGACGTCAACGCGCGAAGCCGGGTATTTATTGAGAACGGCGAGCAGCTCGTCCGCGCGCTCTCTGGCGTACAGCGCCGCGACTGTCTGCGCTGTTTCTTTTTCGGGGGACGGCAGGCATTCGAGCTCCAGCATATCCCCCAGCGCCTCTTCCATAGCTCCGGATAGAGCGGCTGTCTGTGTTTTGGGAACCGAGAGCAGCATTCCCGCAACGCGATCCGTCCCCTTGCCGAACAACTCCAGGGGATAGGAAAGCTCAGCAATGGGCATGAGCTGGGCAATCAGCCCGCGGACACGCGCCAAACCGGTCCTGGCGTCCGAAAGGCCCTTTTCGAGGCCCCGCAGACGCGCGGAGAACTCGCGGAATTTTTCTTCCGACGCCAGCTCCGCCAAAGCTTCCAGCGAATACTCGGGTACGTCTCCCATCGCGCGGGCAATTCCGCTCCCTTTTTCGGTGGCAAACGGCTCGAGAAAGCGCGTGACGAATCTTATTTCGCCCAGCAGATCCTCCGTGTGGCGCAGTTTTTGCCGCAAAGGAGCCAGTATTTTTTCGTCAACATGAGCATTGTCGCATTGAATGAACTGGCAGAAGCCTTGTTCCTGCAACTTGTGAATAAGCTCCTCTGAAACGGATTTATGCACCGCCATGTTGACTTTCTGCATCTCAATCAATGCCATTGGTTGCCACCACCTCATTGAAAAGCCATTCGGCTGCTTTGACGGAATCTGCCCGTTTGCTGTTGTAGAATACGTCCGCGTCGGCCTTGCCCGCTCCGACAAGTTTCACCGCGTTTTGCTCGGCTTCCGCCTCGGCGTTTTTGACCTGCTCCCTAAAGTACCTGTGGGATTTCTGTTTTGCTTCTTTAACGGATTGCTCCGCGATTGTGCGCGCAGCCGCGGTCAGGCGGGCGGCTTCTCGTTTCGCGCCGGAGATGATCTCGCGGGCTTCCGCTTCTTTGGTCCTGATATCTTCCGCTACGTTTCCTGTCATTCACTCCACCTCCTTCCTCTGTAGTTGTGTTGTTCCTGTATTCACTATATGATGGGATGATTCTACCCTTCATAAAATAAAGCGTCAAACCTTGCGGCGCATAACGTCGATTTTACATGAAAAGAGCCCGGTAATAGTAATATTCTGTCGTTTACTCGCTGAATCCGGTCATTTTAGTACGTTATGTCTTCGCTGACCAGGACTTCTTCCAACTTACGCAGCTTTTCCTTCGCTATGCCACGGTATTTTTTACCTGTCGAAACGACGAGCGACTCAAGCAGCGTCATGCACGGCGTGATGGAATAGTGTTTCGACGCGGAAGGTACGTACAGCGCAACTGTGGCAAATTCGGCGCAAGGGGAAGACGGCGAATTTGTTATCAGTATGGAGGGGACGCTGTTCTGAGCCGCAAATTTCATCGCGTTACAGGTCGCCTTCGCGTGGTGCGGCCCTCCGAGCGAGATGCCTACCAGCACGTCCTTCGGCCCGAGATCCACTAAGTCATCGTATAACACTTCGTTGCCGCCGCCCAGTCTTACATTTGCCAACATCTGGTTCATCATGGAGTGAAAATAGATCGCGGCACCCCTTGAAGAGCGCATGCCCACGATATATATGAACCTTGCGGCAAGCAACAGGTCAACCGCAACGGCATAGTTCTGCATCATGTGCGGAGTGATGCTCTCCTGCAAAGCCTCGATGTTGTCTTTGACAATCCGCGCGAGAGGAAATTCGTCGCCATTGTCATCGAAAGACCTCTCGAGCTCCCACCAGAGCGAGACCTTTGTGCCGAGCAAAAGCGCCTCCAGCTCTGACTGCAGCTCGCGGTAGCTATCGTACCCAAGCGCCTTGACCGTGCGTACCACGGAAGCGGGGCTGACTCCGCACGACTGCGCCAGCTTCTCTACCGTTGTGAATGGCACCTTCTGATAATGTTCAAGAGTATAGGAACAGACCGTCTGTTGCGTCAAGGTAAATTCAGAAATGCCTTTGCGAAGGCGGGTAAAGATGCTGTCATTTTCTCCATTCAAAAAATCGTTGCTTATTTCCATAAAGAAAGCAACCTCCTGACGTGTCGCGCGCGCAACGGTTAGAAATCGACCAAATCCAAATAATCCTTCACGTAAAAGTCGAATTTCTTGACAAACATATCGTATTTTTCGATCCTCTTTTTTGCGTTTCCCGGGTTACGCAGGTACACTCCGAACGCCAGCGCGTGAATGAGCGACATGTATGCCGCGTTGGCGTCGATAAACATTACAAATTTTTCCGGAATTTGAAAAACCAAATCTGAAAAACCCGTGATTGGCGACGTGACAGAATCCGTGATACCGATGATAAAGGGCTTGCCCGCGCTCTCTTTCAGGCTCATCAGAATCGATTGCGTCACGCGCGGGTAGCGAGGGGTCGAAATAACCACGCAAACCGCGTTTTTAGGCAGAGATTCGCATTGATCCCTCACGTACAGGCTAAACTCCTCGATGATCCTTACCCTTTGCTTCAGCGCGTCCAGCGCGAAGTATGCCGCCTGAGCGTGACATTTGTTAGCCTCACAGCCAACGATCAAGATCGAGGACGCACCGTATAATTTCTCCACAGCCTTGTCAAACAGCGCCTCGGAGTTCTTGACGAGAGTCTCCTCCATGACCGACATCTCCATCGAGAAAATGGCGCGCATTATGTCGCCGGGGGATTCTATGCTCCTCTGCTCGAAGGTATGCCTATCCAAGGTGCGATGGTTAAGAGCGGCTGCCCGCGTTTGTTTGTCCCTCTCAATTTCCCCGCGCAGCTCGCCCATAAAATCGCCGAAGCTGCCAAAACCCAGAGAGTAGACGAACCTCACTACGGTGGTTTCGCTGACCCCCGCGTTTTGCGCGAGCTGTGACACCGTTGCGTAAGCAAGGTCAAGATAGCTATCCAGGATGTATTTCGCCAGGACGCGCTGTTTTGGGGAGTAATCCTCGAAACGTTCGCCAATCCTCTGTAACAGATACTTTGGATTTTCAGCTTCCATTATTCGCAGCCACCAAAATTCTGAATAGAACCCTCCGCGAGACAGGCTCCATTTTGAATTTAACTAATCGAAGTCTCTATTCTACTATTATCCTCGTGTATTGCAAGAAGGACAGGGTATTTTACGGATATTTACGGCGCAGATCAATTAATTGCCGTGGTTATTCGGCGGAGGTTATGCGGCGTTTGTTCCTTCCGTTCAAATCGGTATCTATTTTTCCGTTGAAAAACACTGCTTCATACCCTTTCGCGGAGCAGAATAATGTCAGCGCGCGCTCGGTCTGTTCGCGCATGCCTCCGTCCGATTCGACCTTTATCATCAAGCGTCGTTCCGTCCGCTTCAAAGCCGCGGAGTAGTCCCAAACCGTCCTGTCGGAAAACATTATCTCGTCTATTTCATTCAGAGAGAACGGATGCGCGGCGGGGTTCGCATACCTCCCCTTGAGGTTTGTCAGGCGGGAAAAGCGCCCTCCGCACGCGCACCGCGTGTCGGTAAGAGACCCCGTATCGCCCGTCCGGTAACGGATGAGCGGCATTGCTTCGGCGGCAAACGTCGTGATCACGATCTCGCCCTCTTCTCCCTGCGGCAGCCTCGCGCCGCTGAGAGGATCTACAATCTCAAGCAGCATCTCGGAGTGCCGGATGTGGTGCTCCTTTCTCTCGTGACACTGCACGGCGCAACCGAAGCCCGTCTCGGTCAGCCCGTAATGACTGTACACCGCGCAGCGCCACGTTTCACGTATCCTCTCCGCGACCGCTCGCGGTACATAGTCGGTCGAGAGAAGCGCGCTTTGCGGCCGCAGGCCGGGGCACGCGCGGCTCAGCTTCATCAGGGGTACGGGCGCGCCGACAAAACAGCCGCATCCGCCGAGCGCGCCCGGATCGAGCGAGTCGTATGAAACCGGGCGGACGGTTTTTACTCCGCCGGCCTCAAGCGCGGCGCTAAGCAAGCTCGCTACGCCGTGCGGAGACTCGCCGGGCAGAGCGATGGCAGCTTTCCGGGCATTTCCGATGATCGGCTTCATTCCGCGCGAAAAAAAATCGACGGTGCGCCCGATGTCGCTTTCGGTGAAAAATATCCTCTTCGGTGAAGCCGTTGTGCCGGAGGTCGGAAGCGTGATAATCCCGGCGACGTCCTTAGCGGGGACGCACAAAAAATCCTCGGGCGACGCCGCGACCGCGCCGGGGTCGGTAAACGGAAGCAAATCCATCAAAACCTCCGCGTCCGCGCCCTCGATATCGATACCGGCCAGGGCCTTGCTGTAATATCGGCTGTTCCTCCGCGCGTACGCGGCGCATATCCTCACTTGCGATATCTGCGCGGCGGCTCCGCTGTCCACATGGGAGATCACGGGGATTTCCCCTTTTGCGCGGTGAGCAGAAAGTATCCGTATTTAACGGCGCTCTGCCGCCCTGCGCCGAGTTCTTCTAAAATAGCCTCCCGCCCCATGTCCAAAATCAGCTGCCCCCACAATTGCCTCAGGCAGCCCGTACAATCTTCGATGGCAACAGATATGAAGCCTTCTCCGCGAACCCTCGCGAGCGTCGTTTCGATTCTCTCGATTCGCCCCAATACTCCCGTATGACGCCCTTCTTCCGCGCGGGCGTAGAAATCGCTGATCATCAGCCGTCCGAACGGTTTTAACGTGCGGCGGCTCTCGCGCAGCGCGCGGCCGGGGTTTTCGGTTTTAGAGAGGCTGCATTCAAACATTACTCCGTCAAAAAAATTTTCCTCGAACGGAAGATTCTCCGCGTCCGCCGCGAGAAAACAGCCCCCGTGCGGGCTCTCCGACGACGGAAGGACGCTCGCGTCACGATCAACGCCAAGCGCGCGCATACCGCGCCCGTTCAAATGGACGACGCTCTCCCCCGCGCCACAGCCTACGTCGAGCAACAGAGCGCCCCGAGGCATCCCGGCTACAGCCCTCCGGGTCAGCGCCGGGCCGCCGGGTCTTTTGAAATCAACCGCGCGGCCCCGCATCACGTTGCGAGAGGCGTGAGATATCGGGCGCAAAACGGAACCATCGCGCCGTCGCGGAAGACGTGAAGACTGCACGAGGCAAGGCGTTCAAGATCCAAATTCCCCGCGTCCTGAAAGGCCATTCCGGATATCGTGAATGAATGGTTTTTTGAGCCGGCGAGGAAGCTGTCCAGATCGGTAAGTTCGCCCGCGTCTTTCGCAGCGGCATGATTAGGCGAAGCGCGGCAAGCCGCCGAGGGTCTTGACCAGCGTCGCCCGATGAATTCCCGGCTTCGCGCGGAGGCGTCGGCGCGGCAATCTCCGTTCCGCCTCTCGTCCCTGTTCAGAGAATACAGCGCGCCGCCCTCAAGCGCAACAAAGCCCGCGTGAAAACCGCACAGAGGGTGATCGCAGCTTGAGGGGCGCAAAGAACCTCGCGGCACGGCGGAGCCGCATTGCCTATATAGCTCCTCAAGCAGCTCATCTATCGTTATTCGGTCGTAGTCCGAGATATCGCGCGGCGTTCTCCCCAGATAACAGGCCGGTTGAAAGTGTACGCCCCGTACCGCGGGTGAGCGGGCGACACCGAAACGGACGATGTCGCCCAACATGCCGTCGTTGACTCCGCGCACCACCGTGGGAACCAGCGTGACGCCGATGCCCGCGCGGCCGCAGCTTTGTATGGCCCGCTCTTTGAGCTCAAGCATCTCGCGGCCTCGCAGGTGCCTGTATATATCATCGTTAACGCCGTCGAACTGTAAAAAAACAAACGACAAGCCGCGCGCGGCCAGCGCCTGCGCGTAGTCCGGCTCCTCCGCAAGGCGAATGCCGTTGCTGTTGAGTTGTATGTATTTGCAGCCGAGCCGTCGAGCCTCCGCGACAATCTCGGGGAGGTCGTCCCTGGTCGTCGGCTCGCCCCCGCTCAGCTGCAAAAATGTCTCTCCGCTCCGTACAATCATGCGCAGCCACGCGCTGATTTGCCCTCGCGTCGGCTCCGACTCGCGTGGTGCGCCGGCAAAGCAGAAACGGCACGACCCAAGATCACACTTGTGCGTCACCTCCAGCAGAACGCAGCAAGTATCGCGGATGTGGGAGGCGCAGAGTCCGCAAGCGGAGGGGCAATCGGGATTTCCGCCGTCTGTCAATCGCGCGGCGTCTTCCGTCCACTCTTTGAAGTCGAGCCGCTTTCTCCATATCGGAGCCGAGAAAAAACCGTGCTCCCGGCATGTTCGCTCGAGCGTGACCGCGTCGCCCCTGTCGGCTCTCAGCGCGGGCAGACGCTTTAAACAGACGGGGCAGACGCTGAAGGTTCGTTCGGCGTTCTCTCCGGCGGTCACGCTATTTATCCTCCAGCGAAGTCTCGACCTCGCGCATCCGTCCGGTCGCCAATTCTTCGGAGACATACGCCTGTCCGCATACCGGGCATCCCGGTGCCTCGGTATGGAAAGTATGACCCAAGTAACCGAATTGGATTCTCATCGGCTCGAGCTTGACTCCACATCGCATACAGCGCGACGGCGCGTTTGTTTTTGCGCCCGCGTCTTCCCTCATGGCTCGCCCTCCGTTATGATTTTCATGCGATGGCTGTAGGCGTTGAAGAGCCTGTAACCTTCTTCACAGGGCGCGTACTCCGCCCAGTGGGTCAGGTTACCGATCACCATAACGGCGAAACGGCGCGCGCCCTCTTCGTCAGTCAGCGCCCTGCTCTCGCGCTCGCATGTCTCGATCACTTGCAGCAGGTCTTCCTCCAGCAGCCTGCTTTCGCTGATTTTCTCGCGCAATTCATCGGAGATCAGCAGCTTCGGCGCAGGAATTTCCATGTACTCGCTCTCCTTTATACTCTCGGGCAGAACGCGGCGCGTGAGCTCGCGCTTTAACGCCTCCCGGTTGCGCCTTCTGCGCGAAGCGCTCGGCGGCAAGCGGCTCCATCCCCCGAGCCCAAAGACGACGTCGAGGATGTGTTTCACGGGTTTCCCGCGTTCCGCGAACACATCGCGGCAATTTGAACAATATACGATATACGGGCTGGCGGACTCTCCGGCACGCGTGTTTGCCAGCCATTTTGAGTAATTGGGCGCGGCGATCTCGATATGCCCGCCCCATGAGCAACACTGCGCGCGGTTTCTCTCGTACGGAAGCGGCGCGAGATTGTAGCCCGCGGATGCCGCAAGGGCGCGGACGCTCTCTTGAGCTGAAGAGTCATGCCTCGCGGCGCACGGGTCGAAAACCGACGCGCCCGCGCCTTCCGCGCGCTCCGCTATTGCGCAGCCGGACGAGGCGAGTATATCGTACAGCATGGCGGTTTTCACTTCCGGCAAATATTCGGCGAAGAAGGACTTGCACGAGGGACACCCCAAGATCATAAGCGGCTCTCCCATCTCCTTCCACGCGACTCGCAGCGTTCGCGCGTGAACGGCGAACGAATCCGCTTCACCCGCCCACATCGCGGGAGCCCCGCAGCAGGATAGCCATACGCCGACGTCGGAGCGCGCCGAGCGCAGCCAATCGTAAGATTTCAATACATATCCGGGGTCGGACGCGCCCAGCTGACAGCCGGGGAAAAACACTGCTTCACACGCGCCGCCGCAGGGAAGCGCAATCAGTGAGGACGGCTCGCCGACGGCGTGCTCCATGTCGCGAAGCCAAAACTCGTGAAAAACCCACGGCATCGCGCCCTTCTCGCGCATCACCTGATGGCTCTTCCCCAAAAACATACCCACGTCGATGTCCAGAGGGCAAACCTCTTTGCAGAGTCCGCACCGATTGCAGGATGATATAAAGCGAGTCGCGATTGTTCCGTCCCCGTCCAGCGAGCCCGGGTGAATGGTGGCGTGGACTTCTTCTTCCGCCTTTTTGGGAAATTTATCAAAATAACGGAGCAAGCCGCAATGACGATGACAAGCGTCGCAACGGCACCCCATGCATCTTGCGGCCTCTTGCGCCGCGTTTTCCTTCGAGAAGCGCCCGTCCGCGGATGGTTTAACGGGCGGCTCGGGCTTGATTCCGCTTCGATCGAGAATCATGCGTGTCTTTCTGTGGACGTCCGCGCTCTTCATGTTGCCTGTTTTCAAGTAGGCCTCGATGAGTCCGGCCGCTCGCAATCCATGCGCGGCAGACTCCGCGGCGCTGCCCCCCAAGACTCGCCCCCCAATAAAAACGCCTTGTTCGGAAGAAGCGCATGGCGCAGCCTCCGGCATAAAGACGCGCAGGCCGAAGTCCGTCCCCCCTTTGCCTGTAGCGATGTAAACCGCGTCGTATTCGCTTGTGAGAGCGGCTAAATTCTCTATATTACGCGAATAGCGGATCTCATAGCGCTCATATTGAAATTGCGCGCGAAATTCATCAAGAAAAACCTCCGGCGATAAGATATCCCAAAGATGCCCGCCAAGGCGGCCGCTCTTCTCGAATATTGTCACAGAGTATTTTTTATTGGCCAGCCTCAGAGCGCAGGCAAGACCGCTGACGCCCGCTCCGACGATCGCCGCGCGGAGGCTCTTCGGCGGCAGGTTGTATTGGTTCGGCTTCGCGTTCGGCGTGTAATCGACGGAGGCCCTCTCCAGCGAGCGAATCGACACCGCGCCGCCCATTTCGCCGCGCGCGCAGACTTTCGCGCACGGTTCGTCACACACCGCGGCGACGATGGCCGGAAATCCGACGGCGTTGGAGTACAGGCGATACGCCGAGCTCAAAGCGCCGCGCGAAAGTCTGCGGGTAAACTCGGGCACGTCGAGATGAAAAGGGCAGGCGTTCGCGCAGAACGCCTCCTCCTTCTCCAAGCAGTCATTTCGTATTCGTTCCCTGATTTCGTTCATCCCGCCCGCCCTTCATGTGACCGGGCGTTAAAAGAACCGATCGGTCGTCGAGCCGCCAAGGGCGCTGAAATACTCTTCGCTCAGGTCGCCCGTCTTGATCGGGTTTGCCTTGATGTTCTCCAACTCCTCGTACAGCTCCGAGCCGAGGAAATACTTCGCCGGTTTGTACGGCTCTTTCCCTGCCGCGATGGCGTCCAAACCGGCCTTGATCTTGTCGGGCGTCGCCGGCAGCTCATAGATACGCACGCCGCACGCGTTTTTGATCGCGTTGATCACAGCTGCGTGACCCGACGACTGGAACGCCTCAGACGCGCCGGAAGAACCGAACGGGCCTGTTTCGTCGGGGCGCTCATAGTGAATGACCGTGATCTCGTCAGGCGTGTCGGCAGCGTATGGAACCCCGCAGGAAGCGATGTTCGTATGCTTTTTTACGTCCTCGTAAATCTCGCTCAACGCGAAGCCGATGCTGTGAGAGATGCCGCCGTAAGCCTGCCCGTTAACGGCGTCAATGTTGCCCACCTTGCCCACGTCGTCCACACAGGTGAAGCGGACGCAGCGGGCTTTCCCCGTCGCCGTGTCAACCTCAACCTCCGCCATGTTAAGGCAATAGGTGTATGCGGGAGTCGGGTCGCCGATGCCCGTGTTGGGGTCGAGCCTGCAAAGGCCGGGAATGGAAGTATTCGAAAAATGTCCGATATACTTCGTCTCAAGACCCTCGGCTTTCATCTCGTCATAGGTGCGATACGTTCCGTCGGGCTTCCGCATGGCGGCGATCAATTTTTCCGCCGCGAGGATTGTCGCCTGTCCGCTCATGTAATGCGTGCGGCTCGCCCCCGACATGCCGCTGTCGGGGCAGATTTTCGTGTCGTTTTGCACCAGCCTTATTTGATCGGGCCTTACCCCGAGCGGTTTTAAGGCCTCAAGCGTCAGCATCAGCGAGCCGATGTCGCCGCCCTGGCCAAGCTCCTGATATGTGTCGTACTTCGTAAAGACGCCGTCCGGACCAATCTCAATCGCGGCCTTGGCCTGATCGGTCACTCCTTCGGTGACATTAAAGCCGCCCCAGGCAAGCCCGACTCCTCTCCGCTTTTCGGGCGTGCTCTTCTCCTTCGCCTCCGCAACAGCTTTATCATAATGCGGCTTCATGATCTTCATCATTTCTTCCATCGGATATTGACGGAAGGGATAACTGTTGATGTTTGTCTGCCCCTCGCGCGCGATGTTGCGCAGGCGGAACTCGAAGGGGTCGATCCCGGCTTTTTCGGCCAGCATGTCCATGAGAGCTTCGCTCAGCGTATACGCTTGCGGCGAGCCGTAGCTGCGGTACGCCGTTCCGAAATTGTGGTTGGTGTTGGCGACACGGCTCAGGGCGGCGACGTTCGGAATATAATAGGGGAAGAAAGCGTGCCTCGCTTGCTTGGTCATGCAGTCGTCCCCGCCCCATGAGTACGCGCCGTGGTCGAGGCCCGTCTCGAATTCGACCGCCGTCAGCCTCCCGTTTTCGTCACAAGCCAACCTGCCGTTTGAGTGGCAGGGACAGCGCTTGCCAGAGAAGTGCTGATGCTCTTCGTAGGTCATCGAAAGGGCGACGGGAGCGCGCGTCACCATCGCCGCCGCGCCCGCGAGACAGAGGTCTCCCGCGTTCGTCGACCAGCCGAAGCTCGCGCCCGTCGGATTCATCAGCACGCGGATCTTGTCTTTCGGCTGTCCGATGGAGTTCCCGATGCGGCTGATCGAAGAATACACGCCCTGTGACTTGCACTGGAACGTCAGGAAGCCGTCCTCGTCGAAGTACGCCTGTATCGTGTCGCCCTCGATTGAGAGATGCGGCTCGCGCGATGAATAAAAGCTTCCCTCGACCCAATGCGCTGATCCTTCGATTACCTCCGCCACTTTTGCGGCGTCCTCCAAGCCAACGCCTTTTAAGACTGGCTGCATACAGAACACGTTCGGCGTGTCCTCGTGGACGCGTATCGCGTCGGGCATGGCTGCCTCAAGGAAATTAAGGCACTCGGGGAGGCGTTCGATCTCCACTTTTACCTTCGCGGCGGCGGCGCGGGCGCGAGCCTTTGTGTCCGCCGCCACCAGCCCAACGACGTCCCCGTAGCGAAACAGCTTCTCGTCATTCAGCACCTTGCGGCTGGGAAGCGTCACGGTGCTGCGCTCATGAAAATTGGCCTCCGCCATCACATTTGAGCCGCCGGCCTCTATCAGGTCTTTGGCGAGGATAACCTTGGCGACTCCGGGCATCTTTTCGGCCTCGGAGATATCAATGTTCAGAATTTTCGCGTGATGCGCCAGTTTCGGCTGAATCATCACGACGTGCAGAACCCCCGCGGGCATTTTCAGCTCTTGGTCATCGCCGTAGTCCGCCACGCCCGTGACCTTTGCAAGCGCGGTCGGGCGGACGATCGGTTTTCCGTAATACTCTTTGTCTTCCGGCAGCTTGTACGTGATATCGTCGGCTGTCGCCTCGCCCCTGGCCACCTTGGCGGCTTCCATGACGGCGTTTGTGATCTGCACATATCCCGTGCAGCGGCAGACGTTCTTGTTTTTGCGGAACCACTCGCGCACCTCCTCGCGGGTGGGGTTATTGTTTTTCGCAAGGAGCGCGTAGGTCGAGACGACGAACCCCGGCGTACAAAAACCGCATTGAATCGCGCCGTTATTCATAAACGCGACCTGTATGGGGTGAGGATTGGTCGGCGTTCCGATGCCCTCAACCGTGAGAACCTCGCTGTATTCTTCGATCTTGTTGATTCTCCGGTTGCACGAGCGAATCAGTTCGCCATTTAAGATGACCGAGCACGACCCGCACACGCCGACTCCGCATCCGACCTTGACGCTTGTGCAGCCAATACGCCGCAATACGTCGGATAGCGTTTCCGTCTCCGGATCGCATATAAACATCCGGTTTGCTCCGTTAATTTTCAACCACATTTTGCGAAGAGCCATCCTGACACCTCCACTTTATTCTTCATTAATTTTCCCGTGCTCGGACAAAATCGACTTTGCCGTTTGATAAACCGCCTGCACGATCAGCGGGCAGAGCGCGTTCTTTTTTTCCAAGCTGTTTCCCGTTATCGCCGCGCAGTCGACTCCGCCGTATTTCGACACAAACCAATCCGTCAATTCCCTGGACAACTCCGCCGTTTCATCCTTTTGCGCCGTGAAGAGCGCCATCATGCAGCAGCCGCCAGATAACGCGCCGCAAAGCAGGCCGCGGTGAAGCCCGCCGCACAGGCCCGAGACGGCGTGGACAAGCTGCGAGTTTTCCTCCCCGCGAATGAGGAGACCCATCTGCAACAGGGCGCTCGCACAGCACTTGCCTTCCTTGAGGAGCTTGTTTAACACCTGCAGCTCGCCGTTCAAATCACGCGACCGAGGGCTCGACCAGAAAACGCCCTTCCGCGTAGCGGCGCCAGTGGAACTCGTCGATCGGGAGGGACGTGCTGCCCTTCACGATCTTTTCGGCGACCATCTCGCCCGCGATCGGGCCGAACATGAAGCCTCTTGCCCCCGACACGTTGACCCAAAACCCCTTCATCTCGTCCGCCTCGCCGATCACCGGCTGAAGATCGGGCGTGATGTCATACATGCCCGACCACTGCCTCACCACGCGTACGCCCTTTGCGCGCGGAAGAACCTTGCGCATCAGGCCCGTCATGTGCTCCAGAAAATTCCAGCAATCCCCCATCTCGTAGTCGTCGAACGGTGCGGCTTCCGCCCTGTATTTGCCAGGCCCGCAGCCGCCCAGAATCGAGCCGTGAGGACGCTGGAACATATAGTAATCAGGCTCGAAACTCATGACCATGGTCGGGCACACGCCCCATTCGACTGGTTCGGAGGCCAGCAATTCGTGCCGCTCGCCCTTCACCGGTATGTTAAGCCCGGCCATGGCTCCGACCCGTCCCGCCCAAGGCCCTGCGGCGTTCACGACGACATCGGTATCGATATAACCTCTGTTTGTCTTGACGCCCTTTACGCAGCCGTCGCCAACCTTAAAACCCGTGACTTCCGTAAACTTCTCAATGCGCACGCCGATCTTCTTCGACGCCTCCTGATAGGCGAAGCTGCTGACCATAGGGTCGGCGTGCCCGTCGCGCCCGTAGAACGAAAAACCAACCGCGTCGCCGACGCTCAAGCCGGGGCAAATCTTGCGCGCCTCCGCATGGTCAATAAGCCGCGACTCTACGCCCATCGAGTTCTGAAGCGCGACGTTTTTCTTAAACTGTTCATACTGACTATCCGTGTAGGCAACCAGCAAGTAGCCGCCCTGGTACCGTTCGATGTTCATGTCGACGCCCAGATGATCTTCGAGCTGCTCCCAGCGGTCAATGCAGGCCTTGCCTAGAGTAATATTCAGTTCGCCGCCCCACTGCGCGCGAAACGATGCCGCGCATCGCCCCGTAGCACCCGAGGCGACAGTGTTTTTCTCAAGCAGAACAACATCCCTGACGCCCAGCCTCTTCAGGTAATAGGCCGTGGCGATGCCCATCATTCCGCCGCCTATTACCGCAGCGTCCGCAGTCTTCTTCCAGCTCATTTATGGTCACCTCCGGAATAATCGCGCCCGACGAGCGATATTTTGACCGGTTTGACGGGCGGACGGATGGTTCCCGGCGACAGCTCGGAAATCGGCTTTCCGGTCATCGCGCTGATCTCCCTGAGCAATATGTCGCGGCACCCGCGCCCCTGGCAGGGGCCCATTCCGACACGGAGCAGGCGTTTTATCTCGTCGAAGGTATCATAGCCATCCGCAATCCACTTGCGCACCGTCCCCAACGTAACCTCCTCACAACGGCAGAGCACCGTGTCGTCCTCGCGGCAGCAACAGTTTTTATTTTCAGACATGATCAGCTCACCAACCTTATTGCCCTGACTTCGCGCGCCAGGTCTTTTTTGACGGAGACCGAGACAACTCTCGTGCGGTCATTTAGCGGTTCAGGCATTCAACCCCGTCTCCGGGGCCCGGCAGCGGCAGCATTTCATGCGGAAGCTTGATCAGCGCGTAATCCTCCGAAAAGGTCAAGTCGACGACAAAGCACGCAAGCCCCGGGCATTTGGCTACACAGAGGCCGCAGCCGGTGCACTTGGCGTAGTCGATCGCGGGAACGTCGTTGATATCCTTGAACGGCTTCACCGCTCCGGTCGGGCAGCTCGTGTTGCATGGGTTGCAGGGTATGCGCTGCGGGCACTCGATCACGGCCAGACCGTTTTTCTTCGTCTTCCACAAATCCTCCGGGGGAAGTATCGCGCCGGGACGCGGCGAATCAAGGACGCCGCTCTCATACGCGTGATCCCGCGGTACGTCAAAAGCATCCATGTGATTTATGCCCCTTTCCGGTCACGACGCAACGGCGACTTTCTCAAGCCCCGCCCTGATCTTCGCCGCCGTCTCCCCGCGGCGAAGCGCCCTCAACCTCTCGTCAAAAACAGCGAAGCGCCCCTCGTCCACAGCGTACCCCAGCGACGCCGCCGCGTCCAAGCCCGCCACGCGCCCTTCGATCATTGCCGCGCTGGCCTCTTCGATGCCCGCCGCGTCGCCCGCGACCCAGAAGTCGCCGTTAGAGGTCCGTTGACGCCCGTCACGGACAGGCACATGTCCGCAGAGCTCGGGCACGTATTTCATCTCACAGTCCGCCTGCCAGAGCATCTCCGATGTAGGTGTGAGCCCGACCGCCAAACATATCACGTCGCAGTCGAATAACATTTGCTCGCCGGTTGCGAGAGACTCGACCAGCGCGCCCTCAACAGTCTTGCCACCAAGAGCCGCGCGGATCGTGTGACGGAGCAAAATCGGCACGCCCAGCCGTCGAATCTTCGCGGCGTGCACCCAATAACCTCCGACGTTCGGCATGGCCTCAAGCACCGCCGACACCTTGACTCCCGCCTGCATCAGTTGATAGCTGACGATC
>Ga0153940_1000501_pt1 | contig 20093 bp, 23 predicted proteins | sample TSNJ024MetaG_FD_104736 | JGI IMG/M metagenome (GOLD analysis project Ga0153940, IMG submission 104736) | Attine ant fungus gardens microbial communities from New Jersey, USA - TSNJ024 MetaG | ecosystem: Host-associated > Fungi > Mycelium > Unclassified | place: USA: New Jersey, Brendan T. Byrne...
CGACTGTTGTATCGAAACAAGAAACAGATCAAGTCTTCCGAGTATTAAAATCACAAAAGGGTAACAAAGTATGTCTATATTTCTCTCTCTTAGACGATATCCAAACCTGTTCCTCGTAGGCTTGCTTTGATTGTGATGCCAAAAATCCAACATGGTCCAGTGTCACATTTGGAGTCTACATCTGCCTCGACTGTTCATCCATCCATCGAAACATGGGCGTTCACATTTCCTTCGTTCGGTACGTCCCACTCCTAACACCATATTGCCTCGCAACTTACATCTCGTTCAAGTTCTACAAACCTCGACAGCTGGCAACTCACCCAACTACGTACAATGAAAGTCGGGGGAAACAACTCTGCCACTGAGTTTTATTCTAAACATGGAGGATCGTCGCTCCTCACTGATAGTGATAAGAAGAAAAAGTATACATCGAAAGCTGCAGAGTTGTACAAGGAGGAACTAGGGAGGAGGGTTCGAGAAGATGTTGCTAGGTGTGTGTTGATCGTCAACCTATGCTGGCTTGAGTTTTAATCCCTTGTAGGTACCCGAAAGGCATACACATAGATGGCATCAATACCTCTGCCAGTGCTGTTTCTTCCAGTACAGAGGAGAAAGAGGATGATTTCTTTGAATCATGGTCAAAGCCCTCCACCCCAAAGCCATCAACGCCTGCACTTTCTTCTGCTTCAAGTGCTGCGAAGATAGCTGCTCCTCCCGTTCTCGGTCGAACAACTTCCTCTGCTTCCGCGACCACCATATCTACCGCATCTACAACATCGTCATCCACGCCTCGTACCATCACATCTACATCCGCTCGTTCTTCTCGTTTAGGTGCCAAGACTTTGACTGCTACATCATCGACGAGCAATGTTGGCGCGGCAAAGAAAGCCAGATCAAGTGGACTAGGCGCACAAAAGACGAAGCCTGTAGATTTTGCAGCTGCAGAGAAGAAAGCTAAGGAGGAAGAACAAAGGATCAGGCAGTTAGGGTATGATCGAGAAAGAGAAGAGCAAGAAGAAAAGGCGAGAAGAGAAGCCGAGGAGAAGAGAAAGGTCGCTGAAATTGGAAAGATAGCTTCGATTGCCACGACATCGACAGCAGCAAAGGAAGGCGCCCAAAATACGAACCCTCGGCTTGGGTTTGGTGCTCTGCCTGGTAAAAGAGCTTCTCCTGCCGTAGCAGCAGGCGCCCCAACCAGCAAAGTATCTATTCCAGATGATGCGCCGACAACGGCTCGAGATCGATTCGGAAATCAAAAGGCTATATCATCAGATATGTATTTTGAAAGGAATGCATACGATCCAACCGCAGTCAGCGAAGCCCAAACACGTTTACAGTCATTTCAGGGTGCCACTAGCATTTCTTCCGATCAATATTTCGGACGTGAGGAAGAAGAGGGCGAACAAGGGTTGTTGGAACGAGATGGAGGATTACTGGGTGACGGCAGTCTTTCTGGGTTTGAAAACGCGGCGAAGGATGTTGTGAGTCGGCTGCTCGCTAACCCAGACGTCCAGAATATGCAAGAGAGTATACGTACGGGTGCATTGAAATTGAGCGACTATCTTGCTCAGATGAGTTTGGATAGATAGAATGTATTGTTTTGGACCACAAGCAAAAAACAATAGGGTTAAGGTTTGATTATCTATCTTTCCTACTATTCCATCATGTCTGGTTCACGAGCAGACCTCCTCACATGGCTCAACAACCTACTCAAAATCAACTACACAAAAGTTGAACAGTGCGGGAATGGCGGGGCATACTGCCAGATCTTGGACAGCATATACGGCGATGTGCCTATGAATCGTGTCAAAATGGATGCCAGACTCGAGTACCAATCTCTCGCCAACTTCAAGGTGCTGCAGATGTCATTCAAGCAGCACGGCATCGACAAACCGATTCCGATGGAAGAGTTGGTGAAATGTACGATGCGGGCTAATTTGGAGTTTTTGCAGTGGATCAAATGGTTTTGGGATAACAATCACGGAGAACAGGAGTACGACGCTGTGGCAAGGAGGAAAGGCATGCCAATGGATGCTCCTTCCACTGTTGCGCCGATCACTGTTGGAGGTACGAGGACTGGGACTGGTCTGGGCGCTGGTGCAGGTCGTACAGGGGGTAGAACGCCTGTTGGAGGATTCAGGTCTGGGAGCGCTCAGTCGAACGAGACCATCCAGCAATTGCAAGCACAAGTCCGCGAACTCAGTAGCCATATGGAAGGATTAGAGAAAGAGCGCGATTTTTATTTCGAAAAGGTCGGCTGATTTTTGAAAAATTTCTTGAGAAAGGCTGATTCAAGTTATTTGATTTTATTTTTAGCTGCGTAATATTGAGATTCTGACACAACAGCAGCTTGAGGCGCTTGAAACTGAAGGTAAAGATGACTCGACTCTGCGCGAGATACAGAAGATTCTCTATTCTACCGAGGCATGTTTTTGTGTGTATATTCAGTGCACGTACTGACTGTGTGTACAGGAGGGGTTTGAAGTTCCTGAGGGAGGAGCAGTAGACGAGGAGGAGACTTTCTAATTAGATGCCATAAACATACATTTACCTTCACAGATGTCCGCCGCATTGTCCTCTTTGCCATTCCTATGCATGTCAGAGCTCATGTGCACCGGATGGAATGTTCAAAGAGTGGTCGAGGCTATTCTATAACGACGATGGAGAATTTCGTTGTTTTTAGATAATCTGGGCGATTTCTGGTACAAAGTGCACTACAAGCTCGTGGCGTATGTTTGGCGCGCCTTCCAATAGTCTAATGACTTTTCTATCGTGAGTGTCCGCCAGTCCAGGACGGAAAAGATTGGACTCCGGTTGAAATGTACACCGGCGAGGTTTCTCGATCATGTTTCCTTAGTACCCACGGAAACAAATGTCGTTCCCTGATCGTCTGTCACAAAACTCGTTCTAGGAGTCCCCCAAGGTTTGTTATGGGCTCAAACTACAGAAACTCGAGTGTTTCTAGGCAAAAAATTTTATATACAGGCACTACTCGTACTGGGTGATGCCGCGCCCAGCGCCTTCATTGTTTATTGATTATGTTAGTGAGATACATGTCAGAAGGCTCCGAATTCTTTTCATTTTGATACTCCAGATCCAGATTTTTGGTGTTATTGTAAAGTGGTCAACAAGATGACTATTCAGGACCAGGAATCATATATGTCTTGAATGCTTTCATCATTTGGACTATGCTGCATGACTTGCATATCCACACAAAATCACAAAATCCTTTCAATAAAAGCCATAGATTCTTGATTGTGGGAAGAAGGTACTGTGGGAGATAACTTGGGCAAACAATTTTGAAAATAGTATTGTGACATGAGCTGATGATGGATTGATAGTGGTCTAGGATGAAAGACTTTAATCTTTGTGAAGTGACCGGATCAGAGCGGGCCGCTAAGCGTGACATTTTTTTTGTGCATGTACTGTCGGTTGTCAATATACCCCAAATGCTCACATTTACGGCACCGCAGCTTTTGAGCTCAACTGCATACACTCTTTCATATATTTTTTCTTTTCTATACGTCGGCTCAATCTATGTTTCAGCTCGCGCTAGACTCTCCTTTAATCCCAATCCAGCCCATCCTCATGCGAATGGCCGCAACTCTCAACCCTCTGAAGTCAATTCCTCGGCAGCAGACGCTTCTGCGGGTCCGAGACTCAAGATGAGGAATGAACGGTGGAGAGACGACACCGATGTCATTAAAGCACGGCTCGTGGCTGTCTCCGCCGCGACGGTCGTTTGCTGCATAATTATATTCTACATCCTGTCGGATGTCTCTAGTCCAGTCTATTCAACGACATCAGAATTACTCCACGACGTGTTCTTCAGACTAGGATGTGTATCGCCCAAAATCAGATCAGTCCCTATAGGACAAGATACATTGTGGAAAAGTCTTCGACCACATCTGATCACTCCGGTGCTGTTTCTCGGCCCGTTGTATGCAACCTTCCTTTTCCAAGCGCTGCCTGGGCAGAAAAATTGGAGTTGGAAGTATCATGTAAAGGGGCAGATAACCAGTTGGCAGGGGATCAGAAACATCATTATCGTATGTTGTCATTTCCGAACTTGTTCAATGATGATCGGACATCTTCCCTAGGGACCCTTGACGGAGGAACTCGTGTTCAGAGGCTGCACTCTAGCCGTGCTAAATCTGGCTGGTATCCCGAGGATCCAACTTATTTTTCTATCCCCGTTTTCTTTTGGCATTGGTGAGGCGTCTTCCCTCAAGTAGTGAAGTTGATGCTCATTTGTATGGTAGCTCATATACATCACTTCTGGGATGTGTTCAATCGTTACGGTCGAACCCCCCGGGCCGCTCTCCATGCATTGACAGTCACCTGTAAGATCCGTTTCCTCCTTCTTTCCACCCGACCTGACACTGCCATAGTATTTCAGCTGACTTACACAACTATATTTGGATGTTATACCTCGTATCTCTTCCTTCGCACGTCATCAATTTACCCGCCTATATCCGCACATATGTTTTGTAATACCATGAGATTTCCAGCGATCGGGCACGAGATGAGAATGTTTCCTCGACAAAGCAAACGTACGCCCTCATTTCTCTACGATGCCTTTGCTCACTAACAATGGTCTCCATTTATGTTTGCTCACTGATCTTGTGTTGTCATGTCCTCTCATTTTCTTATTCCCCTTTCACAGGAATTTTGATTGCGTATCTCCTTGGAATAGCTAGTTTTGCATGCTTTCTTCACAGCTGGACGTACAACGCAGACTCGTTTTATTGGGCAAATTATGTTAATGGACGAACCGGGAACGTCTACTGAACCTTCATGTGGTATCCCCTATTTACTCGAATTTCTCGTCGCCTAATCGTCCTTATTGTATCCATGCTGAACTCTAATCTTTCATTGCACTTTCTACAATATAGGTACACGGACTGAGTAATAGCATTAAACACGAACACGCTCGTTTTATTTCTCTCTTTGTCTCCTTTCTATCGTTTCTGACGGATGGATAGTGGGCCCTTGGTTTACGATCACCAACGTTGAAGAGGGTCTCTGAGAACACTAACAGGACATATTCTCTACTCCTATACTGATTGATCGTTCTCATGAAGATTTTGATTCAAACCGGTTGATGCAAATATAGGGAGCTTCGCGCCCAATTATAAAGGAATCTGAAGGTCACATACGTCTCCCTTTCCTCCTCTTTTCTTTTCTTCCACGTCCACTACATTTTCCCACTCATTTATCTCACTCTTGCGTTGATCGCAGACTCTGCTTTGTGGAAAAAGAAAAGAAAACAGGGATGGCAAATCCAAGTTCGACGTCGTCAAAGCGCCTCGTCGGACTGGGATTACGCGGGGTACACAACGTATGTCAACGTCAGCCAGATAGTTCCAACTCAACTTTATCATATGTATGATCATATAGTCACCACCGACGCAAGTGACAGCTCAAATCAAATCAGTCTTGTCGCAACACAGTCCAAGAACGAGTCCAACTCTATCTTCATCTCCAACGAGTCCTAAAAATGCTATCAACGGGAATGCAGCTTCTCCTACGATCACGCCTATGGTGCCCTCTTCTTCCATCACCAGCAAGGCGACGGATGTTGTACCACCTCATTCTAGACTTCGAACCTGGAGAAGTTTTCAAGGGAATCTGGTCAGTGCCAGTTCTAATACGACTACCAATACGAGTGGAACGATGGGAGGAGCGAGGAGCAGCCCCTTGGTTGAGTCTTTTACTCCTATGGGTTCAGGCCTGTCCATTCCCAGTACGGCTTCCGGTAAGCAGAAGGTAAATTTTTGTTTGTTCTAAAATTGGCAATGATTGATTAACTACCACATTCAGGGGATCACGAGGCTCACTGGTCCTATTCCTGCAAACGTCGATGACAATGGTGATGTCAAGAAAGCGGCTAATAGGACACCTCCGGAGACATTGATCGACGAATTTTGTCAAGTTGAGAGATCGAAAGGTTTAGACGATGATGTTGACATTCGTCCTACTACGGTCACCTCTAGTCCTGGCTCCGGCTCGCCGCGAATCACACCAGTAGCCTCATCAACTATTTCACCATGTTCACCAACACATCCTTTCGTCGAAGTACCGTTCCCTCTTCACCCGGACAAATCATTCAGGATTCATACCTCGCCTCTAGTCGGAACTCCAGTGAATAGTACAGATGTCCAACTGAAGGCACCTGGTCTATCTGGCATAGTACCTCCATCCTCCACTTTACCGACTTTCATGTCTTGTCCCTTCCCCTCTACTTCCTCTTCCGGCACTCGCCTCTCACCTAAGCTCTCTACTGCACTTAAGAACTTGAAAGAGTTTACGAGCACCTTGCCTCATCGCTTTTCCCTGCCCTTCTCTCATGCTGCTGTTGTACGATCTACTGGAACACTGCCGAGAAATAGTGCGAGCGATAACGATCCAGAGCTCATCTTGAGTCCAAACACTCAGAGAAGGATGTACAAGCCCATCGATGACAATATATACAAATCCCCGCCGACACCCTACTCGCGAACGTCTTCCCCGAAACTGTCCTCTCCTGAAGGCTCACCATCTTCTGTAAACTTGCTTTCATCTAGAGTGAACTGGCTCAGGAGAAGTGACAAGGATCAAGAGGACGAAAGCCACAGGGAGGTCAATTACTCGACGATGTGTTTACCCAGTTCATCGCCCTTACATCAACGATCGAGTTCTACGAGTCCAAGTCCAAGGCTTAGTCCTGGAAGGATTCGATCTGGTCATTCTTCGCCTGTTGCTGTAAGTCTCTTCAATTACATGTTCTTCTCGATATCTAAGGGTCTCGTGGCTAGAAAATCGAAACCATTTTCGGTCCACGTGAATGCGGTATTGAATGTATTCCAGACGCAAGAGACTACCAGTGCTCGTATTCAAAATTGAGCATGTCACCCGGCTCACTGACACCCCTCGAGGAAGACAAGAGTTTGGATCTGAATACTTTCATGGATGAAATCGGATATAGGTCTCCTGACGGTCGTAAAGGATCCAGCTCCAATCTGAGCTCGGAAGGACTGAGCTGGGACGGCAGCACAACTGGAGTTTCTGGAGGAAACGGAGAATTATCAGGTCTACCGATTACTTCATCTCCTCCATCTGGATCAGAATCTGGAGGGTTGGAATTCAGTCCAGGTTCAGAAGCAAAGACTATTGCAACTACGCGTACTGGGCTGAGACGTAAAGTGACAGGAGTGAGCTCACCCTTGACTCAATGTGTTGCGACTTGGGAAAATGTGGCTGATCCGTTATTGCCCGGGCGAAATGAGGTTCAATCAACAGGCGACGAAGATCATGAAACACCGATGAGTCCTGTACTTATGCGGGCAAAGGACAGCTTGTTGTTGAGAGACGTACGGAAGAAAAAGAGGACGGCCTCGATTTCTAGTGCTGAAGATATAGTGGAGTTAATGAGCCAGATCATTGGAGGCATCCCTGTTTCTGCTTCAGCGCTCCGGGGAGTTGAGCGGGTTGTTTCATCAGACCGAATATCTACGATCTCGCTTGGTTTAGATGCCGGGGAAAGGGTGTCACTGTTGCATGCTCCCGACGAGATGGACCCATCTTCACCGGACCCATACCCATCTTCACCGAATCCATTCCGGTCTCCGCCATCCACTCCATTAACATCGCCAACTCGTATCCAACCACCAGATACACCGACGATTGGACCCAGTACTCGAACAGCATCAGGCTCGAGGGACCTCGATGACGCAATTTCGCCGTTACAGCTTTCGAGTCCTACGATCACCAATGTCAAGGAATCGGCTTGGGTCCAGGGAACTCTGGCTGCGTCGGTTTCCTTTAAATTGGACATGCTGCGTACTGCATCTGATTGTCGACAACAGGCTACGTATGCGTAGATAGGGGGATGAAAAAAAGCTACTCCATCACATTTAAACCTAGCATGCAATATGTATCAATTAGTAGATAAGTGGTAGCATCGTTCATCTAGACTCTGCGTTTCCCTGAGCGAAACTCATTGAGATTAATAACTTTGGAAAAATCTTATCAACCACCACTATATCCACAGAAAGATTGACCGTGAGCATCCATTGCCTGAGACCAGTAGTCGTTCACGACCAAATTCACTGCCCATAACATCTTTTGTCTATTCAGGCGCTATGGAACTTGCTGTACCACATTAGAAAAACTCATTCTGGTTCGAGATGTCCTGATATTACTGTTCAAAGTGATACTGTTCGCCAATCGCCAGTTATGCCGACAGCCTGGGAATAAGGGATCCATGCGACGGGTACCCGAGGCACCAAGAGAAGACACAATTTCCGGAAAGGTGGACTTCGAGGCAGCCTAAACAAAGCAAGAATAGACACGGTCCATTGATGCTATGGTGGAACACCCGAGAGATAGAATTCGTCTTGCCCACCAAAGCACTCAATAATATCCCTCTTCGTTGTCTATGGAACATCCATTGAAGCAAAATTAAGACGGATAACTCTATACCACGAAAACATCTCCCTAATTGTCCCACATCGACCGAGCTCAATGAGCATGATTCTTGTGATGTTCTGGGGTAGAGATGAGATAAACAAGAACAGATCGACAATCGGACACGTACTCAAGTGAACTTGATTAGGTTTTTCGATGAGTGCAAGTTATGGAAAAAAAGGAGACACGTACGGTGATAGTCAAGGAGATAGCTCACGCCAAAAATACCAGCGATAAGTGCAACGAGAGGAGCGCCAGACGCATTCCTTCCATTAAAGTAGCGGGCCTTGATACCGCCTACCCGAGGTGTCCCACGCCCTTTTGGAAGTCTGGAATAGAAATCAACAAGTGGACCAAGGCCAGCACCTGAACCTCCAGACTGTCCATTGACATAGTCAAAAAGCAAGGATTTGGAGGGAAAAAAGTACATACAACCAGTTTCGGGGTGGCAATCTTGGGGGGAACGAGACCTCCGAGGTTATGGCGAACGAGAGAGGCGCGCATTGTGAATTTGGCTAATAACAGTCGGGACGGGTCGGGGAGCATCGTTTCGATTTGGCTTTCTTTGGCTCAAGTCACGTGAAACGTTAGGCATCCTAGCACGAGAGCCATCCCGGTGAGTAGTATATGTTGGATGCCACATCAACAATCGCCAAGTAGAACGGAGAGAAACGGTGAAGATGCAGTGAAGATGGTCACGAAGGTGCTGAAGATGAGGAGGAAAAGGTGGTCCTCATATCAGTGAGAATAAATTCGGGAAGTAGTTTCATTTGAAACAGATGATGCTCAACGCAAAGCCACTCGATGTATTATCTGCTTAAGCATTCAAACAGTTCTGTAGTTCTTTTTTCGTATATGCCAATACCCTATCATCATGCGCCTTGGTAATCATTGTGTCATTTCGGCCATCGCGTAGTATTGGTACAAGTTCAATATCAGGAAACGTTGCACTGCCTTCTTTACCACCCCAATCAAAATTGATCAAAAGAAGTTTCTTCCCATCAACCACAAAGTTCGGAGGACGAAGATCACCGTGTATATAACCAGCTTCATGGATCACGGCAACCATTTCGTCCATTTTGTCAAGCCATTGTTGTCCGCATTCCCGACTGAACTCTGAGTCCATGATATAACAAGCTGAGGCGACAAACTCCATAGCGACACCAATCCAATCCCCTGGCAGCCTTTCATACGCAAACAACTTTGGTGAATAACTTTAGTTTGCACAAAATTCATGCAGCTCTTTCCCATACTTTCTCGTAAATCTCACCACAATCTTCTCAGGATTTGGGCCAGAAGTCAAGGCCATATAGATGTAGCGGTCCTTCATGTCTTGACTCAAACTCTTTCTGATTTGAAAGTCGAGCTTGTCGGAGCCGGAAACCTGGCAGTCCCCCGACATTTGGAAGGCATCTATACTTCAGCGGAATTGGCGACGGTGGTGAGCAGGCAAAATGCCCCGCATCACGTTTTAGGTCTACCAGGAAGTTCTGGGCTGCCATGAAGGTGACGTAGAAGGGGGCTCAATCTTGTAGTGCATCATTGTTACAGGGGAATTGTGTGGTTATCGGAAGACTTCGGACCCGTGTGTCGACCATGACTAAACCATGAAAAGAGACAAATCACCCTATTACGAGTCTTCAGTCAATTGACACATTCAAGTAGTATATGATCAGACCTCTGATGATGATGCCAAGGCATGGTTGGCGCCATGAAAGGGAATTAACTTTGATGCTAAGTACTCCGCTATTTAAGGCTCAGCTGGGACCTGTTAGCATTTGAACTCAACGATAGAGATCGGACCGCCATGTGCACCAAAGACGTGGCCATCGGATTTTGCATTGCTCAGATTCAAAGAGTAATCAAACGAAATCTGTTCCAATGGGAAAAGAATTCGGAGTAGAATGTTCTGTAGGTCATGTTGTTTGCATTCCTCATCTTGAGTCTCACACACTTTTTCAATGAATTCATCCACCAACATTTTCAAGTTTGGATGGAATGTCTGCAAACTTGCCGCACGTGTGATATGATCGTTAAAACGACCAAACCCATTATATAAGAGGGAAAGAGGTGGGATGTTCAGGTCGGGTTGCGGGAAGTCGTCTAATATCCTCTGTTCCAGGCCACATTGCAATGACTGGTATTGTGAGAAGGAGTTGAAATGGCTGAGTGCGGTCGAGGATAGCGTGCACCGTTTTGCCTCTTCGTGATATCTGAATTGTCTCTTTTTAGTTTTCAGAGATATATCTATCAGAAAGAAGTGAGACGGACAAGGGACAAGAAAGACGACGAACAAGGCACCTCCACGAGTAATATCTCTTTCTTAGCAAGACCAAGGTCTACCAAATCCTTCCCAGCGGGAACATCAAAGACATTATCTTTGTTGGAGAAGTCGATGGTTGCAATAAACTTCTCGAGATCTTCTACTTGTGCATCTGCCAATAACCGGGGTGACTTGCACTGCCAGACTGTAAGATCTGCAGCAATATCTTGTAGCTGCTCAAGATCCTTGACTGCACACTTTAAAGACCAGATGGTATTGGCCTTCACATAAAAGGCATCACCGTTTCCAATGGGTGATTTGTCACTGTCTATGAGAAGACATCACACTACAGGATCGGCCATTATAATCGGTAACGGAAGCGGGAGGTAGGAACCTGTTGTCCACTCCCCCTGAAAATTTAACTAGTGATTGTCACATCACACTTGCAGTATTGTTGATTCATTCTTCACCACAGCTTCCAAAAACTTTGTTCTGCTGATATCGTGCACTGATAACTGTTTTCAGTCTCGTTTACAAGCAGGAGCCTAGACCACGAGGATTGATATTGTTGATTAGATATATTTATGTGCTGAATAACTTAAAGTTCCTGCCTGAGGGGGAAGAAAATGGTATATCATGCTTGGGATATTGCATGGGCCCATAAAGAGTAAGCTGTCATTTACTCACAAGAAGTTTGAGTAGCTTATGTCATTGGCTAGATGTCCCCTTTCTGTTCACCTAAAATAGCAGTATCTTCGGGGTGAGGTAAGGTTCTACGTCATGGCGACGGCGGTCACTGCCAGATATGGCAATACGAGATCTTGCGGTCAAGTCTGATCATGCGTGGGGTCAGAAAAGCAACTATAATACATGTATTGGGTATTCGCCGATATCAATTACGACAAATTTTAGACGATGAGGTTTGCCAGCTAACACAACAATCAAGACTTATTTTGTGCTTGGGCGGCTTTTTGTTCCTGCCATTGACACTGAAGGCACTTGTTTTCGACTCGGTCCACGATATCCTGAATATCAGGCCCATACATCTCACAACACCCAAGGTTAGCACCCGTCATCTACAGGCCACAAGAAACAACCCTACATTGATACAGCTTCGACTCCTACAGTCCTTCGGGTGAGTGTAACTATGTTCGCAGTTAACAGACATGCAGTCATATATAGCTGTTACCAAGTGGCGTTGGAAGTGCTATTGGGCCATGTGAGCTTCGCGAGCAGGGGGAAAACGGCAAAACTACAGACGCCACAAGTCAACCACAACGTTCCTGCGCTACGACAGTCTCAGCATCTACTCAACGTGCAAGACCAGAAGAGGAACGCACGCTTTACGTTGGCACATAGTTCTCGATAGGAAGACGTTGACTCAATGTGAGGGTAATTGAAACTGAAGAGGAATGTAGAAAACCGAGATATCCAAATACAGCCTTTAAATACTGTTGACAGAGTAGTGATTTTTCCACAGCCTTCAAAGTTGCTATTTGTTTTAAGGAACGTGACACGGTGAACATCCAAAAACATGCTTTTCGTTGACGTGACGTGGCAAGTGGTCAATTTATGTTTCCTAGCTTGGCATATTGACGGTCATTCAGGAGTATTACCGGGGCCTACGTCAGTTTTCGTCGCTAGGGAGCATCATGGAACACGCCCATCAAAAGATTTGGATTAAACAATACGAATTGGTATACTTGAGCATCGCGCTGCAGGTCTTAGGTTCCCCCTGTACAAGTTTCTGTTGGCACCGATGTGACGTCAATTGAAACGTCGTCCTTTGATCATAATCTATCCACCATACGTACAGACCAGCAGTATTGGAGATGATCACTTTATATTCTGAGATTTTGTGCTATTTCTCGTCGCTCGTAGTCTTTAGTGGCAGGAAGATCGAGATCTTCCATGCTGACCCTCCGTTTCGATCTTCTTGTCCTTTGAGAAAATCCAGGCTATAATATGTGCATATTCTGTCTTCTCCGTATCGGAAATCTGGATCTTCATTTACAAAGAATTGGAATCAGAACCTACTCGGTGTCGTTTGTCATTGCATCCATAATGAGAAATAGTCAGTTGGTTTACTGGTTCGAATCTAGCTTTAATACAACAAATCTTCTTGTCAATAGGTTAAAGACGCTACCAAAAATGAAGGCAACCAGAGAACAAGTGAAGATAATTACATTATACGGCATACTAAAATCAGGTGTTGCGACATCAACAAGTAAAGTTGAAGTGTATATGGGCTCGCCCAATTGATATCCATTCAACACATGGGAATCGTTATCGCTCAAGGTCAGTGGTATGAGGACTGCTGGGGGCAAGTCCCAACCTCGCTGTGCATCAGGCGGATGCTCAGTGTATCGAAGAAATGCTTTGTCAACGTCCATAGTCAGATGGGTCGAGCTGTTAGGCGGCAGGTGAAGTACCGCTTCAAACGTTGTGGGTCGCGAATGGGGTACAGCCGCAGTATACGAGATGTCAGATATAATGTCATCTAAGAAGATTGTAAAGGTCTGTGTATAATAGAGGATCTCGTTACTTACCGTGAACGCGGCCGTCGATGTGTGCTTTCAGGGTATGTAAGTAAAATTGGACGAACCAAGGCATGGTCTCAAGATAAATCATGTACTGTGGTGTTGATCTATGGTTCTTCAGCACGACGGACAACTGTCCGCTTGCTTGCGTAAAACCCCTCAAGGTTCGAGTAACAGAGACAGTCAGTGAAGTATTATAGACTAAAGCTGTACCCTGCTAAGTCAAACCAACAATTTGCGCTGCTCCACTTACGATATTGAAATTGGTTCTGCCATTGCATAGTGAGGTCTAAGGGTTTTTTGGCTGGCTTGCAATCTCAATTACAATGCTGATTTGTAGTTGCAATCACTTACCAACAAGTACGTTATAGATCGCATCGGAGCCAGAATCAGGAGCTTGCGGTAAAAGGTTCCATTGATCAGATTCAGGAAGATTGACTTGAATAGTACTTGAATTCGCGGCAGGACAATTTCTCTCGACGCTCCGACCGAACAAAGACTGAAGAGACCAATCTAAGAAAAGTTAATTTTGAATACCAGAGAATCTCCGTACTGACTCCGTGAAAGATAATTTGAAGACCGCAAAGGATCCATGACACTCTGAAAGGTTAAACGAAGCTGAACTCCCGTTTCGCCCAGCCAAAGGACATGGACACCCATCCCATGCCAGTCGGCGTCAAACACGCGATGAGGATTCAAAAGGACCGAAATTCCAGAGAGGGATTTACAAGGAAGGAGTTTCAGGAACGGTGTAAGATTCTCAGTGCAGACGTGCTCAGAAGGCAAGGATGCGTGTCGCAACTCGTGTGTCACATTCTCTGACCACTTTGGTAGCTGTCCCTGAGGAAAGAAGGCGTGGTTAGGTGATGTTGTACGCTGCTCATCAAGTGAACCGAGAGAGGCGCAAAACAATCCAGCTAAAGCGTTGCGCAGCCCTTTCCACTGAGCATCCACACTTTGAGTTGGTCAATAAGGAGAATAACTAAGCCCGAATCAATACGTGCTTTTCAATCCCTTCAGTTCCCATCCAAGCCCATAGTTCTGCGCCAGTTCCCACTCCATTAACCTTAGGATATCCCCAACGCTCGTAGTTCCAGCTGCCCGCATTGAGAGAAAGATGAAGCTCGGTCACTGCGTATTCTCGCAGAATTTGACCCAAAGCCAAAGGAAAGAAGACATAATGTTGCGCTAAATGTTCCGATAACTCAAAAAGCGAATCGGCTCATGGAAAAGCAGCGTACAGGGATCTCTCAGAGTTAGAGAACGTGGATCTCTTGGAAAGGCGCCATTGAGAACAACTTCGAAAGAAAAGGCAGCAGAAACACGTCCGTCGGCGAAGGGAGTTATCTTGAGGCTTTCAAAAAATTGTTCAGAGTTCCTACAGCATGCACCGTAGAACAATGTAAAGAAGAGCAGAGACCAACTCAAGGCTGGCCTCATGATTGTTTGACGTCACTAGTGTGTGATAAGAGAGTCTGTCACAACTCACGAGTGTGACATATTCCACGCTCTGAAGCAATGCTAAGCTCAACCTCAGATCTGGCTTGAACTGCATTGATGAGTCGATAGTCCTGGTGCATTACTCAGTGATCATGATCCTGGACCATGAGATAGTTATCATCAAACGTTCCTGAAAAACTATCTGTTTGGTAGTCAAGATTTTATTCTGATGATATTTCATTATGAAGTCCTCAGCAATGTTTTTGATAGATATCCAATGTTCCACTCATGTTTGTTTCTATTGAAAAACTATCAGAAACACATAGTCAGTCAGGTTTTGATAGTGCTCATGAATTAATCAAAACTGATGCATTGTTTATTGCAAACGAGTCGTATTTTTTGACAAGGTTTTTACAGACATGATCGAAACTGGATCAGCATTGGCATATTTTGCCATCAGCTGGTAAACAACATTTTTCCAAAGGCCGATCATTCCAGCAGAAAAGCAAGAAATAAAAGCTGTGAGTTGATTCTCTCAAGCCGTCAGGAGTGAATTTCAACTGTCATCTTAAACATTGCCCTATGAAATAAAACCACAAACACAGATGTCCTGACATATCGACACATAGTAATTTCTAGATCGAAACATCATCAATGCAGTTCGTTCTCACAAACCCATCATCAGAAGGGTCGGAAAGTCACTACCGCGATGTTCGAAAAGTATACTTAAGCCCCGAGGTCTTGAAAGCGAATAGATTCTGTACTGGAGATGTCGTTGCCATAACAGGAGACGATTCAACGGTTCGTTATCGTCGCTGCATAACCAATGTGAACATGATTCAACCGAACGTAAATAGGATTTTGCTGTTGGTATCGTTTGGCCTTCCTTTGCCTTATCCCAGAAATGTGAGTGGCAGGGGATTTGCGAAACTGCATACTCATCTCATGTGTCGAAAACAAAGCAATCATGGTATCAACATCCCTCCAACTGACTGCACGCCTCCAACACGGTCAAAATACTCAGGTTTTTCCCCTCTCTGGAAACGCTACGAGCAAACGTCTGCCAGGGATCCCCTCGTTGCATCAAGCTCAGGAAGCTACGACTATCCGGCTCAGAGAGATATCAACGAATGACCTACCTTCCCGGCCTACCCTTATCGGGTCTAAGAGGAAGGATTGGCTGGACCTCCTCATCAGAGAGCACCTAGGTTGGGACATTTAGCCACCTTACTTCCAACCTGTCTAACTCTCTACCTCCGCACCACTTTCAACTTTTTCCAGTTGGTTTGAGATACATTACAAGCAAACAGATCCTCAAGGTCTCTTACGAAGGTTATCAACGATGCTTCGCAATAGCCTCCATAATGGCCAAAGGATCGTCCAAACCACATTCCGTAGACTCAGTCTCGCGTGGGATAAAGAACCTTTCTCTCGATACTCAGTTATGGTCAGTCTCCTGGGACACAGAGGTTTTGATAATCGAGAATAATTCTCAGGAAGAACTGGTCTGCAAGGTAGAGTGCATATGGGACTATATCCTTTACACGACTAAGTCATGAATCTACCTTCAGCCAGAGACCGAAATTCTGAGCCACCAACTCAAAAGCGATGCTTATTCGTCCGTTGGTGGTTTAGAAAAGCAAATTTCTGCGATTCGGGATCTTCTGGAGATACCTCTAACTCGTCCTGAACTGTTCCATCACTTTGGTTCGTAGGTTGTTGAGTTCGTTGGATACTTTGTTCTCTAGCTGATCATCATGGAACCTACAACTACCAGGTTTAAAACCACCCCGTGGCATCTTGTTACATGGTCCACCGGGAACTGGGAAAACCCATCTAGCTAGGGCCATCGCATCTTCAACTCAGACATCGGTCCTCGTAATCAATGGACCCGAGCTCTCTTCCGCCTATCATGGTGAGACTGAATCCAAGCTGAGAGATGTATTCAGAGAGGCTCGAGAGAAAAGTCCCTGTATCGTTATACTAGATGAAGTTGATGCTATAGCACCACACAGGGAAGAAGGAGCTGGCGGGGAGGTTGAAAAGCGAGTCGTGGCAACACTGTTGACTATTCTAGATGGTATCGATCCCGGTGGTGAACAGATGCAGGACCGTGTAGTCATCATCGGTACTACAAATCGACCAAATGCCATCGATCCTGCGCTCAGGCGTCCAGGTCGGTTTGATCGTGAGATTGAAATTGGTAGGTCCAAGCCCTGAATATCAATGATCAAGACCTCACAGTATCAGGGGTCCCTGATGCTCAAGCTCGCCTCTCTATTCTCAAGGTCTTGCTTCTGAACACACCGCATAATATTTCTGATGAAGATCTCGCTGCTTTTGCATCTCGTGCCTATGGTTATGTAGGTGCAGATCTCGCAGCTATCGTTCGCGAGGCTGGAACGATAGCGATCAAACGCTGGGTCGAAGGATCATCAACAAATGCAAGCGGTGTACTCCCTATTTTGACTATATCCGAATTAACAGCATCAATATCCTCCGTGAGGCCATCCGCCATGCGTTCTCTGCTTTTCGAAATGCCGCAGATCCGGTACTCGGATATTGGTGGGCAAGCTGATGTGATTCAGAAATTACGAGAAGCTGTCGAGTGGCCACTGTTGCATCCAGAAGCATTCAAACGCCTCGGCGTACGAGCCCCAAAAGGCTTGTTACTATATGGCCCACCAGGCTGCAGTAAGACTGTATTGGCCAGGGCATGTGCATGTGAGAGCGGGGTCAATTTCCTGGCAGTCAAGGGACCGGAGGTGAGATTCCGTATTGATTGGACCATAAGCCATATCATCAGATTTCTTTGGATGCAGTTACTGAGTAAATATGTGGGTGAATCAGAGAGAGGCGTGAGAGAAATTTTCAGAAAGGCTCGCGCTGCTGCACCCTCGATAATATTTTTCGTAGGCTATTCAAGTATATCACGTATTTGGAGTCCGACTGATCAAGTGATAGGATGAAATAGATGCTTTAACCACAAGAGATTCCGAAACAAGAACTCATGATGGTGTCCTTACTAGCCTTCTGAATGAGATGGATGGCGTGCAAGAGCTTATAGGGGTAACTATTGTAGCCGCAACCAATAGGCCTGAAGTCATCGTGGGTTCATCTATTATTCTGTGCCTTAGCATCCTTATCTTTTTCCAGAACTCTGCTTTGATGCGTCCTGGAAGACTCGATCGCATACTTTTTGTTGGTCCTCCTGATCAAGCTGGACGAGAGGAGATATTACGCATCAAGACCAAAAGTATGAGTGTGGATACTAACTTGGATCTTGTCACCCTCGCCAAAGCTGTGAGTTTTCTGGTCCTAAATTCTATGCTTTTCACAACTTATCAACTGCTTGCAGTGTGATGGGTACTCTGGAGCAGAAATTACAGTCATGTGTCAGGAGGCGGCTTTTCTTGAGATGCAGAGAAATCTCAACGCTCCCTTTGTGAGTTGCAGATCACTATGAATAGCTAGTACTTGTCAGTCAACTCAGACCTAGGTCTCCCAAGAATCCTTCATGGCAGCCGCTAAAAACATAAAGTGCCAAATAACACCAGCATTATTAGAAAAGTATCAGAAATGGCGCAGCAGTAGCGAGATTAATAGCCTTTGATCACCTGTGCATTCTCCCTCATTCTTTCTTGAACATCTACGAGTAGAAGATTTATAGATTATGACACGATTCAAGCGGAAAGAGGTCCAGCCAGGCCAATGTCTATCAGATGCGTCAGATGGTGCAAGTGCAGGTATACCCATGACGTGTGGATATCGATTATACCCTCCTGCAAATGGTCTCCAGGTATATGAACCGCCGAATATCTTGTGCTAACCCCAAGAGGAGGATATCCACCAGGGTCACTCAGCGAGCAAAAAGATGATGACGCATTGACTGTTCTTTTTGGACGTTAGTCCTTACCTCCATCTATCCACTTCTCCACGTGTGTTTCGTAGTACCCAGAAGGACTTTGAAGATAATTTAAGATCATACCGTTACCTATGACCACCAGTGGACTCTGCTGGCAAACATTATTCCTTGATACAAGCTAATGGAGAGGTCAAGTTGCAAACAATCAAACTTCCCAAGGCATCTTTCAAGGGGTGCAAGGATGGAGAAGAGAAGATTCCCCGAAGTTCAAGTCGCCGCTCGTTGTCCTACGGTCGTCCTACGGTAGGAACGGGATGGGTGAGATGGAAGAATTGTAGCAGGTCAAATATGCAATCTCAAAAGATTTAATAAATTCTATTGAAAGTCAAATAAATCTAGGTAGCGGTGATGCCAGCGTTCTTCAGTCTCTCGACAAATTCGTCCACTGATCCCACTTTGCTGCCCCCTGTACGTTTGGGCGGCTCCGTCACCTTGAGAGTCTCAAGGGTAGGTGTGAGGTCGACTCCAAGGTCAGCCGCTTGGAGTTTTTCAATGACCTTCTTCTTAGCTTTCATGATATTGGGTAATGATGCATAGCGAGGTTCTGTACCAAGGATAGAATCAGAATTATAACGCAAAACGGTAAACATAGTGAAGCTCACCATTCAGACTATCCAACGCATATTCATTAGTTACATACTCAAAATTATGTCAAAGCACTTACCGAAGGTCAGTCGTCACAATCAATGGCAATCGACACTTCACTTCTTCACTACCACCATCAACCTCTCTAACCACGACAGCCTCTTTCCCAGAAATATCCAAATCGACCTTGCTGGCGAAAGTTGCTTGACTCCATCCAAGTAACCCAGCAAGCATTTGGCCCGTTAACCCGAGGTCATCATCAATAGCTTGCTTGCCAAGAATAACAAAGTCAACAGCGGTTCCCTTGTCCTTCTCCATTTCAATAACCGCTTTGAGTGTTTTAGCTACTGCGAGAGGTTCCGGAGCGGGTGCAGAATCTGGAGTCCAAACATGTATGCCAGAGTCTGCACCCATGGCAAGTGCCGTGCGGAGAGTATCTAGAGATTTTGAAGGACCTATTGTAATGGCTTTTATTGACTTGATTTCATCTTTTAGGCGCTCCCGAAGTCGAACGGCTTCCTCCACGGCTGGCAGGAGTCATGAATTGACATCTACCTGCCATTGTCAGGAAAATAAGCACACACCGATTTCGTCAAAGGGATTCTGCACACACCCCTCAGTTCATGGATTAACTCAAAAAGATACTGCCGGGGACTAACCATGGAATGTTTGACATCGGTGTCGATACCAGTCTGATGAGGGTTCACCCGAATCTTGACTGCGTAGTCCACTGCGCTAACCAGAGAATATCAAAAGAGGATTCGAGTTATTGTTCAGCATGGCATACCGCTTCACGGGAACAAGGATATTGAGCAAACGTGCCGGAGAAGGTCTCATAGTTGTAGTGGAGGGAACGAATAAATTAATGGCACGTGATCCGATGTTTTTTGGA
>Ga0153940_1000504_pt1 | contig 19998 bp, 19 predicted proteins | sample TSNJ024MetaG_FD_104736 | JGI IMG/M metagenome (GOLD analysis project Ga0153940, IMG submission 104736) | Attine ant fungus gardens microbial communities from New Jersey, USA - TSNJ024 MetaG | ecosystem: Host-associated > Fungi > Mycelium > Unclassified | place: USA: New Jersey, Brendan T. Byrne...
ATAAGAATACACCTGTTGTATTACCTCCAGATCTGAGTAACAGTCGGCGGCAAGTTCGCTTCCTTTACCGACAACAGCGGAATCGGAAGTGAAATTTACATATTCATTCGGATATAAAAATGGAAGGAATTCATTTTCAAGGGAAACATCGATACTCTGAGTAAAGACAAGAGCATACAGGTCATCTTCCACAGAAACGCACTCAAATATAGAAATTTGGTAGTTTCCGTCTCCTCCGGAAAAGGGGAAGGTCTGAAGCTCTTCTTTTTCAGAGATCAAGTATGTATAGGTGACGCCGTTCGGGGATTTTAATTGCATCTTTGCTTTATCGGAGGAACCACTGTACTGCAGCATTAAGAATCCGGAGGAAGCACTGGAAGCATCTATGGAGATGATATCGCTGCCAAAAAGAACGGTGCCATCAGCGGTTGGGAGCAGAACTTGCGGGGTATTATCGCGGGGAGGTCCTGTGTGAGTTGCATCGGAATCAGTGGGCTTGGAAGGATTAGAACAGCCCGTGAAAAACAAAACAAAAAGCATACAAAATAGAAGTACGAAAGATGTCTGTTTATGATTCATTTTGCTTGCCTCCTTACAAGTTTATTTACAACTTTATCTGGAAACCATTATATCATAAAAGAATGAGAAAGAAAATCATCGAATGCAAACTAAAACCCCCCATTAGTTGACGAATGTTTCTATAGTATGGTATAATATGAAACAAGTATGCTACAAAGATGAAATAATTCTGTAACAATTGTAACAATTAGATAATGAGGTGTTAGAGTATGATGAAGATGAAAAAAGGGATTATTACAGCTATGATACTAGGGAGCGTAACATTATTATCAGGCTGTTCCGTAAAAGAAACATGGGATATTTTGTGGGGAGCAGATAAGAAAGGCACAGAATCCGGCAGTGGAACGGAAGAGGAAACCTTTGATCCGGATGCTGTTCAGGTTGATGCAAGTGTAGAAGCTCCTAAGTTTGAAACCAATCTAAAAGGCAGTGCAGTTTATGCTGTCGGTGATAAAGCAAAAGCTTTAAAAGTGGAAGCAACCGTAAAAGGTGACGGCGAAATCACCTATCAATGGTATGTGAATACAGTTGAATCTAATGGCGGAGGAACTAAAATCAAGGGTGCAACCGATAAGAAGTACACTCCGGATACATCCAAAGAGGGATACTATTATTATTTCGTTGTGGCAACCAATACGGTTGACAAGAAAATCAATTTAACAACCAGTAAGCTAAAAGAAATCCATGTGGATCCGGAATTGGAACCAACACCGGATGATGGTGAAAAAAAAGGCTGGATTCAGGATAAAACAGGTTGGTATTATCTTGATAAAAACGGTGAAAAGATTAAGAGCAAACTTAAAGCAATTGATGATGTTAAATATTATTTTAATAAAAAGGGCTATATGGTTACCGGCTGGCAGGAGATTAAGAAAAAGTGGTATTACTTTAATGAAGACGGATCTATGGCAACCGGATTTATTACCGTCGATGGTAAGAAATATTTCATGAATAATAAAGGTATTATGCATACCGGATGGTTGGATGGCGAGGGAAGCTGGTTCTTTGCGAAAGATGATGGTCCGCTGGCAGTAAGTGAATGGATACAGATTGATGGTGCATGGTATTACTTTAATGAAGACGGTGTAATGCTTTCCAATTGTTCAGTGAATGGAAAATGGTTAAATCCGGACGGTAAGCTTGCAGAATAACTGAATATGATTTAAAATGAAGTGAGGTTTTCTGATTTGGAGAACCTCACTTGTTGCTATTTAGTTACTGTTCACACCCACTATTCCGTGAGGAAAGACATGAGGGGCATATATGGGGAATAAAATTGAATTCTGGGCAAAACTTTTAGATAAGCTCAACAGTGAAGAGCATCCGCCGGTATCAAGTGTATTGCAGGAATTGTGCGGCAGCTTACACTTTGGCTGCGGTTTTAATTATGAAGCCAACCATGATGGCATATTGTTTCTCCGTGATAGCTATTCATTATATGGGGATAGCTTTCTGCCGCAGCGGATGGATTTGGTGACGGCTTTTGGAACGGAATTGTGTGAGATGCTGAAAAATGAAAAGAAATTGTTTTTTCGTCAGGATGTGGATGCTGAGAATGACTTATTGGTAAAAAAGATGGTAGAAGTATTTTCCATGCGCTCGATGGCCGTGGTTCCGGTTATAAATCAAGAAGGACAGCTGATTGCTCTTCTTGGTATTGGTGACCGGCGTGGTGTGGCCAGAGTAAAGGAAGATGATAAACTGTTTACGACGTCCATTTTGAATACACTGGCAAACCATATCAAGGTGCAGATGTATCAAACTCGGATTGAAACGACTCAAAAAGCTTTGGAAAGTATTGTTGAAAGTATGGGTGTGGATATCTATGTAAATGATTTTTATACACATGAAATTCTTTATGCTAATTCTTCTATGGCAGCACCTTATGGCGGAGTTGAGAATATTGTTGGCCATATCTGCTGGGAAAAACTTTATAATGATATGAAAGGGGAATGTGAATATTGTCCTCGTAAAGTACTGGTTAATGAGCGACGAGGCATCAATGATGTGTATTCCTGGGATTATCAAAGACCATTTGACGGTTCTTGGTTTCGGGTGCTGAGTGTTGCGATGAACTGGAGTGATGGCCGGTTAGCTATTTTGAACAGCAGTGTCGATATTACAGAGAATAAAAGAAATGAAGAAATTGTGCGCCGAATAGCAGAATATGATGATTTGACCAGTCTTCTTAATCGGAGCAGACTGACTCATGATTGTGAGGACATGCTGAGCCGCCTGAAAACGAAACAGGAAGAAGGATTTGTCATATTTTTTGATCTGAATGAATTCAAGAAAATCAATGATGGACTTGGGCATCATGTAGGAGATGAACTGTTGAGCCGGATTGGCAGAGCACTGCAAGGGTATTCATTGACCCACAACCGGTGTTTTCGCTATGGCGGAGATGAGTTTGTAATTCTGTGTGATGGTGAGGCAGCGAAACGGCTGAATAGAGTAGTTGACTTTTTAAGGAATCGGATGATAGAGCCATTTCAGGTGGAAGGAAAAGTGGTGTCTTGTACCGTAAGTATCGGTATCAGTCATTATCCCTATGATGGAGCCGAAACGGCCGTCTTAATCCGTCAGGCTGACCAGGCCATGTATGCCGCCAAAAGCAACCGGGAAAAGGGAGCTGTCTATTTTTATAACAAAGGAGATATTTGCCAACAGATACAGTATCCACTTGCATTTTTGGGTGATGTTTAGTATATTTAATTCTAGAAAAATACTTAGGTGTAAAAAAGAAGTTTGGAGATGAAATAATGGACAATATGGTAAAAGTTGCAGTAGACGCTATGGGGGGGGATCATGCCCCTAAGGAGCCGGTTAAAGGTGCGGTTGATGCTGTGATGGCCAAAGAGAATATTTTTGTATATTTAGTTGGGCCAAAAGAAGTGATTCAAAATGAATTGAAGCAGTATTCATATCCGAAAGAACGGATTGAAGTGGTACATGCTTCGGAGATTATAGAAACAAGTGAGCCCCCGGTGAATGCGATTCGGACGAAGAAAGATTCTTCGCTGGTTATTGCCCTTACGCTGGTTCGCAAAGGAGACGCGGATGCTTTTGTGTCTTGCGGCAGTACGGGTGCGGTTTTAGTTGGCGGTCAGGTTATGGTTGGCCGTATTAAGGGTGTGGAACGGGCACCATTGGCACCGCTTTTACCTACGGAGAAAGGTGTCTCGTTATTGATTGACTGTGGAGCTAATGTGGATGCCAGGGCATCCCATCTGGTTCAATTTGCAAAAATGGGTTCTATCTATATGGAAAATGTAGTTGGCGTGAAAAGTCCTAAAGTGGCCATAGTTAATATTGGTGCAGAAGAAGAAAAAGGGAATGCACTGGTAAAAGAGACATTTCCACTGCTTAAGGAATGTAGTGATATTAATTTTATCGGCAGTATTGAGGCACGTGACATTCCGGCTGGCGGTGCGGATGTAATTGTCTGTGAAGCTTTTGTTGGTAATGTGATTTTGAAGTTGTATGAGGGTGTAGGTGCTACACTGATTTCGAAGATTAAAAAGGGAATGATGTCCAGCACCCGCAGCAAGTTGGGGGCGATGCTAGTAAAACCGGCGTTAAAGGAGACTTTAAAATCATTTGATGCAAGTGAATATGGTGGTGCTCCGCTGTTAGGACTGAAGGGGCTGGTAGTGAAGTCTCATGGGAGTTCCAAGGCACTTGAGATTAAGAATTCTATTCTTCAATGTATTCAGTTTAAAGATGGAAATATTAGTGAGAAGATCAAAGAGCGTATTATGGAAGAGGAATAGAATAGGAGGGCGGTAAAATGGAATTTGAGAAGTTGCAGGAAATTATTGCGGGTGTCTTGAATGTAGATAAAGCTGAAATTAAAATGGATACTACCTTTGTGGATGACTTATGTGCGGATTCATTGGATGTATTTCAGATTATTATGGGTTTAGAAGAAGAATATGATATTGAAATACCGAGTAAAGAGGCAGAGAAGATTGTTTCGGTTAAGGATGCAGTGGAAACGATAAAAAGAGCAATTGCATAAATGGAAGGGCTGTCTATTGGTGATAGGCGCGAAATGCTGTTTACGGCATTTTTGTGCATTCTTGTTGCGGTTTAGCCGAAGGCTGAACTGTAACTGCTAATCCCATCACGGACAGTCTTTTTTTCATCGCAGACGAAAGTTGATTGGAATGGGAGAAGATATGAGTAACCGGAATGGAATAAAGGAATTAGAGCGGAAGCTGGAGTATAAATTTCATGATTTGGGGCTTTTGAAACAGGCGTGTCGGCATAGTTCTTATACGAATGAGATGCGGATGAACAGGCTGGAATGTAACGAGCGATTAGAATTCTTAGGGGACGCAGTGCTGGAATTAGTGTCTAGTGAGTTTTTGTTTGAAGCATATCCTGATTATCCGGAGGGAGAGCTTACTAAGCTGCGGGCCAGTCTGGTGTGTGAGCCAACGTTGGCGCTGTGTGCTAAAGAGCTTTCGCTGGGAGATTATCTTTTGTTAGGGAAAGGTGAGGATGCTACCGGCGGGCGAATGCGTGATTCCATTACTTCAGATGCATTGGAAGCGGTGATCGGTGCTGTTTTTTTGGATAGTGGGATTGATGAGGCGAAGGAATTTATTAGAAAATTTGTTTTGAATGATATTGAGAATAAAAAGCTTTTTTATGATAGCAAAACTGCGTTACAAGAAATTGTGCAGGGGAATATTACCGGGGAAATACAGTATGGACTGGTGAAGGAAGAAGGACCGGATCATAATAAGATATTTACGGTAGAGATTTGGATTGGAGAACAATCCTATGGGTGCGGAACAGGACGAACGAAAAAGGCGGCAGAGCAGACGGCGGCATATCAAGCAATTTGTGCTTTGCGGTGCAAGGTGAATTCCACCGAAGGTGGAAGAGAAGGTGCCCTGGGGTACAAGGTGAATTCCACCGAAGGCGGAAGAGAAGGTGCCCTGGGGTAAAAGTAGGTGAAGTATGTATCTAAAGAGTATTGAAGTACATGGATTTAAGTCTTTTGCGAATAAGATATGTTTTGAATTTCATAATGGAATTACCGGAATTGTAGGACCAAATGGAAGTGGCAAGAGTAATGTTGCTGATGCAGTCCGCTGGGTGCTGGGGGAACAAAGTGCCAAGCAGCTGCGCGGGGGTAATATGCAGGATGTTATCTTTTCCGGGACAGAGATGAGGAAGCAGCTGGGATATGCTGCGGTGGCTATTACCCTTGATAATTCGGATCATAAGCTGGATATTGAATATGAAGAGGTAACGGTAACAAGACGGCTGTATCGGTCAGGAGAAAGTGAGTATCTGCTTAATGGAACTAACTGCCGGTTGAAGGATATTCAGGAACTTTTTTATGATACCGGAATTGGTAAAGAAGGTTACTCTATTATTGGGCAGGGACAGATTGATAAGATTTTGAGTGGTAAACCGGAAGAGCGAAGAGAGCTTTTTGATGAGGCAGCCGGTATTGTAAAGTTTAAACGGCGTAAAAATACGGCGCTTAAGAAGCTGGGGGAAGAGCAGCAGAATCTGGTGCGTGTCGGTGATATTCTTGCGGAATTGACCAAGCAGTTGGCACCCCTTGAGAAGCAGTCGGAAACGGCTAAGATTTATTTAAAAAAGAAAGATGAGCTGCGTGTTCTTGATGTGAATATGTTCCTTATGGATATGGAAAAGAATAAGGAACAGTTATGTGAATTGGATAAAAAGTATGAGATTGCCGATCGGGATCTAAAAGAAACAGCGAAGACCTTTGAGCAGACTAAGCAGGAGTATGAAGAGCTGGAAAAGGCGATTGAAGAATTAGATGAGCAGATCGAGAAGGCAAAAGAACAGGCGAATCAGAATGTTTTGATGAAACAGCAGCTGGAAAATCAGATTTCTATTTTGAAAGAGCAGATTAATACTGCGGTACAAAAGGATTCATATTTTCAAAGCCGGTTGGGTGAGTTGCGTCAGGATCTGCAGAAGCGTCAGGAAGAAGAAAGCAATTACCGGGAAGAAAAACAGCAGTTGGAGATGCAGGTCCAAGGCGTACAAAAAGAACGCAATCAGCAAAATACCTTGCTGAAGGCGCTGGCAGAGGAGATGGGAGCCTGTACCGAGAAGCTGGAAAATGCTAAGAATGAGATTTTTCGGATTCTGAATGAACGTTCCGCTACCAAAGGCAAGATGCAGCGTTATGAGGCGATGCTGGAACAAATTAATATCCGTAAAGCAGAATTGAATCAGCGTTTGCTGCAGATGAAAAGTGATGAATTGCAGCAGTCAAAAGTTCTTGAGAAGCAGCAGGCAGATTACCAGGTGTTGGCGGATGCCCTTGCAGGATTTGCAAAAGAACAAAAAGCGATTGAAGAAGAAGCGCAGAAGATCCAGCAGACTTTACAGCAGCAAAATAAACATATGGAGATTGGGCAGACTGCTTATCATCGGGAGGCTTCGCGCTTAGAGTCCCTAAAGAATATCACCGAGCGGTATGAGGGCTATGGGAACAGCATTCGGCGGGTAATGGAGCAAAAGGATAAGAATCCGGGATTAAAAGGCGTTGTAGCTGATTTAATTAAAGCTCCGAAAAAGTATGAAACAGCTATTGAGACTGCATTAGGCGGCAATATCCAGAATATAGTTACAGACAATGAAAGCACTGCTAAGTATATGATTGAGTTCTTAAAGCGCAATCGATTTGGCAGGGCAACTTTCCTGCCTCTGACGAATATGAATGGGAAAGGCGGATTCACTAATACGGCGGCTTTAAAAGAGGAAGGTGTTATCGGTGTGGCTTCTGAGCTGCTGGAGACAGAAACGCAGTATAAAGGTTTGGTTCAGCAGCTTTTGGGAAAAACTTTAATAGTGGACACCATTGACCATGCTGTTGCAATTGGTAATAAATATCGGCACAGTCTGCGTATGGTAACGCTGGAAGGAGAATTACTCAATCCGGGCGGTTCGATGACCGGCGGAGCATTTAAGAATAACAGCAGTCTGTTAGGACGGCGGCGTGAAATTGAGGAACTGGAACGCAGTGTTAAGCATCTGAAGAAAGATATGGATGCGATGCAGACGGATATAGAGGCTAACCGGAAGCGCAGAAATGAACTGCGTGATCAACTGGTCAGCTTAAGTGATCAGATTCAAGAGCATACCATTCGGCAGAATACTGTAAAAATACAGATGCGGCAGGCGGAGAACAAGATTGACGAGGTTAAGAGTGGTTATACACAGCTGCAAGGTGAAAGCCGGGAAATCGAGCTGCAGATAAAGGAAGTTAAAGAGAACAGCAGTACTCTTACAGATTTGCTTGAAAATCTGAAAGAACAGGAAGCTGAACAGGAACGAACGGCAGCTGCGCAGCAGGAAAAACTGGATGAAATGCAGAACCGGGAAGAGGAATATAAAAAGCTGCTGGAAAATATACATGTACAGTATGCAGGACTGCACCAGAAAGAAGCATTTCTGCAGGAGCATATTGAGCGTATTCAGTCTGAAAAGGAAGGCATCAGCAGCAGTATTGAACAGCTGCAGCAAGAATCTCAGCTAGGCAGCGATGATATCAGTAAAAAAGAAGCCGATATCCGGGAAATTGAGAAGACTGTCCAGGCAGCTGGGAAAACCAATCAGGAAGATGATGAGAAGATTCAGCAATATCTCAAGGAAAAAGATAAAATGGCAAAAGGTCATAAAGCCTTCTTCGAAAAACGGGATGAATTATCTCTGCATATGAACCTGATGGATAAAGAGTGTTTCCGGCTGAGTAATCAAAGGGAAAAACTGGAGGAAACCCGGGAGAATCAGATTAATTACATGTGGGAAGAATATGAACTCACACCGAATGCGGCAGTGCCGCTGCGAATGGATGAGGTGCCGGAGCGCTCCCAGATCCGAAAAGGAATCGCATCTTTAAAGGATGATATCCGTAAGCTGGGCCCGGTTAATGTAAATGCAATTGAAGACTTTAAGAATCTGCAGGAACGGCACATATTCTTAGAGACACAACACAGTGATCTGGTGGAAGCAGAAGCTACATTGCTGAATATCATTGCAGAACTGGATGCAGCAATGCGTAAACAGTTTGTTGAGAAATTTGAAGAAATCCGAGTGGAATTTGATCAGGTATTCAGGCAGTTATTTGGCGGTGGTAAGGGAACCCTGGAACTGCTTGAGGATGAAGACGTACTGGAAGCGGGGATTCGGATCATTTCCCAGCCGCCGGGGAAAAAACTGCAGAACATGATGCAGCTTTCCGGTGGTGAGAAGGCCCTTACAGCAATCGCCCTGTTATTTGCTATTCAGAATCTGAAGCCCTCACCATTCTGTCTGTTGGATGAGATTGAAGCTGCCCTGGATGATTCCAACGTTACCAGATTCGCAAAGTATCTGAGTAAGTTGACAAAGAATACACAATTTATTATTATTACCCATAGAAAAGGTACTATGGTAGCGGCGGATCGCCTGTATGGTATTACAATGCAGGAGAAAGGTGTTTCAACGCTTGTATCCGTTAATCTTATTGAACATGACTTAGACAAGTAGGGGGGCAACGAAAATGTCAGAAGAAAAACAAGGTTTTTTTAAACGGCTGGTAACCGGGCTGTCCAAGACACGTGCAAGCATTGTGTCAGGGATAGATTCCATCTTCAGTGGTTTTTCCAGTATTGATGATGATTTCTATGAAGAAATCGAAGAAATTCTGGTTATGGGGGACATTGGAATTAATACGACCAATTCCATTATTGAAAATTTAAAAGAAGAAGTAGCTGCTCAGCGGATCAAGGAACCTTCCGAATGTAAGCAGTTATTGATTGACAGTATTAAGAAGCAGATGGATGTAGGTGAAACAGCGTATGAGTTTGAAACCCGCAAATCTGTCATTCTGGTTATCGGTGTCAACGGCGTAGGAAAGACTACTTCTGTTGGAAAATTAGCGGGAAAGTTCAAAGAACAGAATAAGAAAGTAATTCTGGCAGCGGCTGATACTTTCCGGGCAGCGGCCGGAGAACAGCTTAGTGAGTGGGCTAACCGGGCCGGTGTGGAACTGATCGGCGGGCAAAGCGGAGCCGACCCGGCAGCGGTCGTGTATGACGCGGTACAGGCGGCCAAAGCAAGGAATGCCGATATACTTCTATGTGATACTGCCGGCCGTCTTCACAACAAGAAGAATCTGATGGAAGAGCTGCGAAAAATATACCGTATCTTAGACCGGGAATATCCTGAGGCTTATCTGGAGACATTAGTTGTTCTTGATGGTACCACCGGGCAAAATGCACTGGCACAGGCAAGACAGTTTAAAGAAGTAGCTAATATAACCGGAATCATCCTGACTAAACTGGACGGAACCGCAAAGGGCGGTATTGCCGTTGCGATTCAGTCTGAGCTTGATATTCCGGTAAAATATATCGGCGTGGGTGAGACGATTGATGATTTACAGAAATTTGATTCCGAACAGTTTGTGAATGCACTGTTCAATATAAAAGAAGAGAATTAGTGGTTACAGGGATATCAAAGACTGAACTGTAACAACCAATGTTACTATTCACAATTGCAGACACAAAAGATTCGGAGAGGAAACTATATGTTGACATTAGATAAATTTGAAGAAGCATCAGAAATTGTAAAACAGGTTGTCCAAGAGACCAAGCTGGTCTATAGTGACTATTTCAGCAATATTACCGGTAATAAAATTTACCTGAAACCGGAGAATATGCAGCTTACCGGAGCATACAAGGTGCGCGGGGCTTATTATAAGATCAGCACACTGTCAAAAGAAGAAAGAAAAAAGGGATTAATAACCGCTTCCGCCGGAAATCATGCACAAGGAGTTGCCTTTGCTGCAAAAGGTTTTGGCGTGAAGGCAGTGATCGTGATGCCAACAACCACACCGCTGATCAAGGTGGAACGTACAAAGAGTTATGGTGCACAAGTTGTGCTGCATGGTGATGTATACGATGAGGCCTGTGAACATGCTTATAAGCTGGCCGAGGAACATGGCTATACCTTTATCCATCCCTTTGATGATCTGGCGGTAGCGACCGGTCAGGGGACGATTACAATGGAAATCGTTAAGGAACTTCCTTTAGTAGATTATATTTTAGTGCCCGTAGGCGGCGGCGGCCTGGCTACTGGTGTTTCGACACTGGCAAAATTGCTGAATCCAAATATTAAAGTGATCGGTGTCGAACCGGCCGGTGCAAGTTGTCTTGAGGCATCCCTGAAGCAAGGTGAAGTAGTAACTCTGCCTTCCATTGCAACAATTGCCGATGGAACAGCAGTGAAAACCCCCGGGGAAAAGATTTTTCCATACCTTCAGGATAATCTGGATGATATCATCAGCATTGAAGATGATGAATTAATCGTTTCCTTTCTGGATATGGTTGAAAACCATAAAATGATCGTAGAAAATTCAGGTCTCTTGACAGTTGCAGCCCTGAAGCATTTGAATATGAAAAACAAAAAGATTGTGGCCATCTTAAGCGGCGGCAACATGGATGTGATCACCATGTCTTCGGTAGTTCAGTTTGGCTTGATTCAAAGAGACCGTATCTTTACGATTTCCACATTACTGCCGGATAAGCCGGGCGAGTTGGTGCGGGTATCGCAAGTAATAGCAGAACAGCAGGGTAATGTTATTAAGTTGGATCATAACCAGTTCTTCAGCACGAACCGTAATGCGGCAGTGGAATTGAAGATTACGATGGAGGCATTTGGTACGGAACATAAGGAAAGAATCGTAAAAGCATTGGAAGAAAAGGGATATCGTCCAAAGTTGATCCGTCCGAATCTATAATAGGTATAGTTATGTTAATGGATTTCGCATCAAGCCAGCGGGGCAGGCTACCTGCCAAGCCCGCTGGCTTTGATTCCTTTTCTGTGCTTGAAGAGGGTTGCTATAGAACCCGTCAGCTACGCAATTTTGATAATATCCAGGAATGCGTTGGTCCCGAGAGGCAAGGTGATATCATTTCCGGTGACACGGAGGGCTACCGTCGTATTCGCAGCAGCCGATACGACGGCAACCCCGGCAATCTCAATGTTGTCCGTGACGAGTACTGCGCTGTTAGGGACGGCCGTCCCGTTTAACTCCAATCCTATTGAGGCGCTATCGGTACCGGCCGTAAAACCGACTATAACCCTGTAATCAATGCGGTATACGCCGGCATTAGTGAGGGTGACCGTAGTGGGAGGCACAGTGGTGGTTCCCATACCTACAGGCTCCACGGATAGAAAATTACTCCACTGGATTAATGAGTTAGCAGCGACGCCCCCTGTCCCTGTCCCAATGGATATATAAGTGCCATAAGCAGCAAAGGTGCCGGTAGCCCCAGTGGCTCCTGCTGCGCCGGTGGGCCCCCTTGGAAGTGTAAATTCTAACATAACATCTCTTGTGTCTCCAATATTTTCTACGGAAGCCTGACCATCAGGACCAGTGGGCAAAATGTTCGGTGCTGCATCAACGCTCACCGGACCTGCCGGCCCCCTCGGACCGGTGGGTCCGGTTAAAACGCCTGAGTTAAGCGCTTGATGCAGCTTGGACCGCAGAAGCGTTTGGCTTTCCGTCGCACCCTGCAACACGGCGCGAACGCTTTCATTCACCTTGAGTACGTCATCTATTGTTGCACGTGGGCCGGTTATGCTTGAAAGCGTTCCTAAGACGTACTGCAATTTTTCTCCTTCGGCGTTGATAATGTGGCTTAAACCGAGCTCTTCCATTGCTATGGACGATATAATCTGGTTTATGGCCTCCTCCCGTGAAAGCGGAGGAGTGCTTGTTGGAAATTCAGGTAATGACATAATTATAGTCCACCTTTCATGATTTATTTTTTCATATGCTGTATTATAATAACAAGATGCAATCAGCATATCATATTTCAGTTTATATCCAAGAAACGGCGATTTGCCTCCTCCCGCTATCGCGGCGTTTACCTTGTGATATGCTTGGTGAATATTGCCCGTGAACTGGACGTCCCCGTCATTGCGGATTAGGCATAGGATAATTATCGCGTTACCCCATAATATTCCGAATACAAAAAAATTGTCAGGAGTAATGGACACCTTCCAAGTAGTGTTCATTACTCCGACAAATAAAACAAATTGCTGCCCTCCACAAGGTAATCGGAATTTCTCTATAAGTGGTAGTTCGCGATTTTTTTTTCTGAAATAATAATAAGGATAAACGCCTGTAGGAAAAATAAAGAGATGTGACTATAAGAATGATAAAGTAGGCATGTATAAAAACTTTACGACATGGCACGACACCAGAACGCAGAGTAAAGGTCATAAATGCTCAAAATGTGTAAAAGGTAAGTAGGAAGGAGAATTTTAAAACATGAAAAAACAAAGGATAATCGATTATGGTGTAATAATTCTGTCTTGTGTGTTACTTTTTCTTGTTCTCATGCCACATATAATGGCAATATCGAGTTTTTTCCGGTACCAGAATACTGGAAGAATTTATCTGGAAATAGACGGTAGCGAAGTGATATTGAACAATATTGACATAGCATTCAATTTAGATGATGATTCAGTTGAAGCAGGGAAGATTACAAATGGAAAATTTAAGTTTTGGAAAGGTGATTATGGCAGCAACACATGTAATTTTAAAATACCGGCAGAGCTTTATAGAGGTCATACAGATATTTTTTTTGAAGCAGAATATGTTAATGTAGATATAGAAGACTGGAATATAAATGATTTTAATATTAACATTTCTATTACAACGGGCGATGAAATTAGAGTTTATGCCAATGGATTTGTAAAAGCAAAGAGAGATAAGGATCCATATTATTTCATTCCAATTTCAAAAGAGATTACGGAAAAGGATAATATTATTAGACTTTATGCGTCAAATATATAATCTTATTGATAAAAAGACACGGTCAAGTTTGTTTGAATGAATTTTCGATTAAAACGAGCAGTATTTACAATATTTTACAAACAGTATATACTGGAATAAATTAATATTTTAGCAATAATGGGCAGTTAGTTTGCGGTATATGCAGTAATGTTGTATGTCTAATTAATCGCCAAAGAAATAAAGGAGGAAGCAAGCTGAATACAGTTAATCAAATTGAGATTAATGCGGCAATATTTCCAAAGATTATGACGTAGGCATTAGGAAAACCTATTTATGAATGGAGGTGGCACAGATGGAGAATATTTACAAGAAGATAATCGATAATATAAAAAATAATCCAAGAGATTTAAAAACGATTCCAATCAGCAGAACGGGGAGATGGTTTTATACATATGTACAAAATGGTAATATATATGTAGACATTGCAAGAAATCATAAACCCTCATCACAGTTAAAGATGATTCGAAAACTTAATTATAATGATTTTGAGAAGGTATATCCAATCTATCTTAGACGTGTGAATGGTGAACAAATAAGCCAAGAAGCAACTGCGGCAACAAGAAATCAAGTATATTGGTATGCAATAATAGAAAACTGTTATGTTAAAGAGGATGGTGAGAACTAGTCTTTTTACAAAGTGCTCACTATCCACATAGCACTAAACTACCGACGTTAGAACCACTGCGCCAGCAGTTTAGTGCCATGTTTATTACATAAATAATGGGAAGCGCAGCTAAGAAATAATTTTGGCTATAATATGAAATTTATGTGGGAGGCATTATGGAAGTAAAAAGATTGTCCGATACGGATATTTCTGAACTCTGTCATACAGTTGCTAAAATATTAATGGACTCGCCAGAGGGGTCTTATCAGCTCAAAGATGTCACTGATAAGTGGTCTTTGTCTTACGCCTTTACTTTCTCACAAATCACATACTGGTACAATATAGGTGAGGTTTGGGTGATTGGCGAAAATCAGGGGATGTTGGCCGGTCATTATAATGGAAGAGTGAAAATCTTCAAGCTGCTGAGCACGACACTCAGAGCTAATCTTCGCATGCTTCGCTCCGTGAGCAAGGAGGACAGGAACAAGATTTCCCGCAATGTGACTGCCTCCGCCGGAGCACAGAATGTAAAGTGGCGAAAACAGATATGCAAAAAGTCAAATTACTATTTTATTGATCTCATTGCTATTGATCCTGCCCTTAAAGGAAGTGGTGCGTTTAGAAAGCTGATTGACCCTGTACTTGTTCGGGCGAAGGCTGAAGGCATACCGGTGCTTTTAGATACGCATGACACAGATAATGTCCTGATATATCAACACTTTGGCTTCGAAGTTGTTCGTCAATATACTGCAAAGCACGATCAGGATTTTATACAGTACGCTATGATTAAGTGGCCATAATTTAAATGATGCAATGAAACGCATTATCCATATAATGGAATGGACTTGATTATGGCCACAATGTGCGGTTGGAAAATCAATGCATTATTTAGATTTCTATAAATACAGATATCCGTGAAAAATAGTGTTAATTGATGTACAGGATAAGGCAAACCTTGTGTACGCATTAGTCTCCGAATGAGCGATTCATAAAATCCTAAGACATAGAACTAACTACTGATTTTACGAACTACGCAATAAAGCCATAGGGCGAGTATTTATATACGATGAGGTTTATTAAAATGAATGATGAAATAGAAAGAGAACTGCTTAAACGAGGTGCGAATATTGTTCGTTTTGTTGATATATCTGATTTCCCTGAAAAACAAACCTTGGGTTTTGACAAGGCCATTCTTTTTTGTATGATGCTATCAAAAAAATACATTCTTGATATGCTAAATAATATGCCTGTTGACGAAAATGACGAGTTTTTGATAAAAGAGCAGAAAGTTGAAGGATTGGCTGATTGGCTTGCGGGTTATATCAAGCAAAAAGGATATTACGCTCATTCCCAATCAGAAAAAAACAATACGGAAAGTGGATACATTGAAAGTGCATATATTGATCCTGATTTAAAACAAGGTATCAGCATTTTACCTCAAAAATCAATAGCCCATATTGCAGGATTGGGTTTTATCGGAAAAAATAATTTACTTGTGTCAAAGAAATATGGATGTGCTTTTTGCATGTGTTCAGTTTTGACAGACGCCCCTGTTTTAACAACAAATCACCCATTAATTTCTTCTAAATGTGGTTCATGTGAAGCGTGCGTAAAAATATGTCCTGCAAATGCGATACATGGTAACGAATGGACATTAGACGGCGGACGGGAATCACTTGTTGACGTATCAAAGTGCTGCTGTGGACTAAAGTGTATGACGATTTGCCCGTGGACATTACAATATGCCAAACAAAGCCAATAGTATAAGCAGAGCGAAAGCACAATATCGGATAATGTAACTACGCAGTACCCATATTAAGGCTGCCTTTGACCTGCAAGCGCAATTTCCCATTATGTTTATGATACACAACCAATTACACGGGCAATGCCCAACAAATGAGGTGTTAGATGAGTATTAATGATGATTTCAAAGAAATAATGAACTATGCGCATTTTTGGAATTGATTACCGGACTGGGATGTGGTTAATTTTTGCTATAAGGCGTGTATTGTAAAAAAATAAGTAACTGTATATAACTGCGTTATGGCTATTGCAAAAGGATCGAGCATATTCAGCGATAGCGGTAAATGTAAAACACTACCAACGAGTCAAGGGGGGATATTCCATGAACAAGTGTAAAATCACGGTGCTAAAAACAATATTAGATGAAGAATTGGCAAAGGAATATGGCGTGGATGGCTTGAAAGCCTGTCCGATGCACAAAGCAGGGCAAATCTATTACGCAGATTACGCGAAGCCGGATCATTTCTGCGATGAAGCGTGGAAGGCTATTTATCAATATGTGTTTGCCCTTGCGCACGGAGCGGATGCCGGTGTGTTCTATTACGGTGATTGGATCAAAACGCCCGGCGTTGCCATTTGCAGTTGCAATGACGGCCTGCGCCCGGTCATTTTCAAAATTGAGGCCACCCGCGAGGAAGCGAAGATCGAATATAAGCCTATTGACAGATAGTGTTTATGGGTGAGCCACAACTCATTGAGGACTGGGGAATGCGCTGTACTTATTTTAGAGACCCGGAAGGCAATTTGTTTGAACTAAACGACGCCAGCGGTGTGTAATATTTCTATCTTTACACCATGAATTTGGTTTTAGTTGGAGGGATAATAAAGCATGAGCAAAAAATTAGCAGCTTATTTTTCAGCAACCGGTAAAAGCGAGGGCACGAATTATGAATACGAAAATTGAACTGTTCGCCAGGCTTGTCAATCAGAGTAAAAATACTGTCTTTTTTGGCGGTGCAGGTGTGTCAACCGAAAGCGGCATACCAGATTTCAGATCAGAATCCGGACTGTATAACGCACGACAGATTTATGGCAGAGAACCGGAATACTTACTCTCCCATACCTGTTTTGTGAAAGAACCGGAGCTTTTCTTTAAATATTACAAAGAAAATCTTATTGCGCCCGATGCAAAACCAAATGCCGCACATTATGCGTTGGCGAAGTTGGAAGAGCAAGGATCCATTAAAGCGGTTGTCACACAAAATGTGGATGGACTGCACCAAGCCGCAGGCAGCAAGACGGTTTATGAACTTCATGGCTCAAACTGGCGTCAATTTTGTATTAAATGCAATGAGAAATACAGCCTTGATTATATTTTGGCACAGGGTATTATACCGAAGTGCGAAAAATGTGGTGGTATTGTTCGCCCCGATATTGTTCTATATGGGGAAAATTTATTGAGTAAAGTTATGAGCGATGCTATTCGTGCCATTTCAAATGCTGACTTGCTGATTGTGGGTGGCACATCACTTGCAGTCTATCCCGCCGCCGGATTGTTAGAGTATTATTATGGCAGTAACCTCGTGCTTATCAACAAAAGCGAAACGACTGCCGACAGTTTGGCACGGTTGGTAATAAATGACTCTATTGGTAAAGTGTTTAGCGAGATTATGCGATAAATTGTGATATGTTTAGTTGCTCCAAATGGTTTTTGCTTAATCTCTTATATCACATTATCCCATAATCAGAATTTATAGGTGAATAAGATGACAAATATCATTAAAACAGAACGGTTGATTCTCCGACCGCTTACCCTTGCCGATGCAGATACGGCTTATAATGGCTGGACTGGTGATCTGGAGGTAGCAAAGTATGTTAGTTGGCTCCCACATCATTCTATTGATGATACGATAGAATGGCTAAAAGAAATTGAATGGAAGCAGGATGACACAGGCAGCATTGTCTCTAATGACAATTACATCTGGGGGTTTGTGCTAAAAGAAACAGGTGAGCTTTTCGGCTCTGGCGGGCTGATTTGGGAAGAAGACTGGCAACTGTTTCAAGTTGGTTATAACATCATGAAAACGCACTGGAACCGTGGGTATACCACCGAAGCCATGAGATATATTTTGCAATTCGCCGTTAAAAATCTTAGTATAAAGAAAGTTGCTGGCGGTCATGCAAAAGAAAATCTCGCCTCTGCTAAAGTGATTGAAAAACTGGGATTCGTTTATGACAGAGATGACATCACGCCCCATGTTGACGGCGTTCATTTCTTCGACAGCCGTGAATATTTGTTAGAATTGGACTGACAAATTCCACTTAGCTGTTAGATTATAAGCATGGATATTTGCTTTTGAGTGATACATATAAATCAAATAGTGCACAGGATTGAAAGTGAGAGGAATGGATCATGAAAAAAATACTATTAGTTACGGTGTTTATTATTGGGAGCGTTTTTATTATTGCTTTTTCAATCTATAATCATATATCGGAAGAGCTAGCCTTATCATCCATAAGGAGCAAAGTCGAGGATAAAGAAAAAGAGATAATAAACATACTAACAAGCAATCCTGATATTTTGGATTTTTTAGAGAGGGAACTTTATTTATACGATGATGAAATTGAGATAACTAATAAAAAATCTGAAATAAAGTACTTTATAAACGGGCAGGTTGAAGAGATAGATAAAAATTCAAAAGAATTATTAATAGCAGTATTTGAAAAATTGAATTGCGAAAGAATAACTTTGCAGGAAGAACCTTCGGGGAAAGCTTTAAAATTGATTTTAGAGGATGTGATAATTGACAAAGATAATGTTTACGCTCATTCGTTACTATACGCTAAGAACGAAAATGGAGATTTAGAAAATGAAATACTCCCCAACTGGTATTATGAAGTACTATTTTATACATGATTCTCAGTGAATGAGATGAGAATTTTGTTGGAATAGTATCTGTGAATCTGACTTCGGAAGGATGAAAATATGAAAAAGATAATAAAGCTTATGCCATTGGAAGGTATCTTGATTCAAAATTCACTGCAAATCAGATTGGGTATGTCTGATAAAGAACTATATAACATTATTGGAAAACCAGATAATAAATATGAACAGGAAATATTCTATGACGAATATGATATTAAGATTGAACTTGATTCTTTTAATAAAATCGAGTATATCGAAATATTATCAAATGAAATTATAAATGTTGAAATTTATAAAATTAATCCTTTGGAGTTATATGCTGATCAGCTGATTGATTTATTAAAGGAAAAAAATGGGGGCGATATTTTTGTAGAGGGTAACGGAATCGGATATATTTTTAATAATATATCCGTACGTTTATGGAGAGAATCAATACCCGATGATATTAATGACATTATTATTGAATCTAAACAAGATGGAGTATATGATGAAATGAAAGATGAAATAATGTCGGATTTGGAAAAATCCAAAAAATTCACTACTATTGGAATTGGTAAAAAGGAAATGGAGTGATGTTTTAGAAAGCCAACTAACTGTACGAAGAGGTTTGATAGAGGGCGTAAAATTTCTTGTGTCCAGAAAACGTGATATCCATCTGGAACAGAGTTAGATATGTAAAAATTACACAATATTTATGCAAATATGTGATAAATTGCCTGCGCTCATGGAGTGAATTTAATATCCCATTTTTAAAGGAGGTGAATGAAGATGGCTACATACAAACAGATCCAAGAATATGTTAAGAATACTTACGGATACACACCAAAAACTTGCTGGATAGCTCATATGAAAGAAATTTGTGGATTAAATCCAAAAGTATCCTACAATCGCTATTCACTTAAAAGTAGAACCAACCCCTGTCCACCTGAAAGGCAGGATGATTTACGAAATACTTTTAAGTATTTTAAAATGATTTAGAGTGCGGTATATTATCCGTATTAAACGGAGTCCTTTATAATTTCTCGATTGCCCATTATGTTTAACATCGGTCGTATAGTTAACTGCATTTAATTCATAACACACAAGCTACCTCACAAAAGCTTGTTGAAAGGAGCATCACCTATGCCAATATCCGCAGCATACATTGTCCCACACCCTCCGCTGATTGTGCCGGAGGTTGGCAGGGGGCAGGAGCAAACCATCCAAAAAACAATCAAGAGCTATCATACGGTCGCGCGGCAGATTGCCGGAATAAAGCCGGAAACGATTGTCCTTATCTCGCCGCATTCGATTATG
>Ga0153940_1000505_pt1 | contig 19967 bp, 21 predicted proteins | sample TSNJ024MetaG_FD_104736 | JGI IMG/M metagenome (GOLD analysis project Ga0153940, IMG submission 104736) | Attine ant fungus gardens microbial communities from New Jersey, USA - TSNJ024 MetaG | ecosystem: Host-associated > Fungi > Mycelium > Unclassified | place: USA: New Jersey, Brendan T. Byrne...
TGAGATTATGACTAACTTACATATATTATGTGGCGTTCCTGATTTTTACTCCATTAAAAATAAGGCCATTAGAGTGTGAAAATCAGGAACGCTAACATAAATGATTAGACTACATAATATATCGTAGATAATTTCGGACAGATTGTGCAAAAAACATTCAGTTGGCAGAATGACAGAGTGGATGATGATTTACTGACCGAAGCGGAATAGCCATGATGACCATGATGATAATTTCGTATATCTCCACTTGGGTAAGCATTGTTTATTCGCTGCTGACTGCCCCGACCGACGTGGAGCTATGGGATGAAGAAATAGAATAACCACCAGACAAACGCCCGGAGTAATTCGGGCGTTTTTGGCAAAAATAAGACTATGAGAACTATAATAATATACTTCGTTGCTTTGTTATCTTTTCCTGTATGTGCATCAGGGCAGACGGCTGATACAATACGAAAGTTGGAAATAGAGCAATATATGGTACATATATATATGGTAACGGAGTTCCGGCAGATAGCGGACTCATTACAGCTGACTATCGATGAACTTTGCGACTATCCCGTGATTTTTCCGATAAAGAATCCAAAACGTATTTCATCGGGTTTCGGATGGCGAAGGCATCCGATCCGCAAGGTGCGGCAGTTCCATACGGGTATAGATATTCCCGATGTTAAGGGTACACCTGTCTATGCTACCGGAAATGGGGTTGTGATCCGCAAAGGCTACGGTTCGGGTTACGGGTATTTCATAGAAATACAACATGCAGGCGGTTTTCGTACTCTCTATGCACATTTGAGCAAAACGCTGGTTAATGTAGGGGATTCAATACACATTGCCCAGCAGATCGGTTGTGTGGGCAGTACCGGAATAGCAACGGGTAGTCATCTGCATTATGAGGTAAAGAAAGGGAAACGGTTCCTGAATCCGAGGGAGTGGTGCTGTTGCCTGTCAGAAATCTGATTAATCACTCAACAGGGGTATCTGATTGAGTATATTGCGGATTTTGATAGCCGTTCGGGGCATAGGTTCTGCAACCGTTAAACTGACAATATCGTACTGTGCCGATATATCCCTGATTACACGTAATGTCTGCTCGATTTTCATGCCATTGGGGACAATGCCTACGGCAGCAATCATCTCCGCCGGATCTATTACGTCAAGATCGAGATGGATAATCACTTTAGACACTCCCGTTGCTTTGAGCCAAGCCAAAACCGTATCGCTGTTTTCAGCGGTTTGAGCAGGTGTAAGGCTTTGTACTCCCCATTCTTCCAAACGAACATCAATCCCCGGATCAAACTCGTTAAGCCCTACGACGAGTGCCTTTTCAGGCTTGATCTTAGCCGGCAAAGCACCGGTAATCTCATCGCTCCACGCTCCGAAACAGGCAGACAGAGCCATCGCATGATACCCTTCGTAAGCATCGCCCGGCACGTTTATATCGGGATGAGCGTCTATCCATACGACTGCCACATCATCAGGATATTTAGCAGCCATATAAGTAAACGGCACGACACTGGCCGAGCAATCGCCGCCCAATGTAATGATACGCTCCGGGCTGTTTTCATTCAGTAAATCAAGTGCATCTTTGGTTTGTTCTAAGAGCGCATCATAAGCATTGATGCCGTTCTTTACTTCTCTGTCGTTCACATCCAATGATACAGGAACTTCTATTGTTTTTTGTCCGTTTTGCAGGGCAAGAAAGTTCAGCAGGTGGGAACCGAGATAATAGCCTCTCGATGCATCATCCGCAGGAACTTCCGTGACCAAAGAGGTTATAATCCCTCCCTGCCACTGAGGATATATGAGCCGAAGTGTCTTTGATTTTTCCATTCTGATTTTTAAACTGTTCCGGCAAAGATAGCCCTAAAAAATTACATTTTGCGCGTTTCATTTCGTAAATTTGCGAGAGAATCAATAGCTTATCTGTACATGAAACAAGAAGTGACTAAACAATTACAGGAGTATATAGACCGTATGCAGGCTAAAGGCATAACTCCGACAATGGAAGATCTGAACCGTAAAATGGGTGAGTTTTTCCGCACACAAAATAATACTCCAAGAGCGGATTTTGAGGGTTATTCATCTCTTGAAATGCACAAGATTTTACATTTTACTTTTGATGGGGATTCTCCGATACAGTTTAGTAAACTTGTACCGCAGGATTATGAGCAGATTCCGATTCTCCGTCAGGTAAAGCGGCTCACGGAAATTATTGCCCAAAACGGACAGATTAAATTGACTGCTGCGGGCTATTTACCGGTAAAGGTCGTACAGGAGCTTTACCCGTTGGGTGCACCTGACAATTTGATTGAAAGCGGCGTAGCAAAACTTGGCAAAGAAGCCGACTGCATACCTGTGCATCAGGCAAGAGTATTGACTGAGATGGCGGGAATTATTAAAAAACGCAAAGGGGTGCTGACTTTAACGACAGCGGGGACAAACGTCATAGCCGATGATTCAAAATTGTTTGATTCTATTTTCAAGGGATTTTGTCAAAAATTTAACTGGCAGTATTTTGACTATTACTCTGACGATATACATTCGGGAGCAATAGGTCAACTGGGTTTTGGATTTTCGCTGATCCTGCTCAGTAAATATGGAGATACCGAACGTTCAGAAAAATTCTATGCCAATAAATACATCAGTGCGTTTCCTGCCGTGTTGAAAAATGTACAGCCAACTTACAGTACAGTAGAAGGGTATTGCTCTGACTGTTATTGCCTGCGTACATTCGACCGTTTCTTATATCATTTCGGATTGGTTGAAATAAAGAAGGGTGATCGGATTGAGCAGAAAGAATCCTATGTCAGAAAAAGCTCCTTATTCGACAAATTGATTTCTCTTCTTCCGCATAGAGAGTTTGAGATAAGATAGATTTATTGTAGTTCCCGTAGTTCCCATGAAATAAATCCATTTCAGATTGAAAGCAAAAATGCACCTAATTGCTTAAATTACTGATAGCAAGTAGTTTTTTTTGGTTTTTTGTTACTTTTTTTTCGCTCATACCATTACGGCTCACTGAAAATAGTAACGGGCGAAAAATCGCCCGCCTGCCTAATCTTCTTCTGATTTATATACATACCAACTATCATGATAGTCTCTGCCCAATAGATTGAATACCCCTGTTAGTCCGCTATCCTGTGCGTATTTCTTGGCTTCGCTAATGGTGTCGAACTCGCCTATTTTCTTTAATCCTACGAATAACTTGTATTTCTTGTCTTTCGCTGTCAGCCATTCGTCCCGACGGCTACGGCATTCCTCCAGAGTCGGTGCGACCGTACTGTATAAATCGCCATCCGTGTGGCGGTAGTCGTATTGGTAAAATATTTGCTTCGAGCGGTGGGCAGGACGAAAGGTTGTATAGTTCTCTTTGCCTGCTTCGCATACGGAGCAACCGTTGTTGTTGATTGAATTTGTGTTCATGTCAGTTGATTTTAGATTATTGTTTCTATTGTTACTATCGGAGTATTTTGTGAGAGCCACTCTTTTACATACTCCATATTATATTCTGATGTGATAATGGCTGTGTATCCGTCTATTTGAGTAAATCGGGTACTCTCATAAGTGTCGCACCATTCTTTCAAATTGACTACTCCCCACGTCTTGTAATTACCTGTAAACATTCCGTTTATCTGCTTAATCGTTTCCGAAAATGCGACTTTGATTGTTTGGTATTGGTCGTCAATGATTTCCAAATGGTGGAGCGATCCGAACTCGTCATGCAGTCGGGCATGTGCCCAATTATTCTCAAATAGTTCGTCTCCCCACCTGTGCGGTTCATCAAAACACACTTTTACTTCTGCGGTGTATTTGGTAATATTTATAGCTTCGATAGTTCCTGTAATCATAAGTCCAGTAAAAATGGACTTACATCGCTTTCCTATCAAACTGTCGTTTACCTCTGTTGTTTTCATATCTATATGTATTTTAATGATTTATTATGCTGCTAATCTCTTTTCAATGAGAGGTATATTCTGATTCACAAGATTGACAATACGGTCGTGGTACTCGGTATTTTTGTTACAAACGCCTCTCGATTGGATAACCCGAAGTTGAGAGAGTGAGACTTCAATGGTTTCAATTTTCTTCCCATCAACACAAGCCGAAAGAATAAGCGAATCTTTTTTTGAGTGATACCCTGCTACGCAATGGTGCATCAATTTCCCCTCAAGTACAATCTCCGCCACGCTTTCCAATACTCGGATACTGATAAGCCCATCAGAGAACATAAGTCCGAAGAACTTTGCTTTGGCTTCTCTGAACTCGGCTTCCTTTTCAAGTTGCTTTTCTATTTCTGCCTGTGCATCGGCTTTGGCTTTCTTCGCTACATAGCGGTCATGTTCGGCTTTCAGATTATCGGGGCATACATATTTAGCATTGTGCAGGTCTTTCCCGAAGAATCGGAGCAGGTCGATATAGTCGCACCATGAGATAGCATCGTTGATTTTGTAACCGTTGCGGATGCAGATACGAAGAGATGCCCAATATTTGTCGATACTCAATGTCCAACCGCTATCCATCATGCGTTTGAGTAGTTTGGTATAGCCTGCCTTTATCATCGTTTCGGCTTTGCTGTCTGTCAGCAGGGTACGGAACAGATTCAACGGTTTTTGTCCGTAAAATACCTTTTTGATACCTGTACGTTTGAGTTCGGGGATTAGCTTCTGCCGTGGATAGACCACCCCTGTAAATATACGGTCGTACACACTGGGGGTATATCTGTCGCTCACTTCCCTGCGGAGTTCCAACGGGGTATCAAATATCCATGAATCATAGTAAGATGTACCCATCGTTTGCCTAAGTCGTGCGAATGTGCAATACTTCCCATCGGGAGCAAGCCACCGTTGCATCACTTCCGAATGGATGTATTTGGTCGTTTCGCCAACTTTGGCAAGGCATTTTACCATGATGGTACGCAAGACTTGGAAACCCTCACAAGCGGTTACAATGGTCATATAATAACTTCCGTCAAATACTCGTTTTTGGGTGGTCTTTACCTCTAATTTGGTTTTGCAGTTTGGGCAGTCGCACCCCAAAAGGGTATTAATCAGTTCGCCCTCTCCCTGCCATGAGTGTCCGCACTTGGTACAGGTAATGATACCTTTCTTTGAGCGTTGCCCGATATGCTCGATAACGTTGTCATATGCCCATTGTATCTGCTCTTGGGTGAGTTTCGGTAGTTTCTTACTGGCTTCTACTGCTCGCTGTTGGAATTTATTTTGCGGTTTCATAGGTCGATATATTAAAAGTCAAACAGACTTGGTTGGGGTGTTAATGTTACTTTCTTGGATTTCTTAGTTGGTTGTGTCATTTTCTTATAGGCTTCGTCCTGTGCCTTCTGAATGGCTTTTTGTCGTGCTTCCTCTTTTTCTTCGGCTGTCAGTTCTACAAAATGGTTTACTACTACACGGGCGTTGTCCATCGCTTTGCCGATTTCGATGTTATTTTCATCGTAAAAATGCACCGCCATCGAATAGATTTCCTCGTCATGGAATCCATTGCAACCACTTTTTTGTACCTCATTGAGAATGTAGGTAACACAGTCGTCAATGTTCTTTTCGGGTTTGGAGTACTGAAAGGAGAACAATACATCGGTTTCCGCACGTTGGTCTAAATATGCCTTAACTGTATTTTTGAAATGATTTGATGCTTTCATATTTTTTGATGTTAGTGGGGCAGGGTTACCGCCCCTTGTTGATACTTAATTGCTTAATCCAATCCGAAATAACAGGCTAAGCGATGTTCCTGCGACTTGGAAAATATCCATCCTGCCAACTTTTTGCCATTGAATGTCAGTCGGCTGTTGAAGCGTCCGCCCATTGCCCGAAGTTCGTCTTTGATTGCTTTGGTTTCTCCGAATACGGCTACCGCTTTGGTGGAGTATTCGACCAATGTACAGTTGTATTTGTCCGTTTCGTTACCCTCGCTTGGTGGCGTTGGCGGTGTCTTTTCATTCTTCCTGATGTGAATATTGTCTTCGTCTCCTGCGGTGTACGCAAATTCTTCGATTGTGTTTTCTCGCTTGTAAATAGGGCATTTTTCGATTATCCAACCGCTGTACTTGCTTTCGCCCAGATAGTAACCGTCTCCCATTGAGTATTTTTCCCGATGTTCGTAATCTGCGTTGTACTCCGCTAAATAGGCTGTTCCCTCGAAGTTTGAAGCATGTTTTCGCATTTCGGAAAAGATGTCCCGTTTGTGGGTGGAGAATCCTAAAATAACGGTGCGTCCGGTACTGTGAGCAAAATAATCGGTTTGGCTGTCGCTCTCGTTCTGTCTCAATCGCCCCACGATAACCGCCTGTGCATTTTCGGGAAGTATCTCAGCAAGGCGTTTACGACCTATCGTTTTAACTTCCTCGGCACGGATACGTTCTTTTTCGGCTTCGTCCGCTTCCGCCTTAGCTTTGTCTTTTGCTTCCTGAAGGAGTATTGCCACTTCGAAACTGTCCATAAACTGAGGGTTCTCGCTATCGTAATAGTAACCTATGCCAAATTTCTCTTTCAATGGTCTGATAATATCGGCTGTATAAAAATCTTTTGTAGTCAGGTCTATCAGTTTGTAAGTAATGCCCCAATCATTTTTAATGATTTCATACACTACATATCTGTGATAACTGTACCCCTCCATTTGGATAATCTGATTGACCTCTACCACTTGTTTGGCTCTATCTATCTCCTTGTTTGCTCCTAATAAAAACACTTTGCTCATAATCTTGAATTTTAACGGTTTATAAAAAGGTCAGCAGAAAGAAAAGGATAGCAAATAGCACGACCAATGTCAGCAGGCAGGAGAGGACACTCCGAAGCAGAGGAAGAAAGAAATACACGCCCACCAGAGCCAAAATGAACCCTTTTCCCCATACGCAGAACCCCAAAACCACCAATGCGATTTTCACAACCAATTTTATGCTAATTGGAAGGTAGGTAGATCGTTGTTTCCTGTTTTTTGTTATACTTTCCATAATTTCTGACTTTTTTTTTATGCCGTATCGGAGCCGGTGAGGAATGATCGAATTTCAGATGCAAGGAGAAAGTAGTGTTTAGCCGATGCCAGTTTTTTGCGAACAAATACGCTATGTCCTTTAGGATGTCGGAAGATTTTTCGCAAAACCGCTTGCGGCTCGAACTTGTAGCGGCGTGAAGAACACGGAAATACTTTCGCAACTGAACCCGATTATTCTCACCGCTTTGCATTCGTAGACAAATGAGGAAGAAATTATACCGAGGGAAGTATAGCAAAAAGAGAATTGATTTATAGATGCGTTGCGTTTACATAATGGAAAACGCAGTTATTCCGGAACGGAACAGGAATTGACAGTTAAACTTTAGATTGATATAAACGTTATAGACCGTATATTAGCTTATATCGTTACCTTTAATTACCTTTGCATGGTAGATAAAGTATTTATTACGCAGTGGATCAGTCTGCTGCATACATATAATAACATAACGTTCGCTGAACGTCTCGATACAGAAAACTGGTAATTTTCATTTGAAAGAGGCTGACGCGCAATGTTCATGCTATACGAAAGTATGGCGTGGGCTTGCAGTGTTTCTTTCAAAGGGTATACCAGTGCCTCTGTATCGGAATGGTGTGAGCTTTTTTTCGTTCGGTGATGTTCTAATTGGATAAATTAGTAACATTATAAGATTATGAGAAAGGTAAAATTGTACATCACTGCATCTCTCGACGGATTTATCTCACAGCCTGATGGTGATCTTGATTGGCTGGTAGGCTCACCTGTGCCGTCTAAAGAGGATTATCAAACTTTTTTTGATTCGGTTGATACCGTTATTCTCGGCGGTAACACGTATTCCATTATGAATTATATGGATCTTCTCTGGCCGTATAAAGACAAAAGGGCATACGTAGTTACCCGCATACCGATCTCGGACGACGAAAAAGTCAGTTACATTACCGAAAATGTGATAGAAACCATATCGGAACTGAAAAAAGAGGACGGGAAAGATATCTGGCTTGTTGGCGGTGGAGAGCTTACGGCATGGCTGCATAAGCATGGGTTGATTGACGAGATTATTGTAACCCAGATTCCTCAAGTCCTTGAAGATGGGAAACCGCTGTTTTCTGATAAATTGAAAGAATCGGACTGGGTATTAAAAGAACATATTTCTTACAGTGATGATGCCGGAAAGAAAGTTTATCAACGTGCATAATAGAAAATAGCCTGTTCCTTTTTGCGGAACAGGCTATTATTCAATTCGGTATCTTTATTTCGCTCTTGTCTTCCCGTAGCATTGAGTACCATCAGGAGACAGGTAGAAATCGAATGTCTCTTCGACCGTTGTTCCACCCGGAGGAACAAGTGAGTATTTACAACGGATAATCAAAGCAAGTACATCATCCGGATTTTTACTGTCGTATCCATTGAGATTGTCGGTGCGACATTTTTAAGCGAATCGATCTGTCGGTTCATGGCAGCGATATCAGTTATATATTTTTCATGATTATGCTTTGTCGTTGATTTTACTTGAAGATCTTCTGTCATTTTCTTCGCCAATGAAATTCTGTCTATAATAAGCTGTTTATCTTTTCGGAACTCATCGGTCAGATGAGCGATGCTGTCGGCAGCCGTTATCGTTCCATGTTTGGTCAGTTCCACAATCTTAAAATTGAGATTCTCTTTCGTATCGCTACCTCTCAGAAGTTGTTTGCTAATGGTTTCTTCATATACGCTGTTCGGGTTCGAGCCACAGGAAACCATCAGAATCACAATCAATACATAAAGTACGTTTTTCATATTCTGATATATTAATTATTCGAGTCTTATTTCTTATATCCTACCGGATGATTCAAGATCAAAATCTGAGTATCGCTCAATCGGAGAGCGTCTTTGAGTCCGATGTGATCCATCTGGGCACGCGGTTTGGTTCCGATACCTACTCCGGCACAAAACAGAGAAATATTTTGAGAGACAATACCGGCATCCATTTTCGACATATTGTCCACATGCTCTTTGGTATTGTATGCACTAACCTGATAACGACTGGTTTCAGCTACAAGAAGCAATAGGCAAGGAGCAGCAACTGCACCTTCTCTTCGTTCGCCCATCATCCGTAAGTCTTTCTCGGTAACAAGAATCAAGGCATGTTCCTGTGCATTATATATGTATGCCCCATTTTTTAGACAAACATATACATCGATCTCTTGGGCATTTTGCGCCGATGGAGCTGTTTTCTTGCCGATTTTCGGTCGGTTAATCCCGTTTGCCGCCCAAAGTAAGTCCGACAAATCCTCCGGACTTAACTCCCTGTCTGCAAATTCGTTTGTAGATTGCCTTGCTTCGAGTGCCTTCATTATCGAAACTCCCCGGTCTTTGTTCGGTTCATTCAACTGTATACGCTCTTGTGCATTTGCCGATAGTCCCAATAAGATAAATGCGGCTAATAATAAGTTTCTCATATTCTGATATAATGAATGACCCCGGGGCAGAGCCCCGAGGTATCGATGTATCAAGTTAGTCAGTCAAACAAAGACAGCTGTCCATCATCATGTATCTTTCTATATTCTTTGTCCTTACCTTGACTCGAAACATATTTCTGTATCACATCCCGACTCCCATAAAGACCTACTGTATTCGCATAATAGCCACTAGTCCATAAATTGCCGCCCCAAAGCTGTTTCTTTATTTGCGGATGGGACAAAAAAAGTTGCTTCGCTGTTATACTTTTCAACTTCATGACGATCTCTGATACAGAATAATTAGGTACACTCTGAACTAAAAAATGAACATAGTCGCTCTCATAACCAATTTCAAGGAACTTCAGGTCATAACGATCAGATATCTCTAAACAAATAGACTTCAAAAACATACCAATGGCTTCAGTAATTACTTTACGGCGATATTTGATGGGTAAAACAATGTGATATAACAATAAAGTTTTGTTATGACGATTATAGACGTGTTCATCTTCCATACTGGCAAAAATAATCTCTATCTCTTTACTCAAAAAATGATCTTACTTTTCAACCCCGGGGCAGAGCCCCGAGGAATTCTTTTGATTAAAATGAATTTTATTAGTTTAATGATATATCCGGAAGTTTTGATGACAAATTATACATTATCAAAACTTCTGCTTCTCGTTGAGGCTTTGTTCGGGTATATTCAGTTAATGCTTTCATCACCCATTCACGGAAAGCCTGTGCCTCATAAGATGCAATCCGATAACTGACAAAAATCAGTGCTTCCAGATTGTAGAGTGTCATTTCACACTGGCGACCATCATGTTCGTATCTGTGTGTCCGGCTTACATCTTCTTTGTGTAATAAGCCGGATTTGAATATTGCCCGAAGATTGTTGCCGACAGAACTGACAAATACGTTGAACAGGTCGGCTATCTCGTGCTTGGTCAGCCAAAGCGTGCAATTTACGATTTTCGCCTCAATAATCAGGTGATTATCTTCGTTTTCTTTAAACCTTATATATCCCCGTTCCATAATTATTCCTCCTCGTTTTGAACGTTATAACCTATCCGCTTACGCGGCTTGTTCTCTATCTCTTTCTGTGTCGCCAATTCGGTAAGAGCCTGATAAATATCGCTGAATTGCATATTGGTATCTATCATAAATTCTTCTAACTTACGATTTAGTTCAGCATAACCGAGTGCATACTGGCGGAGCGTAACGAATGCCCGAATAATAGAGATATTAACCTGAATAGCCAAAGGACTATTGAGTACGGACGAAAGTTGCGCGACTCCCTGTTCACTGAACGCAAAGGGGAGGTATTTTGCATATTGCCCTCTGCCCGAATTTTCTAAGGTGCCAAAATTGCACCTTAGAAAATCGTATTCCTCTTTTGTGAGTTCAAACATAAAATCTTCGGGGAAACGATCTATATTACGCCTGACAGAACGTTTCAGATTTTTTGTCTCCACTTGATAGAGCTGAGCGAGGTCATAATCCAACATGACACGCAGACCTCTGATCTCATAAATCTTACTTTGGATAATTTGTAGTTCCATAATGTTGGGTATTTATTGGTTTACTGCTATCTTCATTGTTGTCATTGATTTGAAAGTATGTTTATCTTCTCTTTCAAATGTGTTAGTCCAAAGAGAAGACTTTTCTTCTTCCGAAAGACTGTTCCACATTAAAGATATGGGCTTCTCTCTATCAGGGTCATTTGCCAAGTCGGAGGGAAGGTTGAACAACGCCATTTTTTCAGCCAGCGAGAGACATGTAAAGAGCTTATCTAATTGAGATTTTGATTTAATACGTTTTTTCTCCAGTTTTTCTGCGAATGAAGCCATGTCATTGCTCACCTTAACATCCGTGATTCTCGCATAAATTTGTGTCGTTTTAATATTGGTATGCCCCAGCATTTTAGAGACGCTTTCGATAGAAACACCTTTCGTAAGTGTCAGTGTAGCAAACGTATGACGGGCAAGATGGTAGCTCAAATCTTTCGAGATTCCGCATATTGATCCGATTTCTTTCAGGTACTCATTCATCTTTTGATTACTCATAACCGGAAGGACTTTATTGTCGGGAAGTGTACCTGAATATTTTTCTATTATTTGTTTAGGCACTTCCAATAATGGCACATTATAATTTACGCCGGTTTTCTCTCGTTTACCCATTACCCACAATCCGTCATCGAATGATGTACGGATATTTGACTTGCGTAAATTCTTGACATCTATGTAGGCAAGACCCGTGAAGCAGCTGAAAATAAATATATCCCTTACCCGTTCCAACCGTTCGGAAGCGAATTTCTTTTGCATAATAATATCTATTTCCTCTTGTGTCAGGTAGCCGCGATCCGTTTTCTTGAACTTTATTTTGAAGTTGGCAAAAGGGTCGATATGAAGCCATCCGTTATTCTTCGCCATTATTATAATGGTACGGAAACGTTGAAGGAATTTTGCCGTGGTATTCTCTTTGCAGTTACAGGTAGTCATCAGATAAATCTCAAAATTGTGCAGGAACATATGATTTACCTCTTTCAGGGAGATATCAGAAACATGATAATACTCCTTTATAAAATCCTCCATACGCCTGCGGGCGACTTCGTATTTCTGGAGTGTTTCTTTGGATTTACTAATGCCGACCAATTTAGCCACATCGTCATTGTGGCGTTGGAAAAGTTCGAGGACTGTCTGATGTTTCACTTCCATACCAAGAAAAATATTTTTAACCCTTTCGGCATTGACATTATTCTCTTTTGTCTGCAAATCGTGATAGACATTGTGAATGCTCGTCTTAATCTCATTCAATAAGGCATTGACTTCAACGGCTTCATTTGACTTTCCGGTGGCGATAGATGATTTTGCATCCCAGATATTGGGATTGATACTTACTTTCGTATTAAATCGGCTGGCTTGTCCGTCGATTGTGATACGACACATGATCGGTAATGTACCGTCTGATTTTTGTTTGTCTCTTTTCACATAGAAAAGAATGCGGAACGTACTCTTCATAAATTCATTTTTTAATGTTACAAAATTACAGATAACTATCTCAAAATGAATTTTATGCACTCTGCCAAATTAGGACAACAAACAGCCAATTTCGGACTAACTGTACCCCCTAAGTTTCGATTTACTGTACCCCTTTGCTGTTTTTCTGTCAGGGGGTACAGTTTAGGTTACTTACTGTGTCTCTTTTTGTCTTTTTCGTGTCTTTCGCTCAAGACATAATACAAAAAAAAGTCCCTCATATTCACTGAATATGAAGGACTTGTCTTGCTTTTGGCGTCTTTGCCTTAGACCTCTTGCGGTATGGACGGGACTCTTATTTATTTCCTGTAATTTACAATAGTTTCTAATAATACTTGATTATTAGTGATTTATAAAATTATATTTTCCGCAATTTCTTGCAGTTTCGGATGATTTTTGTACATTTGCAACACAAATGCAACACAGAAATTAAAGCGGTATGGCAAAACTCTATTATCCTTACGTTAAACCGAACTATGTCGCCAGCGACAAGTCGACTCCTCTATATGTGCGATACAATTACAATCGTACTAAGCGCACGCTTATCTCGACAGGTTATAATATTAAGCCCGAACATTGGGACGAGAAGAACCGTTGGGTTAAACGTGCTTGTCCGCAATTTGATGAGATTGATTCGGCTTTGACGAAGATTACTTCAAAGCTGGGCGAGATATTGACTTATGCCAAAGATAACGGCATTGACCCGACTGTTGATTTTGTGTTGCTCGAACTGGAGAAGAACAGGGAATACGAACAGCGCTCCAACCGAGTAAATATGTTCGACACATTGGATTTATACATTGAGGAAAAAAGAAGTAAGGTATCTGTCGATCAGGTAAAAGATTACAGGTCGCTGAAAAAGCATCTGACCAATTTCAAGAAATATTCATCCCAACCGGTTACTTTCCGTAACCTTAACCTCAAATTTTACACAGAATTTATGGATTATCTCTTTTACAAGGCAGAAAAGCCGGACGGAACTATCGGACTTCTGACTAACTCTGCCGGAAAGGTTGTCCGTATGTTGAAAGGGTTTGTGAACTATCAGATAGCTAAAAAGACTATCCCGGCAATAGATTTAACCCATTTCAAAGTCGTTGAAGAAGAAACGGACGCTATCTACCTGAACGAGGATGAACTTGCCAAGATATATAATCTCAATCTTTCTGATGACAAGGAACTGGAAGAAATCCGGGATATATTCATTGTGGGCTGTTTCACAGGGTTACGGTACAGCGATCTCTCCACGTTAAGCCCGGAAAATATTGATACCGTTAATGGCTTTATCAACCTGAAACAACGTAAAGTTCATAAGGCTGTTGTTATTCCGTTGATTGATTATGTGCCGGACATTTTAAAGAAGTATAACTACGACCTGCCCAAAATAACGAGCTATAAGTTCAACGAACGACTGAAAGAGCTGGGCAAGAAAGCCAAATTCAAGCAAAAAATTGAGGTCGTCCGTAAGAAAGGAAACATCCGTGTAAAAGAAGTCCATGAGAAATGGGAAATGATGTCCTCGCACACTTGTCGGCGGTCGTTCTGCACAAATATGTATCTGGCCGGATTTCCGGCAGAGGAACTGATGCGTATTTCCGGGCACAAAAGCCCAGCTGCATTCATGCGTTATATCAAGGTTGATAATATGCAGGCTGCGAATAGACTGAAAGTTTTGAGAGAGAAATTGGCAAAGTAGATTCGGGGGACAGTGACCACCGAATTCAAAACGATTGTAAAATCAACGTTTTCAGTATGATGTTTGTTAACCTCACTTAAAAACTGTAATTTTGCGGAATAAATCTGTTTTTTTTAGCAGATATCGTCATCTTGTTTTTATATGAAGATAAACAATATAGATTATACAGTAGTTGGTAATGACAGTGTAACCATTGCAGACTCTTTTGTTGCACCAAGCAATAAGCTAGGTAAGGGTAATGGAGAGGCTAAACTATATATAGGACAAGAAGGCAACATCCTTAGAGAATTTTATGGAATCAATGGGTTTATGAATAAGTGTTTTCTGTTAAAGGAAGATCTTCTCAGATATTTGTATGATAGCAAAAATGAATATAATAATCCGTCTCAACCGTATCGCTCTCAATATGAAATGTTTTCTCTTTGGAGTGATAGATTGCAAGCTGTAAGCACATTAAATGATATTTTTTGGTTTACAATAGAAGAGCAAGAACAGATAACTCCTCCAAGAATATATGTCAAATCATTAACAGATGGATTTAAAATAATACGCGAATTATCTTTACCTAATCTAACTGAGCTATCCATTAAAAAGTTGGTTAGCACTGAAGGTGAAATCGTATATTACTATAAATTACAATTTTTAAATTCTGGAGTTTCCTTTAGTGAAAAAGAAGGAGAGAAAGAGGAGTTTATTCCTACACAAGATGTAGAAGAGGAGGAAGAAGAATACAAACCATATGATACTGAGAAGATTTCCATTGACACAAAACCACTATCAATGGATGCCTGCCTTAGAAGACTGGAGCAAGGAACTATTGTGCTTGCTCCCGATTTTCAGCGCAATGAAGTTTGGAATATTGAGAAAAAAAGCAAACTGATTGAATCTCTAATGCTTAAAATTCCTATTCCAATGTTTTATGTTTCTGCTGATGAAAAGAGCATATTTTCAGTTGTAGATGGCCTCCAGCGACTTAGTACAATAAGAAGTTTCGTTTTAGGAGACACTTACATGAAAACTAAGAAATTAGAAGATAAGGGAAATGGATTTCGTCTTCAAAAACTGGAATTTTGGGGTGATAAATACGATAATAATACATTCAATGAATTGCCTATAGAGATTCAGAATAGAATTTCTGAAACCCAATTTACTTTTACTATCATTAATCCGGGAACACCAGAAGAAGTTAAGCGAAACGTTTTTAAGCGCATTAATACAGGCGGAGAACCTTTAACGCCTCAGGAAATCAGAAATGCTCTTTATACGGGAGAAGCAACCAAGCTATTAAAAAAGTTGGCAGATACGAGAGAGTTTAAAAACACGACTGAGAACTCTGTTAAAACAGTTCGTATGCTTGACAAGGAGTTGGTTTTAAGGGCATTGTCATTTATAATCAGGCCATACACATCTTATCCAAAGACTGGCGATATGGATAAATTTTTAAGTGACACGATGAGAATTATTAATGTAATGCCTGACTATAACAGTAAGGAAAGCCTAAAGCTTTTTAAGGAAGAAAGTACAAAAAAAGATGGAATTCAAAAAGAAGATATTCTTTTGAATAATACTAACGAGCTAGAAGTATTGTTCGCTAAAGGAATGAAACGAGCCCGAATACTTTTCGGAAAACATACTTTCCGTAAGAGTTATGGACAAAACCGACGAACTCCTATTAATAAAGCATTATTAGAAGTTTGGACAGTATTGATGTCCAAATTAAGTGATTCTGAATTTGATAAACTAAATAGCAAACGGATAAAACAGAATTTTTCATCAGAATACAATCAGTTACTTGACAGTAATGCTTTTAATTTTCTGATTTCTCGTGACAGTTTAAAATACCAATCCATACAGGAACGTCATCGACAGCTTTCTGCTCTGATAAACAAATATATAAATGATAGCGAATATACATCTTAAAGGATTCAAGTCTTTTTATGACAGAATCCTTCCCCTAAATAATCTGACGGTTCTTACCGGCTTGAATAGTAGCGGAAAAAGTTCGATAATTCAGGCATTGCGTATGCTTGAAAAATCTGCTCATAATTCAGAAAATTTTCTTCTTCCTAATCATGGTTCTTTGACAGATCTGAAAAGTAGATTCGTTAAAGACGAATTTTCTATCGGAGTGGAAGATAGAGAGGGTAATGAATATAGTCTGCTTCTATCTCCTCACTCTGCTGAAAAAAAAGGCAATATTGCAGAATTTCCAGAAGTTATCTATATTTCAGCAGGTAGATTTGGACCTCAGGCATCACTTCCTATTTATAATGATCTCTCAAGACAAGATAAAATCGGAGAGAATGGAGAGAATTTATTTCAATGTATAGAAGCTATAGAAAGAAAAGGCTTGATACTCGATGAACGCTTGCGACATGAAAAATCAGAAGGCTCCACGTTACTGTTTAATCTTAGGGGATGGCTGAATGTAATTTCTCCGAACGTTGACTTTGACTATCATTTGGATCGAAAAAGTGATACATCTTATTCAACATTTGATGAATATAGATCAGCAAATGTCGGGTTTGGACTTAGCTACGCGCTTCCAGTTATTACTGCTTTATTGACAGGGTCTGTTACACCCAATTGTATTGTTATAATTGAGAATCCGGAGGCTCACATTCATCCCAAAGGACAGACTGAACTGGGAAGGCTTATTAGTTTCTGTGCGGAAGCCGGAACGCAAGTTATAATAGAAACTCATAGCGATCACTTATTAGATGGCATCCGTATTGCTGCAAAAGAATCACATATTGACTCAGAAAAAGTTCAGATACACTGGTTTGAACTGAATTCAAATAAGAATACAGAAGTTTATTCGCCGGTTCTGCATAAAGATGGGAGATTGAGTGAATGGCCACAAGGCTTTTTTGATCAGTTTGAGATAAATGCGTCTAAACTCTTGTAATTATGTTTGTATTCTGTTTTAATGATTGTATCCCTCAGAATCATTCCAATGGAATTGCTGACAGATGTTTGGAGAATTCGCTAAAAGAATACCATAAGTTGTCTGAGTTATTCCCAGGCGAAATTAGCGGCATTGTTACGTCTAATACGTCAACGTCTGTCAGCATAAACCAAAGCAGCTCCTTGTATGATTGTATATGTAGGATAGCGGAGCGTGAACTAAGAATATATGCTCATTCCGTTTTTCGGAAATATCCAGTAGACTCGCATTATGTTTTTGATAATGAATCCGAACTTATTGATAATGATTTTTATATAAATATAGGAGGCTGTCATTATGATGCCATGCACCCATTCGTTGTCGTCAAAAATCAGGGAGTCTTATTTTCTTTAGCTGTCCATAGTGACATATGTAGAAATCAGCTTCCTATTTTTAAAGACGACATCAAAATTGCAGATGCAAATAATCTGTATGGTTGTGATATAAACACTAACTATATCGTAAAGGTCATCCGACAATCAATATATGACAAAGCAGACAATTTCAACAAACTTCTAATAGCCGTTGGGGAAAATAAGTTTAGCGAAAGGTTTCAGAAAAAATTTGAAAGTTTCCCTACAAATGTTCAACAATGCATTATAGATCATTTTGTAGAAGCGAAAAAGCGTAATCTCCCCACCTCTTTCTCGGCAGACAAAGATATGATAAGGGATGTCACACCTGAAAAAGAAACAAAAATCAAGATTTTTGAATTAAGAATATTCGAACCTGTAGCATGCAGAGTCTATTTTTATGAAACTGCTAATTGCATTTATCTTGGTTCTGTTGAAAATAAGCCCAATAAGAAAACACAAAGTTCCCACATAAATACTGCCCGAAGTATTATTAAGGAGCTGATTGCACTCTAAACACATCTATATGACTTTATATCAGATTATTAATATCATCTAGGAATACATGTTTTCTATGATACTCCAAATATTCCTCCCTGTTTTCAGGATATATTCTTAATTTGTTTTTAGCATTAGGGTTTATATTCAGCTTAGACCATGTATAAGGACTTAGTTGTGTGCCGCAAATAAGTTCCCCGTCATCCATGAATGTAATATATCCTTGATCGAATAGCCTGTCATAAGTAGGGGTTAATGCAAGTCCATTCAGATGATCCAGTGCATGATCTTCCCGATTTTCTTTCATGCAAACATTGTAAGGCTTAATGTGGCTTGCCGTAAGAAGTCTTTCATCAGAAATTTTAGTAAAAGGGCATTGTGGCATATGTTCAATAACTTCCCTGCGATATTTTTCTTGTCCTTTTCTATATTTTGCAATTAACTTCTCTGCTTCTTCTATATTGGTATTTTCTGCTTCGGGAGTTAATGCAACGCTGCTTGGATGTACAAATGAACGGAACTGGTAATCCAATAATATACGGAAATAGAAAATAGGCGGGTTATCAGGTTGATCAATAGGAACTAATTTGAGTATTGACAAGTAGCTGATTTTAGGTAAAATCAATTCACGCCAAAGCTTCCATATTTCATTGTCAGATCTGATGTAGCCTCTGCTCTGTTGCTGACTCAATCCGTCAGATGCGTCGTATATGGTGAAATAAGTGTACTCAGAAGGCAAATCCACTACAGATTTATATCTCGCTTCAAAGTAGACACTAATATCATTATGATATATTTGTTCCTGGGCATAATATTCCGATTTGGCATCATTAAGATACTTCAACAAATTTGCTTTGCTGAAAAAGCATCTTTGATCTTGCACTATAGCATTATTATCTCTCGCAGCAGCCTCTGTTTTCCTGTTTTTCTCAGAATCTATGTACTCTATCCCCCAGTTTGTATAGTTGAAAAACTCTGAAATCCTCGCCCCGTTATCACCAGCATAAGATCCTACATATTTTTTCGATTCCCCATTACCTGCAAATTGAGCAAGCTTATTTGTTCTGTGGATAAAACTATCTTCTGCCCGAAAATCCTGAATAGAGTCTATAATAAAATACTCTATTCCGTCTATTTTTATTTTTTGTAACTCTTCTGCCATAATAATATTATTCTTTAGAAGCGAACCTAGTAATATCCATTTGCTTTAGAAGCGCAATAAAAACATCGACAACAATACTATTGCCTGCCTGTTTATACATTTGAGTATCACTTACAACAATCTTAAAATCATCACGAAACCCCATGAGCCGAGTACATTCGCGGGGAGTAAGTTTTCTTATCCGACCTTTATTGTGAGTAACATAGTTGTCTACCCCGGCCCTGTGCATTTTATGCATTGTTTGCAACAAGGGTCGGGCTATATTAAGATCTGTTTTTGTACTCGTTTTGAAGTTTTTAGTTCCACCAGCTAAAACATAATCACGCACCTTGTCAGAAAGATAGTATTTTTCTTCAACAGTATTAACATCAAAAACAAAATCATCAAAATCCTGTTCTTCAACATTTTCAAAAACAAAATCTCCGTGCCAGTTAAACTGCTGATTGGCTTTTTGACAAAGCATTATATCTCCGTTTATTTGAGTATAACTTTTTTCTCTGTTTTTAGTGCTTGTGACAAACTTTATTCCTTTCTCCTTTAAGTAGTATTTGGAGTCTATATAATCTTCAAGAAAATCCTGCATAGAATATTCCAAAGGAATTGGATTAGGAAAATCAAAATCAATTTCATGATCTTTAAAGCCTATAACAAATATGCGTTCTCTATGTTGTGGAATGCCATAATCTTTACTATTTAAAATCCTGCTGGATATTTTGTAACCTAAATCACCGAATACTTCCTGAACAATTCTCCATGTTTGACCACCATCATGATTTAGCAGACCTTTGACATTCTCGAAAATAAAAATCTTAGGCTGAGATTCAGAGACAATCCTAGCGAAATCATAGAA
>Ga0153940_1000506_pt1 | contig 19950 bp, 21 predicted proteins | sample TSNJ024MetaG_FD_104736 | JGI IMG/M metagenome (GOLD analysis project Ga0153940, IMG submission 104736) | Attine ant fungus gardens microbial communities from New Jersey, USA - TSNJ024 MetaG | ecosystem: Host-associated > Fungi > Mycelium > Unclassified | place: USA: New Jersey, Brendan T. Byrne...
ATTGTGATTGACCCTTTCTTTGGAAGCGGCACAACGGGGCTTGTGGCAAAGCAGACCGGGCGGCGGTATATCGGCATTGACATAAACGCCGAGTATTGCCGCCTTGCGCGTGAACGGATTGGAGGTGATGAACATTGAAAGAGTATAAAGCCCCGGACAAAATCGTGCGGAAAATGACCCGCGACGGCTTGACGCAGGAAAACAAGGCCACCGGCGAAACCGAGCGTATCAGCACGAGGGATAAAGAATTATCTTTTATCGGGGAACGGGAAGCCGACGCGCTCAAAGGGAGAAGCCGCGCACGGAAGCAGAAACCCGCCGCCGTGCCGCAGCAGGAGCAGCCCACGCCGGATATGGCAAAACAGCCGGACACGGCCACCGCCGCCATGCCGCAGCAAGTCATATCCGGCAAGCTGCCCTTGCCCCTTGCGCCTGACGGCACACCGGCGAAAAAGGATACAGGCGCAGCCGAGCGCGTCCTTGACCGCATAGACACAGAGCATAACCGCCATGTGAAAAAGCGCATGGTTAAACAGGCGAATGAGAAAATCCGGGCGCAATCCTCACGCTTGCAGTTTACCGAAGAGGAACGCGCCGACCCCGCGCTTGGCAAGTATATCCATAAATCCGACAAGGCGGCTGACAAACTGGACGCGGCGCGGGCGAAAATCCCCAAACAGAAAAAACCCGTTTTAGAACGCACTTTTGACGAGCAGCAAGGCAAGTCAAAGGTGCGTTTGCGTTTTGAGGAAACCGACAAACCGGTAAACGGCAAGATGAAACACAATCCGCTTGACCGTCCCATGCGTGAAATAGGCGTTGCCATTCATGGGGAAATACATCAAGTGGAAAAGGACAATAGCGGCGTTGAGGGAGCGCACAAATCCGAGCAGTTAGCGGAGCGCACGGCCGGCCGGCTGCAACACGGACACCGCCGCCGCAAAATGAAGCCCTACCGCGCAGCAGCCAAAGCCGAGAAAAAGGCGGCGAAAGCCAATATAAACGCCCTTTATCAAAGGAACTTGCGGGAAAATCCGCAGCTTGCCGGGGCAAATCCCTTGTCAAAGGCTTGGCAAAAGCGGAAAATCCGCAAGGACTACGCGAAAGCAGTTCGGAATGGTACGGTACAGGGAGCGCAAAAAGCAGCCGCCACAGCGAAGAAAACAGCCCAAAAAGCTACCGAAACCGTACAGAAAACTGCCGCCTTTGCCGTCCGTCATTGGAAAGGCATTTTGATTGTGGTTGCCGTTATCTTGATTTTCATTCTCCTGTTTTCCGGCCTGTCCTCTTGCGGCAGTATGCTACAAGGCGGCTTTACGTCCATTATCGGCACTTCCTACACCACCGAGGACGAGGACATTACAGCCGTTGACGCAAACTATACCGCGCTTGAAATCGGCTTGCGGGAGCGGATAAACAGGGTAGAAAGCGATTATCCCGGTTACGACGAATACAGATATTTTCTTGACGAAATCGGGCATGACCCTTTCGAGCTTGCAAGCTATCTGACGGCAAAGTTTAACAGCTACACCCCGGCGCAAGTGCAAGCGGAGTTACAAGCCATATTCGGGCAGCAGTACACTTTGACAATCACGGAAGAAATCGAAGTGCGCTACCGAACCGAAACGGACACATGGACGGACGAGGACGGCAATACCCATACCGACACCTACTCAGTAGCTTATAACTATTACATTCTTAATGTGACGCTGAAAAACAAGGCTATAAGTAGCGTCGCCGCCGCCAACCTCACGCCGGAGCAGTACGAAATGTACGGTATTTACATGGAAACAAAAGGAAATAAGCCGTACTTGTTTGAGGGCAACCCCTACGTCAACCGGGGCGAGTACACCGACTATGACATACCGGGTGACGCTCTCACCAACGCGAAGTTTGCCGCCATGATTGCCGAAGCGGAAAAATATCTTGGCTATCCCTACGTTTGGGGCGGCAGCAGCCCGTCAACTTCCTTTGACTGTTCGGGCTTTGTCTGTTGGGTAATCAATCAATCCGGCGTTGGCAGCGTTGGGCGCACGACGGCCACCGGGCTATTTAACTATTGCGCCGCTATCCCGCCGAGCGAAGCGCAACCCGGCGACTTGATTTTCTTTCAAGGCACATACGACAGCGCGGGGCCGGTATCTCATGTTGGTATCTATGTGGGTAACGGCATGATGATACATTGTGGAAATCCCATAAGTTACGCAAGCGTCACAACAAATTACTGGACAAATCACTTTTACGCTTACGGCAGATTGCCATAACATTTTTGAAAGGAGCTTTTACACGCATGAAACTTGAAAAAATCGAAAAGGAAATGCAGAAAACGCGGGAGAAAATCGCGGAGTATCAGAACCGGCTGAAAGAGCTTGACGGGCAGAGGGTAGAAATTGAAAATCTGCAAATCGTTCAGGCTGTCCGGGCTATGCGCTTGACGAGGGACGAGCTGGCCGCGTTTATGCGCGGCGAGTTTTCCGAGCAGCAGCCCGTGCCGGTCATGCCGACCACGGCGACCACCACCGGCACAAGTTATTATACCACGGACAAAGAACAGGAGGACAGCGAAGATGAAGAATAAGAAAATCCGTATATTTACCGTTTTGCTTGCCGTCATGCTTTGTATGGCGGCTTTTCCTTTAACCGCCTTTGCGGGCGGCGGCGAGGAAACCACGGAACCGGCGATAACGCCGGAGCCGACCCCGCAGCCCGACCCTATCCGGCTTACGCCGGACGGTAACTTGACCCTTGTTGACGATATACAGGGCGAACAGGCCGAGGATAAGCAGTTTATTACCGTCGTGACGAAAGGCGGTAACTATTTTTACATCATCATTGACCGCGCCGGGGATACGGAAAATGTGTATTTCCTTAACCTTGTGGACGAAGCCGACCTTTTAGCATTGATTGAAGATATGGACACCGCGCCCGCGCCTGTTGTCACGCCGACGCAGCCGGAGCCGACCCCCGAACCCACGCCGGAGCCGGAGCCGGAACAGAAAAGCGGCGGCATGGGCGGCTTATTGATTTTCGTGTTGCTGATAGCGGCGGCGGGCGGCGGCGCGTTCTATTACTTCAAAGTCTTAAAGCCGAAACAGGCCGCGCAGGGCAGCACAACCTTTGACGAATTGGAGTTTGAGGACGAGGACGAAAGCGCGGGGCTTATCGGCATGGACACCGCCGACAGCGATATTGACGGACAGGAGGACGAATAGCGGCAAGGACGGCAAACCCGCCGTCCGTTATGGGCGGCGGGCTGATTACTATTCTATATAAAGTCTGTATTTTCTGTCCTTACGCTCGTTTTTCTTATCTAATTCACTGTTGATATAGTTCATATGCCAATAGAGCTTTTGGTATATCCTGTCGGGATATTGCCCGTTAGTGTTTCGAGCTTCACTTTTCATTTTTTCAAAACCGTCCTTAACACTTTCCCCGGCAAAGTGCCAAATGTTCATGTAATTCAAAAAATGTACACCGTCAAAATCCAATAGCAAATAGTCTGCTAATTCTTTGTTGCTTTGAAGTTCGGATAAAATTGCCGTGTCGATTGCAATTCTCGGATAAATCGCAACTTTTTCTTCCAATTCAATAGCTCTAAGAAGCGCAGAACCCCACACCATTGTATCGTTTATAAAAAACTCTCCGATAGTAATGCCACCACGGACTAACCATCCAACTGCATCCCCGACAACAGAGGTTTGAAAATGCGATACACAATTTAACACGCTTTTTATATCAAGTATGCGTTCAGATGAAGTTAAGGATAGTTTTTTCGCTATGATGATGTTATCGGAAAATATCTTAAACTCTATATCTTCAAGATTTTTAATACCTTTGTCTTTTTCTGTTAGCTCCATCACGAACATATACAAATTATATAGTTTGTTAAGCGGTAAAACTTGACTTTCCTTTTGCAAGCCCATTCTTGACGTAACACCAAGAATATCTAAGTAGGCGATTATGTATTGAGATGTTTCCCTATCATATTTGTCTACGGCTTCACGAATATTCACAGAAATTCCCCCTAAAAACCATGTTTCATTTATTTTCAAGTATACACCCAAATTAACCCCAAAACAACAAAAAGGAGGACAACCAATGCAACTTATTATCGCAGAAAAGCCGAGCGTCGCGGCGAGTATTGCCGCCGTGATGGGCGCAGACAAGAAAAAAGGCGGCTATATCGAGGGCGGCGGCTACCTTGTTTCATGGTGCGTCGGACACCTTGTAGAGCTTGCCGACGCTGCCGCCTATGATGAACGCTTTGCCAAATGGCGGCGGGAGGATTTACCGATTGTGCCGGATGAATGGCAATACGCCCTATCTTCCGGCAAGGAAAAGCAGTTTGACATTTTGCGGGAGCTTATGAAACGCCCGGACGTTGAAAGCCTTGTGTGCGCCACCGACGCGGGGCGCGAGGGAGAGCTTATTTTCCGCTTTGTTTACCATATGGCGGGCTGCAAGAAACCCTTTACCCGCCTATGGATTAGCAGCATGGAAGAAAGCGCAATCCGCGAGGGCTTCCAAAACCTCAAAGACGGGCGGGAATATGATAACCTCTATCATTCCGCGCTTTGCAGGGCAAAAGCCGACTGGCTGATTGGCATAAACGCGACCCGCCTTTTTAGCGTCCTTTATCAAAAGACGCTGAACGTCGGGCGGGTGCAGACACCCACACTTGCCATGCTGACCGAGCGCGGCGCGAAAATATCCGGCTTCCAAAAGGAAAAATATCATATCGTGCATATCGCGGCGGGCGACCTTGAAGCGAACAGCGAGAGGATCCCCGGCGCGGAGGACGCACAGGCCATGCAAACGGCTTGCCATAACGGGCAAGCCGTTTGCGTTTCCGTCAAGCAGGAGCAGAAAACGCAGAACCCGCCGAAACTCTTTGACCTTACCGCCTTGCAGCGCGAAGCTAACCGGCTATTCGGCTACACGGCGAAACAGACCCTTGACTTGGCGCAATCGCTCTATGAAAAAAAGTTACTCACCTATCCCCGCACGGACAGCCGCTTTTTAACTTCCGATATGCTAAAGACTATCCCCGTAATCGTCAATCAAGCCGCGCTTTCCGTTGGCTTCATCCGGGGCAACGTCGGCATACCGATTGATTTTATTGGCAACGTGATAAACGACGCGAAAGTGTCCGACCACCACGCCATTATCCCCACCATGACGATAAGCGGCTTTGACACTTCCACCCTGCCGGAAACCGAGCGCAATTTACTAAACCTTGTTTGTACCCGGCTTGTATGCACTATAAAGGAAAAGCACGTTTTTGAAGCGGTTACGGCGGTATTTGAGTGCGCCGGATACAGCTTCACGGCAAAGGGAAAAACGGTTATCGCGGAGGGATGGAAAGCGGTTGACCGGCTTTTCAGAAACGCGCTGAAGCTCAAAGACCAGGACGAAAACGGCGAGGAGGAAAAGGCCTTGCCGCCTATCACCGAGGGGCAGACCTTTGAGAACGTGGCCGCAGCCGTCACCGAGCATTACACGCAGCCGCCGAAACCTTATACGGAAGATACGATTTTATCCGCTATGGAAAACGCGGGCGCGGAGGAAACAAACGAGGACGCGGAGCGTCGCGGCTTGGGAACCCCCGCCACCCGCGCCGCCGTTCTTGAAAAATTGGTATCATGCGGCTTTGTGCAGCGCAAGGGCAAGCAGCTACTACCGACGGGCGACGGAATAAATCTTGTCGCCGTTCTGCCGGATGTTCTCACTTCCCCGAAGCTCACCGCCGAATGGGAAAACGCCTTGACGCTGATTGCCAAAGGGCAAGCGTCGCCGGATGATTTCATGCACGGTATTGAGGAAATGGCGCGGGGGCTGACGCGGGATAACGCCGCGCCCCTGCCGGACAAGGCCGGACTTTTCAAGCCGGAGCGTGAAGCTGTCGGAGTATGCCCCCGTTGCGGCGGGGCTGTCTATGAGGGCAAGAAAAACTTTTATTGTGGTAACAGGGATTGCAGCTTTACCATGTGGAAAAATGACCGCTTTTTTGAGAGTAGGAAAAAGGCGTTGACAAAGGCGATTGCCGCCGAGCTTCTTAAAAACGGCAAGGCGAAAGTCAAGGGGCTGTATTCCGAAAAGGCGGGGAAAACCTTTGACGCTGTTGTGCTTTTGGCTGATACGGGCGGGAAATACGTCAATTACCGTTTTGAGAAAAGGGAGTAAAGAAGTTACGCAGCAAGCATAGGAAGTGTGTACCCACTTCCGTATTTTTACCTTTTCCGGCTTGCGCCGTAACGGTAAAAATTGCTTGTTGGGAAGTATCCCAAACCCGCTTTTTCTTTATCAGTCAATCAATCATCATGTGTTTTAGCAGCAGTAGGCGTTGTGGGGCTTGTGGGAAAGTGCTTTGAGCTTAGTGTACGCCGGTTTTCCGTTGTGCGTAAAAGGTGTGGGAAACAAGTGCCTTTCTTGTTTTCCATGCCTTTTTCCATGACGGAAACCGTCGCGGACACTTGGCGAAAGGTGCTTTTCCATAAACCCACAATGTGAATAATCGAAAGGAGCGCAAAAATGAAAGACCCATTATCCATACAAATAAGCAACCGGGCGCGGCTTGAAAGCGGTATCGAGGGCGGCGAATGGCTGAAACTTCCGGCCACCGCCGAGCAGCTACACGAAGCTATGAAAAGCGTTGGCATTACCGCCGACAATCCGCAGGATTTTTTGATTAACGGCATTGAAACACCCATTGATGGAGTTTCCCGGCTGTCGCTTGGCAACATGAACACGGCGGGGATTGATGAGCTTAACTACTTGGCGGCGCGGCTCGAAACACTTGACCCGTTACAAATTCAAACGCTAAACGCTGCCGCCGAGGTTATGGCCTATTGGGATGATGTTCACCACTTGGCAGAATACACCCATAACACGGATTTTTTCGTGCTTATCCCCGACGCTTTCAATCATGTGCAGCTTGGCGAGTATTACTTGGAAAAATCCGGCATGATAGAAATGCCGGATGAATGGAAAGGCGCGATTGATATTGAAATGTTGGGGCAGCTTGCCGCCGCGCATGAAAAGGGGCAATTTACCGAGTATGGATATATCCTTGAAAGCGGCGACGAATGGAAGCCGGTAAATGAAGTGCCGGAGCAATATCGCATTATGAGCTATCCGCAGCCGGAGCAGCAGACGCGACCCGACCCGGACAAAGTAGATTATGACGCTATCGCAACCCGCGCCCCCGCCGTAGCCACCGCACAACCCCCGGAGCAAGCGCAGCCGCAGCCGGTAATCCCTCTTGTGCTGAACGCTGAAAATCCCGCCGAAAAACTCAAAGAAATTACCGAAAGATTAGAACAGGGCATAGTAGGGATTTTTGAAAGCGAACAGTACGCGGACTATCTCAAAACGCTGTCGAAGTTCCATAATTACAGCCTTAACAACACAATTTTAATTGCCATGCAAAAGCCCGACGCTTCCCATATCGCCGGTTACACCGCATGGAAAAGCAACTTTGAACGGCAAGTAAAAAAGGGTGAAAAGGGTATTAAAATCCTTGCGCCGTCGCCGTTTAAAATAAAAAAGGAAATGGATAAAATCGACCCCAATACGCAAAGGCCGGTTATTGGCGCGGACGGAAAACCCGTTACCGAGGAAAAAGAAATTACTATCCCCGCCTTTAAGGTTGTGTCCGTCTTTGACGTTTCGCAGACCGAGGGCAAGGAGCTACCAACGATTGGCGTTGACAATCTGACCGGCAGCGTCGAGCAGTACAATGATTTTTTCGCAGCCCTTGAAAAAGCGTCGCCCGTGCCGGTTGCCTTTGAAAATATCGAAAGCGGCGCAAACGGTTATTATCACTTGGAAGATAAGCGCATTGCCATAAAAGAGGGCATGAGCGAATTGCAAACGCTGAAAACTGCTATCCATGAAATAGCACATTCCCGCTTGCATGATATTGACTTAAACGCACCGACAGACGAGCAGCAGCGCGTAGACCGGCGCACCCGCGAAGTGGAAGCGGAGAGTATCGCCTACACCGTTTGCCAACATTACGGGCTTGACACTTCCGATTATTCTTTTGGGTATGTCGCCGGATGGAGCAGCAACAAGGAGCTTGCGGAATTAAAATCATCCCTTGAAACAATCCGCACCGCCGCCGCCGAGCTTATCACCGAGATTAACGGGCATTTTACCGAGCTTCAAAAAGACCGGGAGCAGACCGCCGAGCAACGCCCCGTATTTGAGAGCTTACCCCCGGAGCAGCAGCAAGCCCTATCCGGCGAGGTACAGGCGACGCTACAATTTTTTGTTGACAGCGATATTCAAACGCACGGCGAGGTTACGGAAAGCACCCTTGAAGCTATCGCGGTACAGGGCTATGAGTACCGCGACGGCAAACTTGAAAAAGTAGCCGAGCAACAGACCGCCGCGACGCTCACGCCGGAGCAGGAACCCCCGGGGCGGTTTTCACAGGATTTTGCACAGGCAATGGACGGCTTTTACAAGCAACACCCGCCGTTTTCGGAAACCGCGCAAATGGCGAATACTTCCCCGGCCTTTGTCGCTCACTCTATCGAAGTGGGATACACCGTAGACTTGCACCGGGCATTAAACGTTATGGAAACTCACCCGGAGTATAAGGAAACGGCTGATAATTTGCGGTGGCGACTGGAAGCTATCGCGCCCATCCCGCCGGAGCAGCAGCCCGGACATGAGGAATGGAGCGAACCCGCCACAGCCGAGAACGCGCCGGACAATCCGGGCGTACCGTCTGATGATATTAGCGCATACTTGCCGCAGCAGGACGAACAGCCCGCGCCGGACACCGCCACGGCGCAAGCCCCGGACGAGCCGACAACGACGGTAACATATTACCCTATCAGCGAGAGCGCGGCGCGACGAGCAAAGGAAGCAAACAGCTTTTCCGATTACAGACAGGGCAGCGCGACGGCAGAATACCGGCAATATGTGGATGAAGCGGTTAAAATTGCGGAGCGGCAAAAATCGCGTGTTGACCCGTCCTTGCATGGAAAAATCGACGGGCTACTTGATACCTACGCCCGGAAGTTAGCTGAAAACATGAATAACAGTTTTTCCATTGATAGCCGCGTTCCCTCTATTATGATTGCCGGACCCTCAAACTTTCCCGTTAGGAAGAAAGAAAAACAAAACGCAGCCCGCCACAGCAATATGGAAGAATGGCGGGATATACAAGGCTTGCTTGATAAAATCCGCAGCACTGGCATGGGCGGTATCAGCGCGGACGACCCAAACGCGATTAGCAAGTTGGAAACCAAACTTGCGGGCTTGGAAAAGTCGCAGGAAACAATGAAAGCCGCTAATGCCTATTACCGCAAGAATAAGACCCTTGACGGTTGCCCCGTACTTTCGGCAGAGCAGATACAAAAGCTAACGGCTGGTATGGCAAACCGTTGGTATGGCAGAGTAGCAACACAACCTTTTGAAGCGTATTCACTTCAAAATAATAACGCGGAAATCCGCAGAGTAAAAGGACGTATTGAAGAATTGACGCGGTACAGCAATACCGCATTTGCCGGATGGCAGTTTGACGGCGGCAAAGTGGAAGCAAATACGCAGGACAACCGCTTGCAAGTATTTTTCAATGATAAGCCGGACGCTGACACACGCACCGAACTGAAAAGCAACGGTTTTCATTGGTCACCAAAAGCTACACCCGAAGCCGGAGCGTGGCAACGGCAACTTAACCTTAACGCTTATCGTGCGGCAGGCTATGTAAAATCTATTCAACCGCTAACCGGCGAACACCCTATTGATTTACAAAGACAGGCAATGCAGAAAGCAGCGCAGCCCGCGCCGGAGCAGCAGCCCGACGCGCCCGGACAGGCCGACACCTATTTAATTTATCAGCTAAAGCGCGACGATAGCACAAGGGATTTTCGCTTTGAGCCGTTGGAACGATTACAAGCGGCGGGGCTTGCCGTTGACCCGGCAAATTACGAGCTTGTCTATTCCGCGCCCATCACCGCCGACACCGGCAGCTTGGGGCAGATTTATGAAAAGTTTAATATCGACCACCCGGAGGACTTCAAAGGACATTCCCTTTCCATTTCCGACATTGTAATAATCAAACAGGAGGGCGAGGAAACCGCGCACTATGTTGACCGCTATGGATTTAAGGAAGTGCCGCAGTTTTTACAGCCCACGCCGGAGCGTCCCACCTTTGATATGCAGCATACGGCAGAGTATTTGCAGCAGCTTCACGACAATGTAATGAACGCAGACCCCAACAAGACAATGGGCGTTGCCGCTTACAATACGGCAATCAAGCGGCTTGAAAAGCTGTCCGGCGAGATACCTGACACCCAACCGCAGCTAATAGCCCTCGTCAACCATGCCGCCGAAAGTACGGATTTATCCATGCTAAAGGAGCGCATGACTACCGTTTACAATGAGTTTATACAGCCGACAAACTATCTTGAAACCGCCGAAAAATCCACCGAGCAGAATTATAACATGATTGACGGCATTATGAACAACACCCCCACCGTTGACGAACTGGAAGCGCGGGTAAAGGCCGGGGAGCGTATTAACCTGTCCGACCTTGCAACCGCGATAAAGACCGAGAAGCCCGCGCCCACCCGCGACACCGGCAAAAAGCCGTCTATCCGGGCGCAGCTAAAAGCGGACAAGGCGCAACTTGCCAAAGACAAGCCCGCGCCGGATAGGGCGAAAAGCAAAGCCCCTGACTTGGAGGTATAGCCCATGCGGAAATATGAAAATGTAGACGTTATCGCCGCGCTTGGCGCGGTTGTGGAGCTTAACACCGAGCATTACAAAAGCGACTTCAAATACGACGTTGAACGCTTCAAAGAAGCCGCGCAACACCCGGACGGCGAGAATAACCGCCTTTTGTGGATGTCCCGTCAATCGGGTACATGGTGCTTTCCCGAACGCGACGCTTATGTGAAAGATACGGAAGCGTTCAACACATGGAACGGTTACGCTACTATTCTTGGCGATATAAACAGCTATATGTCAACCGTTGTCGTGCAAGACCGCATACTTGCTTTTGCCGTGGATATTAAAGGCGTGGAAAATGGGCGCGTGAAAGGCGATATTTACGAACTGGACTACCGCGACCATACCCGGCAAGTACAACGCGCCGCGCTTCCTCTGCATACGGTTACGGCGGCATATAAGGACGGCACAACTTTTACGCTACCTTACAAAGAACACGACGCAAAGCATATGGGGCTTTATCATCAGCACGGACAATTACAGACCCTTATACCACACCCGGAGGACGCGGGCGCGTTGAGTGATATTCTGAAACAGACACGGGATAAGCGCGAAAAGGACGCAAGACCCGCCGTTTTCAAATTGCGTACAAGCAACAAAAAGCCGTCTATCCGCAAGCAGCTTGCAGCAGATAAGGCCGCAATAGCCGCCGCGCCGAAAAAGGCGGCGGTAAAGTCAAAATCTAATGTTATGGAGGTATGAGAGCATGAATAACAATTTTACTGTTGAGGAAATAAACCTTATCAGCATTTACAATACAGGGGCGCGGCGGGAGGTTATCGAGGAAATCACCGCCGCGCTTCCTTACATGGACGGCGATATGCGGGAGCTTGCGGGGCGCACACTTCAAAAGCTAAACGCCCTGACGGATGATGAATACTTACAGCTTGCCATTGACCCCGCCGAAGATGGGGACGGGTAAAGCCTATGCCGAAGCTATCCAAAAAGGCGCGTGAGGAATGGAGCTTGTTTATTGGCGATAATGGGCGACGGCAATATAACGCCCTTTGCCGGAAGTGCCGCCGCGAGTGCAAACAGTCTTTCCGCGTTATCATTGTCGATTGCCCGGTATACGAGAGCAAGCGAAAAACCGTATAGAAAAGGTGCGTTTTTCGCGGAAAATGCCGCCCGTATGCGGCGGCGGGATGGGCGGTAATGTCTTTGTATTCCCGGGGGCAACCCACTAAAAACGCGGGGAAAAGGTATCAAAAGCAGCCCTAAAATGAATGGGGGCGCGATAGCCATTATTTGGCCGTCGCGCCCCCGTCTTTTTTTGTCTACTCCGTGTCGGGCTTTTTATCCTCTGTTTTGTTGGTGTCAATAACCCTTATGTCCGGCGGTTCAGATGATATATACATTTCTTCCGTTTGGCATTGGGCGTTTTGCAATATATCTATTGCAGCCGTGACATTCCGAAACAATGAGGCATACATAGCTTGATAATCCGGCATAAAACCATCCCATTCAATATAAATTGCTTTGCGAATAACTTTTATTGTATGTAGTACAATAAATATTGTAAATCAGCAAATACAACTTGTCAATACTCTTTGTTAAACTTTTTATAAGGAATGGGGTGGTACTTTGAAAGCAGCACATAAGGCAAAATACAGAAAATTGGGATTAAAAATCAGCTATTACAGGAAGCTAAAAGGATTTACGCAGGAGCAACTTGCGGAAATGCTCGACAAAAATCTTGCGTTTATTGGCGCGGTGGAAGCCCCGAATATTGACAGGACAATATCGCTTGATACTTTATTTGATATAGCCGATATTTTAGAGGTCCCCGCCCATAGGTTTTTGAACTTTGACGAAGATTAACCCTTGCCACAAAAAAAGCGGGGCGCAATAGCCGTTTTTGGCCGTTGCGCCCCTGTCTTTTTCGGCATTGATATTGTTAATATACAAAATCATCAGGCACTTTACTATCAAGTTTATAATCAGGCCACTTTGATAAATAATCGTAACTGGCTTCATATGAAATCCCATCTATCACCAAATAGGCATTGCCATTGTTGGAAAAAGTATGCCGCCCACCATCTGTTGTTGTAATATAAAAGGTTATTCCACTACCAACAATATCTTCTGGATTATTTATTATCTTACCTTTTGCGTTATTAACTATCTCTATAATATCCGCAAATTCCGAAACGTCACAATTTTTGTATCTCTCATTCTCAAGACTTGGCATAAAAACTGCTTCTATTTTTTCAACATCACTAGCTTTCAAGTTTTGTGCCCATACCATGTTTTCATCTTTGTTGTTACACCCAGTAAATAACAATATTAGGCACATTAGCACAAGAAAGCCAATCGTCTTTTTCATCATTAGAACCCCCCTTTTGCGTTTAGACGATTATTATACTAATTTGTTCCAGTAAACTCACTTACTCCGATTTCTTATCCGCCGCTGCAAACTGAATATCTGTTGTGATAATATTAGCGCGGCTGTACGTCGCTATCCTATACACCGTCAAGATAAGATACCAGGCGGCGCACACAAGCCGCCATATAAGCACTACCCCGCCTATCAGACCGCCGACAATGAAATTGATAGCCCATACTCCCACCGTCCCGCCAATATCAAAACCACGCGGGATTATCCATAAATACACGCGCCTAATGCCGAATGGAATACCGCACATGAGCCATACAAGGAAATAGTCGGTTACTCCCTCTTTCGTGAAAACCGGCTTGAACATGGCATATAAAAACCATGCGATAAACACCGGCAAAACAACCTTTGTAAAAAAGTCTTTCGCTATTTCTTTGCGTGTCATACCATTTTCACCCCCAACCATAGACAGTATATAATGTAGAGTACACTCGAGGTCAATAGATTTTGGATAAATTCATATAATTTTGCCCTTGCTAAAGCTCTGTTTCCACCGTCCGCTTTTTATCCTCTTGCGGCGGCTGCAAAATGCTGTCAACATTCCGCTTGATAACATCGTACTCCTTGACTTGCTTTTTTAGCTTGCCATAATCAGCGTATAGGGCTTCTTTCTCTTTCGTGAGCCGCGCATACTCCGCTTGCAGCGTCGCCACGTTGGGGAGCTTGCCGCCGATCCGCGCCGTGCGTAGTGAATTGACAGCGGCTTCATGGAGTATTAACGCGCTTTCATGCTCTTGCCGGTACTTGTCCTTATTCCGCGCCGTGCGGTATCCGTCATAGGCGGGCTTTGTCTGTTGGTACGTTGTAATATTCTTGATAAGCAAGGCCATATCAGACAATCGCTTTTCCACGCCTTTCAGCGCGTCGTCGGTGCTGTCGCTTGCGGCGGTCACTTCCGCGATTTTCGCCTGTAAATCAGCGTATTGCAGGATATTATTTTCAGTCAAATAATTTAGGGTTTTCGCCGCCTGTTTCAAATTATGGATTTTCGCCCATTGGGAGTAACCCCGGCTTTGTTGCGCTTTGATACTGTTTTCAATGTCAATAAGCAAGGACACGGTTTTATCGTCGCGTTTTGGTAACGAAACGCGCTGTTTTTTGCCCTGTATGCGCTCGGTAATGCTTTGCTCGGTATAATCTTCACCTAACGTCTTGCAGCGCGTGAAACGCTCTTGACCGGGGGCGCGGAACGAAATATATTTACCACGCTTGACTTCATAGCCCGACGCTTCCATGCGCCGTAAAAAATCCTCAAAGTCTTTTGCTTGCGGGATAGTGGTATCAATGGCAATTTTTAGCTTGCCTTTGAAACTGCCCCCGGCTTTGTCGGCGGCATACTCGGCGTAACTCCTGCCCTGTTCCCTTGCCGGACGGGTGCGCCGTTCTCCACTTGCCGCGTCGGTGTACTCAATAAAGCCCTTGCCCTTTTCCGCGCCCGGTTTTACGATTGATAGGCCGTATTCTTTACATATCCTGTCGCTTGTGTTGCGGATATGGTAATAGCTTTTTTTGTTGGAATTATACTTGTGATGGTCTACAAAATTGACCGCGCAAAAAACCAAATGATTATGAACGTGTCCCTTGTCTATGTGCGTTGTCAAAACATATTCATATTGGCCTTTTAGTATCTCGTCGGCAAGCCGCCGTCCTATTTCGTGCGCCTGCTCCGGCGTTGTTTCGCCGGGGTCAAAAGCCTGTATCATGTGGTGTGCAAGGTTGCTACCCTTATCCATAGCTTGCGACAAGGTAAAATCAAACTCAATATCTGCCGTTTCAAAAGAGCAGCCATAGGAGGACACAAGCATTTTATCATCCGTTTTGCCCGGATTTTGGATATAGTCAAGGGCTTTGCTTAATGTGCTTTTAATAGGCTTAATCTTTGTAGTCGCCATATTTCAGCCAACGCCCCCTTTATCTCTGCTATGTCCTGTTCGTATGCGCTGCCGGTGGAATTGACGCGCTTTGCAATCTGATTTACATTCACGCCTATTTTTTGTATCTCGGCGGTCATGGCCTTTATGTCGGTATGGTCTACCTGTATTATGTAACCGTCAATCAGCATTTTGCGGGCATAGGCGGCAAGGTTTTTTGTAGGCACTTGCGCCATTTTCTGCTGTATCAATTCGCGCTCCTGTTCGGTGACGCAGAACTTTACTTGTATGTTGCGTTTCCTGCCGGTCATTGGCCGTCGCTCCTTTCGCTTTCAAGAGGGTTTGGGATACTTCCCAACAAGCAATTTTTACCGTTACGGCGCAAGCCGGAAAAGGTAAAAATACGGAAGTGGGTACACACTTCCTATGCTTGCTACGGAACTTCCTTCCCTAATAACTACTCATGGGGAAACGCGCTTTTTGGCAACATGGCAAAAGAAAAAGCCGCCGTAAACACTTACAGCAGCTTTGAAATGAAAGAAGCGGACGCGATTACTTGCTTTCCGCTTCTTCCTGTCTAATAGCTTCGTTTATGACGACCTCAACAAAAGGCAAATACTTCTCCGGGCAATCGTTAATCCTCTGTTTGACCTGTTCATGCGCCTTGCTTTTCTGCTTATCTATGTCGGGAGTAAAATATTTTTCGACCGGGAGCCTGCAAGCCGTTACTAAATCATAAAAAAGCGGCAAGCTCGGTATAAATCCACTGTTCTCAATATTAGCAAGATACCGCCAATCCATATCGACCATTTCAGCCAATTTGCGGCGGGATATTTTTAATCTTTTTCGCGCTTCTTTTAGGTCATTTCCAAAGCTGTTAAAAGCCGTAGACGTTCTTTCTGATGGCATAGTATGACACCCTCTTACATTGTATATGCCATAGTATTGCCGTGGGAATGTCACAGTATGCCATATACATACAAGAAATATGCCATATATCGGAGCGACAATGATACAAAAAAACACTTGACATAGAGCTTACTCTACATTGTATAGTTAGCCATATTATTTTAAGGAGGTTCCTCAATTGAAAAAGAAAAAAATTGTTATAATTGTGATATTGGTAATCGCTGTAATTTCAATATGCATAGTATTTTTGACTACTAATAATCGTGAAATAACGCCTAATGGTAATTTAGCATATAACCATGTTACATTAGTCATTGATGAAACCAATCTATATGAGTATATAGGTGCTGTTGATTATGTTTTTGTTGGTACAGTAATGGAGTGTGTTGAAAATATTATTGATGATGATTTCCCCGATACGATTTATAGCCTTAGCGTAAATGAGAATTTGAAAGGGAACTTAGTAGAAACCATCGAAGTAAAAAAACACGGCGGATACACAAAAAACGGAACGCTTATTTTGTACGAAACGGATTTAATACAGGACTCTGGACTTCCAGAGGTTGGAAGGCAGTATATTTTCTTAGCCTATGGACAACCAGATGGAAGTTTGTTATTAGCTGAGGTAAATGGGAATGTTGAATATTCAGATACCGCTAAAGAAGAATATCAAAACTATATTGCATACCAAATAGAAAGTAATAGAAACAGGTCAAAATCACGATATGAAGTAAATTGAATAAATGTAAAATTGGGAACGTGATAGCCGTCACGTTCCCGCTTTTTATGCCCCTATCCCGCACATTGATTTTTTTTCTTTATTTCCGTTTTGTAATAACCGATTTTATCGTCAAGATTAGTAAGATGTTCTTGCATGGCGGCGATTTCCTCTTTCAAAACGGCCCTATGCTGTATCAGCATTTCCATCCGTTCTTCCAAAGTGCTGTCACCTTTCGCCCGAAGCTGGGCGTATTTTTGTATTTCCTTAATCGGCATACCCGTGTCTTTTAGTCGTTTGATGAATTGTATCCATGATATATCACCGTCGGAATATAAGCGTCTGCCATTTTCCTTGCGTTCGGGAATGATTAAATTTTCTTTTTCGTAATACCGCAGAGTATAAATATTAATTCCAGTGAGTGATGAAAATTCACCGATAGCGTATCCCATAAAAATTCCCCCTAAAAAATACTTGACCTCGAGTTAGCTCTACATTGTATGGTATGAGTATACCACAATATAGGAGGTTATGCAAATGGAAAACGAGCGCATGAAAAGAGGAACTGAAAAACTGAAAGAGGTGGATGGCAACGGCGGGGAGCGTGTTATCGCTTCCTTAGAGGAAATAGCCCCGGACTTAGGAAGATATATTCTTGAATTTGCGTTTGGGGATGTTTACTGCCGGGAGGGACTTTCTTTACAGGAAAGAGAGATTATAACGATTGCCAGTTTATTAACTGCCGGAGGTTGTGAAGCTCAATTAGAGGTTCATATAAACGGGTCTTTGAATGTGGGAATATCACCTGAAAAAGTCATTGAAACTTTTATTCAGTGTATTCCATATACAGGCTTTCCCAAAGTGCTTAATGCTGTCAATGTAGCGAAAAAGGTTTTCGCTGAAAGAAATATTGCTTTGAGCAAATAAAAAAGTTAAAAAGGAGTGTTGATAATGACAAAACTTATTTCTTTGGTAATAGCTATGCTTGTTTCCATGACAGGCTGTTCCAATGCCACAACGGAAGCGGGACAATCATCCCTGCCTGTATCATCCCCGCCCGTATCGGCAATAGAAACCACCTCAACAAGCGGGAACGTATCGGAGGGACAAAACAATATGAAAGATGGGGTAACATTGACGCTAAAGGCAACATATGAGGGCTTTCAAGCTCCGACGGGAATTGCCGTAGATAAAGACGGAAACCTGTATGTATCTAATTGGAGTGGCAGCACCGTCACCAAAATTGATACAGAGGGCAATCATAGCGTATTCGCTAATGAAATGGGTTCCCCGGCGGGCTTGGCCTTTGACGAGGACGGCAATCTGTATATTTCCGATTATTCAAAGGACGTTATTTACAAAGTAACGCCTGACGGCAAAAAAAGCACATTCGCACAGGGATTTCATACCCCCACAGGAATAGCTTTTAATCAAACTGGCGAACTGTTAGTAACAAATCGGGGCAGTAATGAAATTGTCAAAGTGGACGCTTCCGGCAAGGTTGAACTGGTAGCAAATGGAATGAGAACACCTGTAGGAGTGGTTGAAGATTTAGACGGAAACCTTTATGTCACGAACTACGGCGGCGGCATTATCAAAGTAACGGCAGACGGGAACACAAGCACTATTTCAAATGAATTTGGCCGTCCCGGTGTTGGTATAGATATAAGCGGCCAAAACATCATTTTTGCGGCTGATAACGGGGATGGTTGTGTGCGGACGCTTGCCCCGGACGGCACAACAGAAATTGTGGTTGATAATATCGGCGGGTGCGTTGCTGTATTGGTTCACGCAGATACCCTATATGTGGGTAGTTGGAACGATGGCGCAGTATACGCCTACTCCATAGAAGTGAAATAGACAATAATAAAAAGCTCCTTAACTTACTTACTGCCCGTGCGGCAAATCAAAAAAAACCGCAATCGTGGCAGATGATTTGTTGCGCTAATTTTTAGGTAAGAGCTACGGCGGTTTTTCAAAAAGCCGCCGTAGCTTTTTGTTTCATAGAAAGCTAAAAGGCAGGTGCGGCGGCATTAGGAGGATGCCGCCATGCTAAAGAAACTCATTCGACATAATTTGACGATTTTTTACTTATTAAAAAAAGCCCGTATAGCCTACGGGATAGTGCCGCCTATGATGATGGCATATTTCTTGTAGGTGTATGTTATATATCTTGTATTGCCCGATTGGATTTACTTCAATCGGGCTTTTTTGCGTTCACAGCAAAAATATTTTCCATTTGGTACTACCTACTTTGCCAAAAATCCATTTTTGGCCTGAGTAGTTATGTGAAAGGGGACAAACACATCACCCGCCTTTGCGGTGCGAAAGGGGGTGAGAACATGAGGCCTCAATCGCATGAAGAACACATACAGCACACCTTTGACAGCTTTTGCAAAAAGATACTCAAATACAAAGCCCGCGACTATTTCAAAAAGCTAAAGCAGCAAGCGGAGCGTGAAATATCTTTTAGCGAGTTGTCGGAACAGGACTTTGCGAAGCTGTCCGTTACGGATGAATATTTCAAGGACGCTTTTAGCTTTAGCGTAATGGAATACGACGTTTCAGTAACGGACGAGCTTATAGCCGAAGCTCTAAACGCACTACCGGCAGACCGGCGCGACATTATCCTGCTTGCTTATTTCCTCAATATGAGTGACCGGGAAATCGCGGAACGCTTGAACATTGTACGGCGTACCGTCGCGTATCGTCGGGCAAGCAGCTTGCAGGAACTAAAAAAAATCATGGAGGGAAACGCTGATGAATAAACCACAAGGCAACAAAACCGGCAAATCCGGCTTGCTTCCGTTTCCTGTAATTGTCGCGGCAACCAACGGCGACATTGGCGCGATTAACAAAGTCTTAAAGCACTATGAGGGCTACATAATCGTCTTGTCCACAAGGCGGTTTTACGACGAGTACGGCAACGCCCATTTGTTTTTGGATGAAGAATTGCGCCGGGAACTGGAAACAAGGCTTATTGCCAAAATCCTGACCTTTAGAGCAGCATAACGGACAAGCCCGTGCGGGGAGCGTGAACCCCTTTCCACGCTTCCCCGCCTACGGGCTATTCTTGTTGCCATTCTGTAAAAGCCCATTAAACACAATGAGCTTTTACAGGCTGACAACAGCCTATTGCTCTTTGACAAAGAAAGCCCGCAAGATAACGGCGGCGCAGCATAAAGGCAAATCGGGTACTTTCGGCCTATGCCGAGCCGTGCGGCGGGTGCGCCATGACTTCCCCTTTGGGAACGAGCGATAAACACCGCGCCGTAATGCAAGCGTGGCAGCTTGCGGGCGATAACACATAG
>Ga0153940_1000507_pt1 | contig 19926 bp, 20 predicted proteins | sample TSNJ024MetaG_FD_104736 | JGI IMG/M metagenome (GOLD analysis project Ga0153940, IMG submission 104736) | Attine ant fungus gardens microbial communities from New Jersey, USA - TSNJ024 MetaG | ecosystem: Host-associated > Fungi > Mycelium > Unclassified | place: USA: New Jersey, Brendan T. Byrne...
CTCATATGTAAATGAAACAGATAAAATATTTAAATATGATTTCATTGCAAATCTTGGAGATATCGGTTTAGATATGGAGGCTACCGGTTCCTCTTATTCTTCTGAAAAATTATTACTCGATATAAGTTCATGTCATAATGAATATGCAGGAATAACACTTTTTTGTAAAGGAAATCACGATAGAAATGCAGGTGATGGTAAAGTCATATCAAATGAAAGATTAGCTTCATTTTTACAAAAGCCACCTCCTCTAAACTCAAAGTATATATATAATCGTCCGATCAATAAGAATTACGGATATATAGATTTTGTTGGAAAGAGGACCCGTGTTTTTTTTACCGATAGTAGCGATATTGACTATTATGGTTATAGTGAAGAGCAATTAAAATACATAATACAATATTTGACAAATATACCGGACGATTATAATATCATTGTCTTAACCCATCGATGTCCCAGTTCTATAGGGCGATGGTATTGCAATAGTGAATTAGATAAAAATCCTGTTAAAACAACAAATAATGCAACATTTTTAAGAATATTAGGAGATTATATTTCGAAATCAAAAGGAAAATCTTCAGTAGAGGATAAAAAAATAAATCTTTCTTGGGATTTTTCGAATACAGATGGACTTTTATGTGGAATATTATGCGGTGATTCTCATTTTGATGCGGAGACAAATGAATCTGGAATTAATATTATTATAACTCAGGGCTACGGAAAAATCTCTAAATCAGAAACACCTCCACATGCTATTATAACTCCCTTTAATCCAAATAAAAAAATGTTGATTGATATTGTTGCAATCAAACCATTGAAAAGAGAAATGCGTTATTTTCGTCTTGGAGCCGGTGAAATATCAAGAGATCGTACTTTTAGCTATTGAAATATAAAACTATACTATTCAATAATATATAAATTGAAAATCTTCTGTAAGTTTGCTTTATATAATTAAGAGATATAATTAACTTTGCGCGAGAATTAGAAAACATAATAAAGATTCTATGCGGGATTATCTGTTTGATATACCAGTTTTATTTGTTATTTTTAATAGAAAAGATGTTTCTATTAAGTCTTTTATTAAGATAAAAGAAGCTAAGCCTTTGAAATTATATATTGCTGGAGACGGTTATCGAAAAAACAAAGTAGGCGATGACATAAAAGTTTATGAAACAAGACAAGCTATATTAGATTTAATAGATTGGGATTGTGAAGTTAAAACTCTTTTTCAAGAAGATAATTTAGGATGCGGGAGTGGGGTTTACACAGCAATAAACTGGTTTTTTGAAAACGAAGAATGTGGGATAATTCTTGAAGATGATTGTGTCGTACAAGAGTCTTTTTTCTTTTATATGAGTGAGTTGTTGAAAAAGTATGCTCAAGATGAAAGAATCGGTATGGTTGCCGGTTTTAATAGTATAGGCAGTATTTACAGCGAATATTCTTATTGTTTTTCTAAATATAAAGCCTGCTGGGGATGGGGTACCTGGAAAAGGGCCTGGCAAAATATGGATTTATCATTGAAATGGCGAACAACATCCCAGAATGATTCTATATTAACGAATATGGGCTACCTTGGGAAAGATGTCAAGGCATGGAAATATAAATTGAAAAAAATAGATGCAGGAGCCGTTAGCGCTTGGGACTGGCAATGGTATTTTTCCTTAGCATCCAAGAACCAGTTATGCATATTCCCGGCATTCAGCCTCGTTTCAAATATAGGATTTGGTGAAGATGCTACCCATACGACTGCATATACTAATAATATGAGTGCCAGATCAAATATAACATTTCCTTTATCTCATCCGTCCTATATATTGCCAAATAAAGAATTTGATAAAAAAATATACAAAAAAGAAAATGCTTTCATAAGAAGACTAAGAGTTTATTTGCCTATATCTTTTAATAAAAAAATGAAATTTTTTTTTAATAAAATTACCCAAAAATGAAATGGCTAAAATAAAAACAAAAAACGGTACCTATAAATATAACCAGATCGATATTTATGCTGGCATGAAAAGAATAAATAAAGATATTTCTTTTCAAAATTTAATTCAAATCCAAAACATATTGGAAAAAGTGAATATTTATTGGGGATTTATCTTTGGCACTGTTTTGGGAGCCATAAGGGAAAAAGATTTTATTGCACATGATGAAGATATTGATCTTTTTATATTAGATACTGATGAATGTAAATTAATAGATGCTTTATTTGTTCTGAGAGAGAATGGCTTTGAATTGATTAGATATGATAAAGGGGGGATTTATTCATTTATAAAGAATAATGAATATGTTGATTTTTATGTATTTAAGCCATATAAAAAAGGAATATATCATTGTGGCTCTTATTATTTACTCGAGAAACATTTAAAAGAAACAATATTTATTGATTTCCGAGGGGGAGAATTTAGAGTTCCGAAAGACTATGAAGAATATTTGGAGATAACTTATGGAGATGATTGGCAAACACCTATAGAGTATTTTCAATATTCCATGTCAAAAAAAGATATCTTAAAGGCCAAAATTGAAGTTAGAATAAAACGGAATCTGCCTCAATTTATTTTTGACTGGTTACAATACAGACATGGGAGTTTTAGAAGGATTCGATTTTATGAGAGGTTATATAAGAAAAAATTAGATCATTTAATATCTTAATATATTATGCAAGCAATAATTTTGGCTGCGGGAATGGGTAAACGTTTAGGTGAACTTACCCACGATAATACAAAATGCATGATTAAAGTTAATGGAGTAACTCTTATTGATAGAGTTTTGACTCAATTATCAACTTTAAATATCACAAAAGTTATCCTTGTTATAGGATATGAGGGAGAAAAACTGAAAAAGCATATTGGAGATGATTATAAAGGACTGAAGATAGAATATGTATTTAATCCGATTTATGATAAAACTAATAATATCTATTCTTTATCTTTAGCAAAGGAGCAACTTCAAATGGATGATACGATTTTGATTGAATCGGACTTGATTTTTGAAGACTCTTTATTTAATTTAATACTAGATCATTCATATCCTAATATAGCATTGGTCGATAAGTATGAAACATGGATGGATGGGACCATGGTTCGTCTAGATGATGATAATAATATAATTAATTTTATTCCTAAAAAGGCATTTAAGTATGAAGATGTTAATTCTTACTATAAGACTGTAAACGTTTATAAGTTCAGTAAAGAATTTTCATCCAGCCACTATGTCCCTTTCCTTGATGCGTATACTAAAGCACTAGGCAATAATGAATATTATGAACAAGTTCTTCGGGTTATAACATTATTAGACAAATGTGATCTGAAGGCTTTACCATTATCAGGACAAAAATGGTATGAAATAGATGATGTTCAAGATTTAGATATCGCAGAAACTATTTTTGCAGAGAAGGATACTAAATTATCACTTTATCAAAAAAGATATGGCGGATATTGGCGGTTTCCCAATTTATTAGACTTTTGCTATTTAGTAAATCCTTATTTCCCACCAAAGAGAATGTGTGATGAAATAAAAGCAAATTTTGACGTTTTGCTGCGAGAATATCCTTCAGGGATGAGTGTAAACAGTCTTCTTGCGGCAAAATATTTCGGAGTAAAACAAGACTATATATGTATAGGCAATGGTGCAGCTGAACTTATCAAGAGTTTGACAGCCCATTTATCAGGTAATATCGGAGTTATTTACCCTACATTTGAAGAATATCCTAATCGTCTGGATAATGAGAGGATTATACCTTTTGTCCCTCAAAATGTTGACTTCTCTTATACAGCTGATGATTTGAAATTATTTTTTTCTGACAAGAAAGTTAAAAATATTCTTATAATTAATCCTGATAATCCTTCCGGTAATTTTATGCCTGAAAAAGATATCCTAGATTTAATTATATGGGCTAAATGTCAGAATATTAATATTATATTAGATGAATCATTTGTTGATTTTTCGGATGAATCATATGAAAACTCTTTGTTAATAAATGATTTCTTAGAAGAATATACGAATCTTATCGTAGTTAAAAGTATCTCCAAATCATATGGTGTACCCGGTTTACGACTCGGAGTTTTGGCTAGTTCTGATTCTTTTCTACTAAATAAGATAAAGAAAGATGTTTCTATTTGGAATATAAACTCTTTTGGTGAGTTCTATATGCAGATTTTTGGAAAATATGAAGCCGACTACAAGAAAGGATGTCAAAAAATTATCAATGAACGCAATCGTTTTTTCAAAGAATTACAAAAAATAAAGTTTATTAGAGTTATCCCTTCACAAGCAAATTATTTTTTATGTGAAATAAAGTACGGATTCAGTTCACATGAATTAACAAATGTTTTATTGGAAGAATATAATATTTTAATAAAAGATTGCGGCTCGAAAAGTGCATTTAACAAAAGTAACTATATTCGGATAGCTGTTAGAAATACGGTGGATAATGATAGATTATTAAATGCATTAACCTATTTGGAAAAATGAAAACCGTTTGTATCTGTGGGGGAGGAGCATTAGGTCACGTCATTTCAGGAATTCTTGCATCTCAAGGTATTAGAGTGAATGTATTGACTAATAATCCTGAAAAGTGGTCTAAAACCATTAAAGTCGAAGATCTATATAATAAAGAATACATTGGGAATCTGCAAAAAGTATCTTCTTTACCGGAAGAAGTTATTCCTCAAGCAGATATCGTCTTGTTGACATTACCTGGTTTTTTAATTAATAAGGAATTATTAAAGATAAAAAAGTATTTGAAAGATGATACTATAATAGGAAGCGTAGTTTCAAGTACAGGGTTCTTTATAATGGCCGCAAGGATTTTCGGTGAAAAATATAATTTATTTGGTTTTCAAAGAACGCCTTATATTGCTCGAGTAAAAGAATATGGTAGCTCTGCATATCTACTCGGATACAAAAAGCTTTTGAAAATGGCTTTTTCCAATAAGAGCGACTCAACACCTTATATTTCATTTTTTCAAAATGGGTTCAACACTGAAATAATCTTGTTGAATCATATATTAGAAGCAACCGTAACAAACAGTAATCCGATTTTACATCCTAGCAGATTATATAGTTTATTTAATAATTGGGATAACTCTATAGTTTATCCTGAAAATATTTTGTTTTATGAAGATTGGAATAATTTTTCTTCCAGAATATTAATTGAGTGTGATAAAGAATTACAAAATATAATTACTCAATTGCCTATAGATCAAAGAGAAATTGTTCCTTTGTTAGAATATTATGAATCTGTTGATGAATCGACCCTGACGAATAAGATAAAATCGATAGAAGCTTTTAAAGGTATTAAGGTACCTATGAAAAAAGTTGAAAAAGGTTTTATGCCGGACTTTCAAGATAGATATTTTGTAGAAGACATACCTTACGGATTATTATTATTAAAAAATATAGCTCATATTGTAAATGTTTCTACACCTATTATTGATATGATATTAGAATGGGGTCAAAAGGTAATTGATAAAGAATTCATCAAGGATGGTCTTCTTGTAGGCAAAGATATAAATGAAATATCCTGTATAGACAACGAAATTATCAGATTTATTGTAAATAAAATATAGCCTGTAGAAGGCTTGTTATATGATTTCATTATGTTAAAAGTTCGATTTATAAAATTGCTACATAACTTAGAAGACATTCCACCTTATTTAAATAAGTGCATTCAGATTAATACTATTAATGCACATTCTTATAATGTTGCTCAAAAAGATGTGGAATTTGCAACTACATTATTGGATTCGGATTATGTAATACCTGATGGCCAAAGTATAGTCTGGGCCAGACGTTTACTATTAAAAGAAAATATAAAAAGAATAGCTGGTGCGGATTTGTTTTTTTGGGAAATGGAGCGAATGAATAAAGAGAACGGTTCTGTCTTTTTTTTAGGAAGTACAAATAAGACACTAGATAAAATAAAGGAAAAACTGATCCAGGAATATCCCAACGTTATAGTAAATGTATATTCTCCCCCATATAAGGCTTCATTTTCTGAAGAAGAGAATAATGAAATGATTTCTGCAATAAATAAAGCTAATCCCCATGTATTATTTGTAGGGATGACTGCACCCAAGCAAGAAAAATGGATCGCTCAGCATATTGACAGGATAAACGTACAGCATGTTTGTGCAATTGGTGCGGTATTTGATTTTTATGCAGGAAATATTAAACGCGCTCCTGAATGGATGCAAGACAAAGGTTTGGAATGGCTCTACAGACTGATGAAAGAGCCACGCAGAATGTGGAAGCGGTACATTATAGGTAATACGAAATTTTTTTTTTATATACTCAAAGAAAAAATAAGTGACTGAACAATTGTATGTATACATGCATTCTTCCAAATCAGAAACTTACCAATCCCTCCTCCCCCAACTAAAAGCATTACTGGAAGGAGAGACCGACACCATTGCCAATTTTGCCAATATATCAGCAGCATTGAAGATGACTTTCGGCTTCTTCTGGGTAGGCTTTTATATCGTGAAAAGGGACGAACTCGTTCTCGGGCCATTCCAGGGAACAATAGCTTGTACCCGTATTAGATACGGTAAAGGAGTCTGCGGGACAGCATGGAAGGAAAAGAGAACAGTGATAGTTGAAGATGTAAATCAGTTTCCCGGGCATATTGCCTGTGATGCGGCTTCCCAATCCGAAATAGTAGTACCCTTATTCCGGAATGATGAAGTCATCGCGGTACTCGATATAGACAGCGAGCATCTGAATCACTTCGATGAAACAGATGCCCACTATCTTCAACAAATAGTTAAACTGTTGGAATCTTAAACACCGGTTACTTTATCAGAACGGGAACAAAAGTGGCAATACCAGTATCATCACTATTCCCATAATTAATTGTAGAGGTAATCCCACCTTTATATAATCCATGAAGGTATAACGTCCGGCGCTCATCACCAATGCATTTGGAGGAGTTGAGAATGGCGAAGCAAAACACATGCTGGCAGCCACAGCCACTGCAAACAAGAACGGATAAGGACTGATCCCCATGCCAATAGCAGCTTTAAGAGCTATCGGGGTGAACAGTACGGCTGTTGCCGTATTGCTTATAAACATGGTGAGTAATGATGTACAGAAGTATATCCCCGCTAACAAGGCATAAGGGCCGAAGTCACCCAGTTTACTAACCAGTCCGCCGGAAATCAATGTATCTACTCCTGTGTTTTGGAACGCTGTAGCCATAGGCAACATGGCTCCGATTAGAACCACACTCTCCCAGTTGATGCTCGTATAAGCTTCCTCCACATTACGCAGGCATCCGGTAACCACCATTGCCACTGCCGCCAGTAAGATTGCTATCACAGACGGTACAAGCTCAAATACCATGGCTATCACCATCAGTATCATAATACCGGCAGCGATAGGAGCTTTCTGGTCCAGTGTTACCTTTGCTGCTTCTTTCAGGGGTTGTCCCACCAGTACGAGGTCGTCTTGCCTGTCATCGAGGTTTGCGAGGTCTTTCCACGTACCCTGTATCAAGAGTGCATCTCCCGAATGCAATTTTGCATCCTTTATATCATGCATGCGATATTCATTCTGTCGCTGAATACCAAGTACATTTACATTATATTCCTCCCTGAACTGAATCTCCGAGATTGTCCGGTTTATAAGTTTAGAGTTAGGCATGATGAATATCTCGGCAATACCTGATTCCTGAAAACCGGCAAAGGGATAATCACCGTTTGTCTCCTCCAGATGCAGATGATTTTCGGAAACGAATCTCTCTATATCTTCCAGACTTCCATGACAATACAATATATCACCTTTCTGGATTGTCGATTTAGGGCCGGCAACTTCTTCAATTACATTCTTTCTGAATCTGGAATTACCGATTTTTCGTACAATCTTACTAATGCTGACGTTGTAATGTGTTGCTATTCTTAGTTCGGCGAGGGTTTTATTGGATAATGGAGTGTCATTTTTTACTTCTATCCTGTATGACTGGTTTTGCAGTTCATACTCCATGGCCAGTTCAACCAGCGATTTACCCTGTTTCTTTTTTGCAGTGGACGCCTCGCTCTTGGAAATAAGTAATTTACTTAGGAAAAACAGGATGACGATTCCGACACTTAGTGCGACAAAGCCGATAGGAGCAAAAGAAAAGAACGATAACGCTTTATATCCCGCTTCTACCAAAGCATTGTTAATTACCAGATTGGGAGGTGTACTGATTAGTGTAAACATACCCATACTACTGGCAAAGGCTAGCGGCATAAGATATCTCCGGGGGCTGATATTGGCACTAGTAGCCATGCTGACAATGATAGGCATCATTACAGCTACAGTTCCGGTATTGCTTACAAATGCGCCGATAGATGCGGTAACGAGCATTACCAGTATGAAAAGTTTATTTTCGCTGCTTCCGGCTGTCTGCAATATCTTACTACTGATTACCTTGGCCAGTCCTGTGCGGAAGATTCCGGCGCCTACAATGAAGAGTCCGATCATCATTATGACGACAGGATTCGAAAATCCGGCTAATGCTTCCGATGTATCCAGTATTCCGAAAAGAACCAATGCCAGTAGGGCACATATAGCTACGAGATCGGAGCGGACCTTTCCCTGCATAAAGAAAATGGATGCCGTAATAAGAATTGCTAATGTGATATTGATAGGGGATAGCAAGGTGGATAATTCCATATTTAAATATATATTATATGATATATAAGCAGCTTGTTTTCTCGAATGTACACAAAGATAAAGAAACCTTTAGTTCAAAGCGAATACTTTTAAATAAGAACATTAAAAAGATAAGAATTGTTTATCTTTTTTCACGTTCGTTAATCAGACCATTATTTTTTCGGGAAACCAATTTGGAATATGTCTTATGGATATGGCTTCTAATTTTTATTCTTTGCAAATCTTCACTAAAAAAGACTGACAAAATGGGAATTAATATGTAATTTTGTCAGGTTTTATTTACTGTTTAACAGTTGATAGCAGGCAACTATTAGCCGTATTTATGGACTAATGTGTTGGATACTTATGATAATATAATCTATTAACTTGTAATTATAATGGCAAAACCGGACATTCAACAAGTAAAGCAACGCTTCGGTATCATCGGGAATAGTCCCGACCTGAACCGGGCTATAGATATTGCCCTCCAGGTGGCTCCTACCGATATGTCGGTATTGGTGACCGGGGAGAGCGGGGTGGGGAAAGAGAATTTTCCTCAGATTATTCATCAGTTCAGCCATCGTAAACACGGGACATATATCGCAGTCAATTGCGGCTCTATTCCCGAAGGAACAATCGATTCCGAACTCTTCGGACACGAAAAAGGATCTTTTACGGGGGCGACAGGCGAGCGAAAAGGATATTTCGAGGTAGCTAACGGAGGTACTCTGTTTCTCGATGAGGTAGGGGAGCTGCCTTTGTCTACTCAGGCACGCTTATTACGAGTACTGGAAACAGGCGAATTTATAAAAGTAGGTTCGTCGAAAGTTGAGAAAACCGATGTACGTGTTGTTGCCGCTACCAATCTGGATATGGTGACCGCTACCCGCAACGGACGTTTTCGTGAAGATTTATACTATCGCCTTAACACGGTACCTATCCGTATTCCGGCACTTAGGGACCGGAAAGATGATATACCGTTATTATTCAGAAAGTTTGCAAGCGATTGTGCCGAAAAGTACAGTATGCCTCCAATCGTGCTGACCGATTCTGCAAGGCAGATGCTAAAAGAATATTACTGGCCCGGCAATATCCGCCAGTTAAAGAATATTACAGAACAGATTTCGATAATTGAGCAGACGAGGGATATAACTCCTGATATACTGAAATTATATCTTCCGGCTAATGAGGTAGGGCTTATACCTGTAGGAACAATAAGCGCCGGTGAACAGAAGAATTTCAATAACGAGCGTGAAATATTATATCAGGTATTGTTCGATATGAAGAAAGATATGAATGAGCTCAAGAAGATAGTTCATGATATCGTAGCCGGAAATATGAAGCCCGGAGACATTATATCTTCTCCTGTAGTAAACAGTAGTGAGAAGCCCCTTACGCCAATGGTTGTAAATCAGGCGGACAGAGCATCCGCTTTGCCTATTAAAGATGACGGTCATACGATAATACCTGCATCTACGATTGCCGATGCCGATGTGATCGATGCACCTGAATATGAGGAAGAGACACTATCATTACAGGATGTAGAGAAAGATATGATTATAAAAGCCCTTGAGCGGCATAATGGAAAACGTAAAAATGCAGCTCAGGATCTAAAAATATCGGAACGTACATTGTATAGAAAAATAAAAGAATATAATCTGGAAAATTTATGAAAAAGATAATATTATTATCACTATTCTTTATCGCATTGTTTGCCGGCTGTACGGTGTCTTATAAATTCAATGGGGCATCTATCAATTACGCCGAGACACCTACGATCGATATACGCGATTTCCAGAATCAGGCCCCTTATGTATATCCTCCGTTGACCCAGGTATTCAACGAGCGAATGAAGGACGTATTTACCCGTAATACGAAACTGCAATTCACCTCTATCAATCCATCGCTTGAGATTGAAGGGGAGATTGTTACATATGAATTGACACCATTGTCTGTAAAGGAAGATAACTTCTCCGCCGAAACCCGTTTGACATTAGGAGTGAAGATGCGCTTCAGGAACAATAAAAATCCGAATGAAGATAAAGAGGAAACTATTACCGCTTACCGTGATTTCTCCAGTAGCCTGATGCTTACCGATGTACAGGACGGATTAATTGACGAGTTGACGAAAGATATTGTAGACCAGATTTTTAACGCGACAATGTCTAATTGGTAAAAACAATGTGCCAATATGTCAATGAGGAAATATGCTAATTGGCGCGAAGCGATAAATAGGTCATTATTTATATATTAGCACATTGGCATATCGGCATATTAGCTAATTAATTTAATAAAAGTGGATATTCAACAATTCTATAAACTGACCGGAAAAGGCGTAAATCCTTCGCAAGAGGATATACAGCCCCTAAAGGCTTTTATTGAAGAATATCCATATTCGCAGACGGGTATATTTACTTATCTGAAGTCAGTGTATCTATTCGAGTCTGATAGCTTTCAGGAAGAACTTGGTAAGTTCAGTATTTTCGTAAACGACCGCAAGGCTTTATTTTATTATATTTTGAGCGATGAGTACGACTCGTTTTTCCGTCAGACGGGAAAAAATGAGGTGAGTGAAGATAAAACCAGTCTGTTATTGAATGCTTTTTTTGAATTGAAAGGAAATAATGATGCGGATGCAGATCTGGAGTATAGCATTTCGCATTCAAGTCTCGCTACTACAGATTATTTTACTTATATGCAGGTGACTTCTGTGCCGGATGAAGATATTCCGGTTCAGGAAGAATCATCGAGTCTCAAACATCAGAACATCATAGATACATTTATTACCCGTTCGGAGATGGAAGGAGGTATCCGCATACAAATAAGCGGAGACGACGAGCCCCTATCGGATGATGTGGAAAAAGCCGAAGAAAAAGATGATGAACTGGACGAAGATGTATTTTTTACCGAGACATTGGCGAAAATCTATATAAAACAGAAGAAGTATGAGAAAGCATACAAAATTATTAAACACTTAAGCTTGAATTATCCGAAAAAAAATATTTACTTTGCAGACCAATTGAGTTTTTTGGAAAAACTGATTATAAATTCGAAATTTAAAGATACAAAATGATTACACTTATTACTGTATTAATTGTAATTGCAGCGATTGCCTTAGTACTGATAGTTCTTGTTCAAAATTCTAAAGGTGGTGGCCTTTCATCAGGTTTCTCATCATCAAACGCCATCATGGGTGTTCGTAAAACTACCGATTTCCTTGAAAAAGCAACTTGGGGACTAGCTGGTTTCATCATGGTGATGAGTATCGTTTGTGTTATGATTAGACCGAAAGCGACAACTACTCTTCAACCGGAAGTAGGCGCTCCTGCTCCTGTTAATACAGGTGCACCCGATATGTCGACAACACTGCCTGCTATACCAAGCAATAGTGCACCTGCACCTGCTACAGAGCAGCCGGCGACTCCTCCTGCTGAATAATCTCGGACTAAATATAATTAAGATATGTGAAGGCTTCTCGTGCGAGAAGCCTTTTTTGTGGTGTAAGTGCGCGTATTTGCGGGATATATTTATCTATATGTTTTGTGAGTTCTTTGAAAGATTGATTGGCAGATTGGTAAACTAGCAAATGAATGAAAAGGTGTAACCTTTGTTACTTTTTGGGAAACTGTAGGGGCGAAATAGCTATAAAACCTGTAACCTTTGTAACCTTTTGCGCCTTAGCGTCTCTGCGTGAAATACTGCTAACTGTTTACTGTTAACTGATATTTCTGTTACCTTTGTTACTTTTTAACTATATATGGTTAAAATATGTAATTTTCCAGAAAGCTATAATTCTGTATATGTTGGTATATCGGCAAGATATTCGAATGTTTGTGTGCTGTAATCCATCCGGCAACAGTAATGGCTAAGCCCGTTGGATACAATCAGGTATTTTACTTTCAGTACGATGTTGTATCTTACTATCTGGTCGAAAACAGCCTGAGTGATTTCCACGTCCGGTGACTTATATTCGACTATGACCAAAGGAGAAATAGTTTTATCGTAAACGATGGAGTCACATCTGCGTTTCTGATTGTTCAGGTTGATTTGTATCTCGTTAGCTATTAAAGCCTGTGGATACCCTTTCTCTGTTATCAGGTAATTAATGAAGTGCTGGCGTACCCATTCTTCAGGTGTAAGTGTCACAAACTTACGACGTAGCCTGTCGAAAACGCTAAGTCTTCCGTCCGTTTTTTTTACATTTATATTGAAAGGGGGCAGATTTAAATCCAACATTTGTTACCTTTGTTAATCCTGTACAACAAAAAATAAAAGATACTTGTTGTATCTTAAAACAAAAGTAAAGTTAATATGAAAACAAAACAAGAAATTGTAGACAATTGGCTTCCAAGGTATACCAAAAGGCCGTTAGAACAGTTTACCAAACATATATTACTTACCAATTTTGCAAAGTATGTAGAGGTGTTTGCCAGTCATTTCAACGTGCCTATTGTAGGGCTCGACGGCAATATGCCGAATGCATCGGCTAATGGTATTACCATTATTAATTTTGGTATGGGAAGCGCCAATGCGGCCACCATAATGGACTTACTAAGTGCTGTTGAACCCGAAGCCGTATTGTTTTTAGGCAAATGCGGAGGGATAAAGAAGCATAACAACCTGGGAGATTATATATTGCCCATCGCGGCTATCCGGGGAGAAGGGACATCGAACGATTATTTTCCGCCCGAAGTGCCGTCTTTACCCGCTTTCAGCCTGTTGAGGTCGGTATCGTCCACTATCCGTAATCACAACCGCGATTACTGGACTGGGACAGTATATACCACCAATCGCCGGGTGTGGGAATATGACGATGTATTCAAAGATTATCTAAGGCGGATTCGTACAATGGCTGTGGATATGGAAACGGCGACATTGTTTACCTGCGGGTTTGCTAACCAGATTCCGACCGGAGCGTTGCTGTTGGTATCTGACCAGCCAATGATTTCGGATGGTGTGAAAACTGAAAAAAGTGACAGCCTGGTCACTAAAAGTTTTGTGGATGAACATGTCCTTATAGGCATAGAATCTCTTACAACACTGATAAACAACGGGCAAACCGTTAAACACCTGAAATTTGAATAAGGACTATGACTTTTGAGCAAATTATAGCCGATATAAAAGCCCGTAAATTTAAGCCTGTTTACTTATTGATGGGTGACGAGCCGTATTACATCGACGAGATAACAGATATGCTGGTAAGTACGGTACTGCCTGAGGAAGAAAAGGACTTTAACCAAACTATCCGCTATGGAATGGAGACTGATGTGGCTTCTGTTATTACTATGGCGCGTAGTTTTCCGATGATGTCCGATTATCAGTTGATTGTTATAAAAGAAGCTCAAAATCTGACTAAAATAGAGGAACTGGAGGTTTATGCAAAGAATCCGCTTCATACAACCGTCCTTGTACTCAACTACAAGAACGGGACGCTGGATAAACGTAAGAAACTGTATGCGGAAATAGATAAGAAGGGTATAGTGTTCGAGTCGAAGAAGATACCGGAATATAAAATACCGGCTTTCATTTCTTCTTACATGCAACAAAAAGGGCTGGCTATAGATGCGAAATCGGCACAGATGCTATCCGATTATCAGGGAAATGACCTGAGCAAACTGACCAATGAGATAGCGAAGTTGCTGATTGCCATGCCGAAAGATCAGACACAGGTTACTCCTAATCTGATAGAAGAGAATATTGGTATAAGTAAGGATTTTAACAACTTCGAGTTGCTAAAGGCTGTTATAGAAAAGAATACGTTCAAAGTAAACCAGATAGCGGATTATTTTGAAAAGAATCCCAAGAACAATCCTTTGATTGTGACGCTGGTAGTTCTTTTCAACTTCTTCAGCAACCTGATGATATGTTACTGGGCAAAGAATAAAACAGAGCAGGGTATCGCCGCCGAACTGGGATTCAGGAATCCATATCAGGCAAAAGATTATGTTGCGGCAATACGCAACTACAATGCTTTTAAATGTATGGAGATACTTAGCCTGCTGAGAACATACGACGCTAAATGCAAAGGGGTGGATAATGTATCTACGCCCGATGGGGAATTGCTAAAAGAGTTACTGTATAAAATAACACATTAGTCAGCCTTATGAGAAAGAGCCTTATATCCATTTTGTCGGCTTTATTATTACTAAGTATTACTATTAGAGCAAATGACCCGCTAAGGAAGGAGACATATATCTATTCCATAAAAGGGACAGACACCCTTCGTCTCGATAAATATGATTTGCCCGGGCCGGAAAAAGAAAAGCCATGCATTGTTTTTATGTTTGGAGGAGGTTTTGTCGGAGGGGTTCGTGATAATAAGAATTACATTGGGTATTTCAATCATTTGGCGAATAAAGGCTTTACCGTAGTTTCTATTGATTATAGGCTGGGAATGAAGAGCCTGAATACCCAAGACCCGATGCGTATCGTAGCCGCTCTTACTAAAAGTATATCTATGGCAGTGGAAGATCTCTTCGATGCCACGGCTTTTGTAGTGGATAATGCCGGAGATTGGAATATTGATAAGAATATGATTGTTGCCAATGGTTCCAGCGCAGGTGCCGTATCTGTTTTACACGGCGAATATGCTATCTGTACCCGGGCAAAAGTAACAGGGAAACTTCCTGTTGGGTTTAATTATGCCGGGATTATCTCTTTTGCCGGCGCAATATTCAGTATCGACGGGGAGTTGCAGTGGCAGACGCCTCCGGCTCCGATGCAGTTATTCCATGGCGATGCCGATAGTAATGTACCTTATGATAAGATAGAGCTCTATAACTACGGCTTTTACGGATCGAAATATATTGCAGGACAGCTAAATAAGATAGCTTCGCCTTATTATTTCTTTGATGTGAAAAATGCGGCGCACGAAATATCAGAGAGTCCGATGACTTCCAACTTACAGGAAATAGACAGCTTCCTGGAAAAATATGTGGCTGGCAGGCAGCCACTGATGATTCATACGGAAGTACAGCAGATCGGTAAACCGGAAATGAAGAAAGACTTTGAGATGACAGACTATATAAAGACCAATTTTAAGTGACAGATCCCTTTTCTAAAGGAGCTTCTCTTTTAAAATACAGGCTTGTCGGCAGATAGTGATGGACTGCCACCTTCTATATATGGCCATCCTTCTTTATCCCATTTTACCTGGTCCAGCAATAATACACGGCCTTTAGGATTTTCCACATCTACTCCATGATAGAAAATCCAGTCGTTTCCTTTCTTGTCCTGTACTATCTCGGAACAATGGCCATTGCCTACGAACCGGGAATTGGAGCCTATGACAACTGAATATCCGTTGTCCATCATGTCTTTTCCCGATTTATCCACATATGGGCCAAATAGAGATTTGGATCGTCCTACAACAAGTTGGTAGGTACTCTTTACTCCTTCGCAACAACTGCCAATGGACGCGAACATATAATAGTACTTTCCTTTCTTGTAAATATATGTTCCTTCGAAAGCAGTTCCCGCTATCCGCTTTTTGGTGGCGTCCGGTTTCAGGTTGAGGCCATCCTTGTCAAGTTCAATGGCATAAATACCTCTGAAGCTGCCCTAGAAAAGGTATTTCTTGCCTTTGTCTTCTATATAGAACTGGTCGATGGAGTTCTGGACGTCTATATCCTTACTTTGGAAAAGCTTTCCTTTATCGAGGAACGGCCCTTCCGGTTTATCGGATACGGCAACACCGATGCCGCATGTCCATTCGCCGCCCCATACCGACATGGAATAGTATAGGACATATTTCCCTTTGATGTAGTTGATATCGGGTGCCCATAATCCGCCTTTCGGTTCGAAATTAGGGCGGGTATCGTTTGTAAAGGCAGTGCCGGTGAATGTCCAGTCGGTGAGATTATCTGACTTGTAGATCGGTATATTGCGGGTATTTTCGGTTGCATATAAGTAAAAGCTACCATCTTTAGTCTTGATGATAGTAGGATCGGGTAAGCTGGTATTGATTACCGGATTCTGATATGTATTGGGGTTCTGAGCTGATATATTAATACAGATAGACTGTATTAGAAAAAGGATAATGGAAAGCAATAATGGTTCTGTTTTCTTCATAATATATAAATTGGATTTCTTCAGATAGGAACGGATAAATGTTCCGGACGTTTCAAATATAATGCATATATTTTGAAGAATAGAAGCCATCTGTGCACAAATGAATATGAGTGATTAAGATTGACCGGAAATTACCTTTCGCTGGCTGAAATTTGCTATAAATGGCTACTCATATCATTTTATCCTATACAAATTCATCGGGCAGATTAACCAGATATAATTTTGCGCTGGCCCGGGTAATTGCAGTATATAGCCACCGGTAAAAGTTTACACCAAGATGCTCTTCCGAGATATAGCCTAAGTCGAGAAATACATTAGACCATTCTCCCCCTTGAGCTTTATGACAGGTTACGGCGTAAGCAAATTTAACCTGTACCGCATTATAATAGGGATCTACTTTCAGCTTCTTCATCTTGCCTGCACGGGTAGATATATCGGCATAGTCTTCCATTACATTCACGAATAGTTCTTCGGAACGTTCGCGTGTAAGTCCTGCCACATCGGAATGAAGCGTATCCATCAGTATTTTTAGCTCCAGTTCTATATCGTAATCAATGCTCTTTACCAGTACATCCCGGAAACGGAAACCATACAACTCCTGTTCCCCGCGGACACGCAATACTTCTACTATTTCGCCATTGGCAAGAAAGTCTATGCCTTCAGTGTTCTCAGTCCAGAAGTAATTGTTCTTGGTAATCATCAGCATATCGCCGGCAGAGAGTTCTTCTTCCCGGTAGAGTATGCGGTTTCTTACACCTTGATTGTAGATGTTGGAACGTTTATTAGAACGGGAAATAATCATAGTATTCTCCAATCCGTCACGATCATAGGCCGCCGATATTTCATCTATAAGGTCTTCCCCCGATATACGGACAATGTCTGTGAACTTTTTTAGCTTTAGCTTAGGATAAGCTTCTGTTTTCCCCTTGTTAAGCGCATTCCGGATATTGGTAGCATTATATAATATACCGGAACTTTCGGCCTGACGGACGATTTGTGATAACATAGCTTCACGCACTTCCAGTCCGTATCCGGTAAGTACATCGGTTTGTAATGCCGGGCTGCCGTCTTCTCCTACAGGCGGTAGCTGGGCAGAGTCGCCAATCAATAATAACCGGCAATTTTCTCCCGAATAAATGTAATGAATCAGATCATCGAGTAATCGCCCCGTACCGAAAACGGATGAATCAAGCCCATTGTTGCTTATCATAGAAGCTTCATCGACAATAAATAAAGTATCTTTATGCAGATTGTCCATTATTCCGAAACTGCCGAAGTCACCGGAATACTTTTGTTGGCGGTATATTTTCTTATGAATAGTGAATGCAGGGTGGCTGGAGTATGAGGAGAAAACTTTGGCTGCACGTCCCGTAGGGGCGAGTAAGACGGTTTTTTGCTTAAATTCGGTCATTGTTTTTACCAATGCTCCTAAAAGGGAAGATTTACCCGTACCTGCGTAACCTCTCAATAAGAATAAAGATTCTTCTTTCTGTAAAAAAAGAAAATCCACGATCTTCTCCAAAGCGGTAGCTTGTTCGGAAGTAGGTTCGAATGGAAAATTCTGCTTTATCTTATCCAGAAAGAATCTATTGATCATAATGGAGGGTTAAGTGAATTGAAGTTCAAAAATAGTGGATAAAAATTTCTTTTTCTAACTTTGTACATATTAAATCAGGGAAATATATCAATCTTTATAAAAAGATTTATCTATAGATTGGAGAAAGAGTAATAAGTATTGGGTAATATGTATGAATGAATATTATTCTGTTTACTTTGCAATATAAAATTAAAATATGTTTTTACCGGAAAATATAGATCTTGGACAGTCAGAAAAATACGTTTTATCCATCCGTATAAAAACGGATGAATTTATGTTTTCTATTTCCGATCCGGAGAATGGGAAAGGATATTGTCTTCGTGAAACTACATTTTCGGCTAATGATGAATTATTAGGTAATATTCAGCGGATTATTTTTGATCTGAATTTTCTTACTCAGGAATTTAAACAGTCAAATGTTATTATTGTTTCTCCTGACTATGAACTGGTTCCTGCATCTTATTTCAACATAAAGGAGAAAGATCGATTATATAATTTTACACATAATCAGGAAGCCGGACAATTGATGTCAGGATTGATTGAAAAACAGGATATTATAAGCTTGTTTAATGTAGAGAAAGATATTTTTGAGTTTCTTTCGCGTAATTTATGGAATCCTCACTTTTTTCATCATTCCAATCTGCTTATTAATCTATTAGAGGGCAGGGGGGGAGTAATAAACTTAAGGTCGAGGGTGTATTTGAATTTTCACGGTAACTTTATGGATGTTATTTGTTTTTCAGGCTCAAAGCTTGTCCATTGTTTGACTTATGAAAACGAACCGGCAGCCAATCAGGTATATTATATTCTTAAATTATGGGAAAATTGTGGTTTTAATCAACAGGAAGATTATATATATATCAGCGGGAAACCTGACGAACTGGTTGTTATCCGGCTACAGGAGTATATTAAGAATATAGAAAGGATAAATGCTCCAAGCGAAATATATTTATGGAATGAGGATGCTCAAAAGGCTCCACTCGATTTATTGGCATTAGCATTATGAGAATCATCAGCGGAAAATATAAGGGGCGTAGATTCGACCCGCCTAAGAGTTTTAAAGTGCGGCCTACGACGGACTTTGCAAAAGAGAATCTTTTTAATGTGCTGAATAATACGGTAGATTGGGAAGATACCATTGCTCTCGATTTATTCGGAGGGACAGGAGGGATAAGTTTCGAATTGGTATCGAGAGGATGCCCGCAGGTCACATGTGTTGAAAAAAACTTCAATCACGCATCATTCGTCGAAAAAACAAAAGAGGAATTGAAGATAAAATCAGAATTGTTATTGCTTAAAATGGATGTTTTCAGTTATTTGGAAAGATGCAGGGAGCAATTCGATCTTATTTTTGCAGACCCTCCTTATGATATGAAAAACTTTTTGGATGTTCCGCGTATTGTGTTTGAAAAGGATTTAATAAAGCCGGGAGGCATATTTATACTGGAGCATCCGAAAGATTATGATTTTTCCGGGTTACCATTATTTGAGGAAAAGAGAGTATATGGAAGCGTGAATTTCAGTATTTTCAGAAAGGAACTTCCATAAAAAAGAAAAGGTTGTCATCCCGACAACCAATCTTCATTGTTAACCTTAAATCTAATACCATGAAAAACACA